>JGI10211J34971_10001987_pt1 | contig 16830 bp, 3 predicted proteins | sample Etolagsediment_FD_34971 | JGI IMG/M metagenome (IMG submission 34971) | reverse complement strand
TTCGACTCAGACGATGACGGCATAGTGGACAATCCTGATCTGTTTACAACGATTGTTGATCCTGACATAAACAAAAATGATAAATTTGTATTTTTCCAATCAGTAACTGTAGAAGGATTTAATCAACTCAATGTTGTAGATCAAACAAATTTTGTGGTGGTACAACAGGTATCAGACATAGATGACTTTTCTGTATACCCAGATAATCAATTGTTTTATTTTTGGGGTACGAACACATTTCAACAATATGATGCAGACACAGATACCGCTACAAATGTCACTGGTTACACAGCAAAATTGGGCAGACAAGACCTTGTGTACAACTACAATCACGGTGCCATACGATCAAGAAGAATAGATCCAAGCGTGTCAAACATTGTTGACGTGTATGTAATTACAAAAACATATGACCAATCACTACGCACATGGTTGAGGAATAATCAGTCAACGGTCAAACCAGATGCACCAACAATTTTTGATCTAGAAGATCAATATCTTGCTTCTTTGGATGGTATCAAATCCATCAGTGACGAAATTATTTTTAATCCAGGAGTGTACAAGTTATTATTTGGCCCAGGCGCAGATACAAACCTGCAAGCACAATTTAAGGTAGTCAAAAACCCTTCAACATCGGTCAGTGACAATCAAATCAAATCGCGAGTAATTTCTGCTATTGATACATATTTTCAATTAAATTTTTGGGATTTTGGAGATACTTTTTATTTTACAGAATTAGCTGCCTACATACACAACCAGTTATCTCCGGATTTATTGAGTGTTGTAATTGTACCTGCTCAATCAACATCAGGGTTTGGCTCGTTGTTCCAAGTTTTTGCTGAAGACAACGAAATTTTTATTTCATCAGCCACTGTTGACAATGTTGAAATCATTAACACATTGTCTGCAGAAAAACTCAAAGCAACAGGCACAGTGGTAACCAGCGCCGATGTGGCAACAACCTCAACCAGCTCAGTAACAGCCACTGTGGCGACTTCCGGTTCCTCGGGAACTTCAACAAGTTCGTCTAGTGGAGGTTACTACTAATGAGCAAATCTACTAGATCAAGCGCCCAGTTACTGCCGCAAATTTTTCAAACCGAGAAAAACAAAAGATTTATTACATCTACCATCGACCAGTTAATTGAACCGTCGGTATTAGATAGATTAAGTGCATTCATCGGACAACGCTATCGTCCTTCTTACAGATCAAATGATCTATATCTAGATGAAAGCACTCCGCAACGACAAAATTATCAATTGGAACCTACTGTAACTTACCGTTCTGACGGTAACAATGTTGACTTTGCATCGCAATACATTGATGCTGTAAATGAAATTGCATCNCANGGTGGCAGTGGTGTTAGACATGACAGATTATGGGAGCAGGAATCATATGCATATTCACCACCAGTCGATCCAGACAAACTTGTAAACTATAGACAATATTATTGGATAGCAGAAAATTTATCACCTATTACTCTTGTGTTAGGAGAAGGCACTTCGTCGACGATCGCCGTAGCAAACAGTGGGTTATCCGGCTACACTTTTTCAAACAAAATTGATCAAACCAACCCTGACATAATTGTATACAAAGGATGCACTTATAATTTTGATATAGACGCTCCTGGCTATCCTTTTTACATCAAAACGCAGTACGGCACCGGCACCACAGATCAATTTGATGATTCTTATGTTACTAACAATGGTACAGATGAAGGCACAGTAACTCTCAAAGTTCCTGCCAACGATTCTTCATCAACAGTTGAAAATATTTTATTTTATCAAAGTGGTAATAATGTAGAAATGAAAGGAAGGATTATTATAAAAGATCTCGAGCAAGTGGCTTATGATCTTGCAGAGGTTGAAGGTTGTACATCTTTCACAGACAGTGTTGGCCTAACACTGACTAATACGATCAATGTTCAAGTCACAGCAGGTGGCACTTCTGCTTATACAAACAAAAAGTTTTTTATCGATGGTGTTGGTGAGCACATCACATTCACAGACATTGACACACATGAAGTTCCTGAACCATATGGTACAGACACCACCGAAGTTTGGGACAAAGACGGAACCTCTGGTTTTGACACAACTGGATTCGACAATTCAATTTCGCGAAGCACAAAACCAGATTACTGGACCATCAATCGTGCATCACAAGACCTCAATGCATGGACAAGAGCAAATAGGTGGGTGCATATTGATGCAATTAAACTAACAGAACAAAAACTCAACACTGTCATTGCATTGTCTGAAGAAATCCGTGCCAAAAGACCAATTGTTGAATTTTTGCCAAATTTGGAATTGTTTAATCATGGCAACAATGGCAGGTTGATCGATGTAATTGACAACGAAACCACGGACGCTCTTTCTAAAGTGCAAGGAGAAGAAGGTTACTTTGCTGACGGAACAGAACTTCGCAAAGGTGACCTGGTGGCATTTACAAATGACCCAACCCAACAAAGACGTATATTTGAAGTTGATTTTGTGCAGGTTGCAAACCAAGTAGATTCGACCACTGTGATCCAACTCATACTGACAGAATCTTTCATTGCAGATGAGATGCTAAGTGTCACAGCAAGACGAGGCAACAATAAAGGCAAAACGTACCATATAGAAAACGGTGTGTGGAAACAGTCACAACAAAAAACAAAAGTACAACAGAAACCCAAATTTGATGTGTATGATAATGATCATGCATCCCTTGGCAATTTAAACAAATATGTTTCCAGTAATTTTACTGGGTCAACTTTGTTTGAAATTGCAACAGACACCCAAGGAACTCCTGACACAGTGTACGGACAAACTGTGATTTATGACAAACTTGGATTGATCAACGATCTTAGAATCAACGATACTTTTAATTCTGGCACATTTCAATATGTGGATGATGGCGTCATAGTAGAACAAAACATCAGGCAATATCATTTCCACAGATATCTCAAAGGATCTGTAAGACACATCAGTTTGAATAATTGGAAAAAATTTGCAGTAAAAAATAGTCAAAAAATTGTCAAGTCATATCAAAGTGAAATAGAACAACATTATTTTGAAGTTGACCATTACAAAAAGGCATCAAGTTTATCTGATCTTGAAATTCAGGTGTTGTTGAATGGTATTAATTATACTGCTTATGCATTGGAAACCATCAACAACAGGTTGTATGTCAAAACCACAGACATCATTGAACCTTCTGACATCATCACAGTGAAAGCTCATTCCACAGTGGGAGAACCAACAGGAGAAGGTTTTTATGAATTGCCTGTCAGTCTACAACGGAATTCCCTAAACAAAAATTTTACAAAATTTACTTTGGGAGACATATCCAAGCATTACAGACTGGCCGTTGACGAAATGTCCGATTTTGAAGGAGCAGTGCAAGGTGTCAACAATTCGAGAGATTTAGACAAAGTGTTTGATCATGGCAGTTTAATCATGCAACACTCAGGCAGTGATCCTTTGGCACATATATTGATCAAAGATGACGTTGTGAATCTTGCAAAAGCAATGAGACACAGCGGGCGTGAATACGAAAAACTTAAACAAAATTTAATCACAAGATTTAACGAAATTTCTTTAGATGGCACAGCTGAAGAAAATTTAGAAAGATTGTTTGAACTTATCAATGAAAATAAAACCTCAACCATGGCATTCTATGACACTGACATGATCGGCATCAGCAATGATAAAAATGTTTTGAATTACACAGTGGTGGATGATAATGTTGTCAACTATCCACTTTCTGCTCCACACAGTCTCACAAGTCTTTCTAAAAGAGCAGTGTATGTATATCTCAATGACAGCCAACTGTTGTTCGGAGAAGATTATGAGTTCACATCAGTGGATGATTCTTCCAATCAGGACGGCATTGAAATCAAAACAAGTTTGTCTGTGAACGACAAAATAAAAATTGTAGAATACAACTCTACAGATGGATGTTTTGTGCCAGCTACACCTGCAAAACTTGGGTTGGCTCCAAAGTTTGAACCAATCAAATTCAAAGATGACACCTTCCAGACCACAGACGGGTTGGGTCTTGATGTGATCAGAGGACATGATGGTTCGATCACAGTTGCATATGGAGACAGTCGAGATGATGTGTTGCTTGAATTTGAACGCAAGATATTCAACAATATTAAAATCGATTATGATGAAGAAGTTGTCAACATCAATTATGGTTTTTTTAGAAGTAATGAATACACCAACAAAGAATTGCTTGATCTTTTTGCAAGAGATTTCTACACTTGGACAGGCACATACGGAGTAGATTACACCACCAATGATATCTATGATGCATCAAATGATTTTACCTGGAACTATTCTAAATATGTTAACTCCATAGACAACACAGTGTTGCCAGGACACTGGAGAGAAATATATCGTCAATGGTTTGATACAGAATATCCGCACAAATTTCCATGGCAGATATTTGGCTTTATGTTTAAACCTTCATGGTGGGATGAAAGATATGGTAGTGCACCGTACACCAGAGGCAATCTGCTGTTGTGGAAAGATGTAGAACAAGGATTCATTGCAAGAGGAGAACGAGCAGGGTACTATTCAAAATATGCGAAACCCGGAGTTCTCAACACGCTGCCGGTGACAGATACAGGTGCACTGGCACCACCAACTAATGCAGGTATCATAGGACAATCCACTGTGCTTGACAGAGATCAATCGGCCAATTGGAAATACGGTGACGGTGGTCCGGCGGAATCTGCATGGAAAAGATCTTCGTCATACAGATTTGCAGAACAAGTGGCAAAGTTCTTTGCCAAACCAGGCAGATATGCAGGATTGTTTGTGGACTCATCAAGAGTGAGCAAAAATATCATGGACCAGTTTGTATACAATGATTTATACAGACAATCGCCTAATGATATTGTTTTGCCTATTGGTTCAACACAAACTTCGGGATGGATAAATGTAGTGTCTGACTATGTCAAACATCTTGGATACAACGCCGCCACTTACATCGCTGACAGATTTGGCAATATTTCTGTGCAACTGTCTTACAAGTTGGGCGGATTCACCAACAAAGATAACCTTCAAGTTGCTGTTGGTAGTGTGTCTCCGCAGAGCACATCAAAGGGTGTGTTTTTACCGCAAGAAGATTTTGACATACTTCTGTACAAAAGTGCTCCTGTGGTCACAGCAAATTACAGTGGCGTGATTGTGCAAAATACTGCCACAGGATACAAGGTTTCAGGTTACGCAAATTACAATCGCACTTTTGAATATTTTGCACCAAAAAAATACAATGATTTCAACATTATAAATGTTGGTGCCACCACAGATTCTTTTGTTGAATGGCAAGCAGGAGGATTTTACACACAAGGATCGATAGTGAGACAAGCGGGTGTATTTTACAGGGCACTGTCTGATGTATCCAGCGGACAAACTTTCAATGAAGCACAATGGAGTGAAATTGGAACAACTCTACCACTCAAAGGGGGTGTGAGTGTTAAGAAGTACAAAAATTATGAACCCACCACCACAGTGGTGCCATATGGCACTGAATTTAAAAATGCTCAGGAAGTTGCTGACTTCTTGTTTGGATACAGCAGACACCTTGAAAATCAAGGCTTTATATTTGACAATTTTGTGTCTGAACTGCAAAATCCTGCTGATTGGCAACTCAGTGTAAAAGAATTTTTATTTTGGACCACACAAAACTGGAACAGCAACGCAGTGATCACACTTTCTCCTGCCGCACAATCATTGAAATTCCAAAAAGAAAACACCATAGGTGATGACCTCACAGACACTGATCAATACTACACAGTGTTGCAACAAGATGGACTGCCCATCAATCCATCCAATTTTACAACCAAAAGACAAGATGGTGTGTTTGAGTTGATTACTAATCCTGTTGAAGATGGAATCTACAATGCAGACATCAGAGCAGTGCAAAAAGAACATGTGATTCTGTTGAACAACACATCTCAATTCAAAGATGTGATCTTTGATGAAGTGCTGGGCAACAGACAAGACAGAGTTAAACTTGTTGGTTTCAGAACAGCCAATTGGAACGGTGATTTGTATGCACCTGGTTATGTGATTGATCAAGCCAAGCTCAAAGTTTGGTCTCCATACACTGATTACAAGATAGGTGAATCTCTCACCCACCAAAGCCAAGCATATGTGGTAATTGCAAACCACACCAGTGAAGAAAATTTTTCACCAAAATTTTACAGATTGAAAGAAGAAACTCCCACAAAACAAATGTTGCCAAACTGGGATGCCAAAGCAGAAGCATTTAGGGATTTTTATTCTCTTGATTCTGACAATTTTGATGCTGAACAGCAACGATACGCACAGCACTTGATTGGCTATCAACAGAGAGACTACATGAATGATCTTGGCTTGGAAGAACTCACACAATTTAAATTTTATCAAGGCATGTTGCGTGAAAAAGGCACGGTGTCTCCCATACAAAAATTCAAATCACAACCACAATCAGGACAAAACAATTCATTTGATCTATTTGAAGAATATGCATTCAGAGTGGGAGAGTATGGCGGACACCGCACCCAACAAGATTTTGCTTTCACAGTTGATGAATCCAAACATAGGAAGCCAAAATATATCTATAACATCACTGCAAACAAACAACAGGACACACAAACAATACTGAGCGTTGGCCAAAACAATGGAGATCTGTTTATCAAACCATATGCATTCACAGGAGATCCCATACAGACCTTGTCATATTCTGATCATGCCAACACTGTGCAATCTATCTTTTCATATCCTGTGGCAGGATATGTGTTGCCATCACAAGTTTCTCAAACTGTGTACAATGAAGCAGAATTGTTGGATCTTGATGTCAACAGCATCACAGAAGGGCATACCATTTGGATTGCAAACACCACAACAGGTGATTGGGACGTCAAAAGATTCAATTCACTCAATACCAGCACTGAGTCTTACAAACAGTTTGATTCGATACTACAAATCACAACAAAAGAACCACATGGCATTGAGGCCAATGATTATGTTGTGATCACAGGAGTGAATGAATCCATCAACGGCATCTATCAAGCAAGTGTGTCAGACAGCACAGACAATGACAAGACATTTTCTGTTGAGTTTGATGGCACATTTGACAGCACAAATTCAGTGGGATCTGTTGGCGTATTGAAGTCAATCAGGATCAACTCAATGGACGACATAGATATCATCACTCCAGACAAAGGTTTCGCCATAGGAGACTATGTGTATGTTGATAACAATTATCAACTGCAATACCCAAACAATGGCCTGTGGAAAGTATATCAAAAATCACAATCAACAGATTATTTGAAAACGGACAACGACTTTTCTTCTGAAGAAGAAGCCAATGGCGAACTTGGAACCGCAGTGGCAGTGTCAACAGACAATTTGTATCTGGCAACATCAGCCCCAGGTGTCAACAAAGTATTTGTGTATCTGAAAGGCACATCAAGTGAAAGTTTTAGATTACGCAATGACATCACTTTGGACATAGGCAACACAGATGCCTCTGACAGATTTGGTCAAGCACTTGCCATCACAGCCAATGGCAACAGATTATTTGCAAGCTCGCATACAACGTCAGACATTGTCAAACTCACACTGAGTTCCACAGACAGAGAATTTGTCCGTGGCACAGTCATTACTGGCGCCGACACAGGAGCACAAGGAAAAATTTTAGACGTTGATTGGGACAATGATATCATTTGGGTAAAAGTCACCACCAGTGTTAATTTTGGAAATGAACCACTTGATATAGGTGACTCATCGTCTGTGTTGACAATTACAGCTGTCACAGGATCAGATGCTGTGTCTCAAGGTGCAGTGCATTGGATCAATAGAGATGCAAGATTGAGTTTTGGTATCAATCAAACAATTGTAAGTCCTGATGTTGATCAAGGCGGCCAATTTGGATTTGCAGTGTCAGTGTCGGGTGACGGCACCTACCTTGCAGTTGGATCACCTGGCTCACCAGATGATTCTGCCAGTGCAGAAAGAGGCACAGTGTTTGTATTCAAGTACACAGACGGCAGATATGACATCCATCAAACATTGATTCCAGATGCAGACAGTCAGATAGGATCGCGATTTGGCGACACTGTGGCATTTGCACAAGACGGGCAGACACTGGTGATTGGATCGCCCAAGTATGACAATGACTCAACTTCTTCCAACGAAGGCAGAGTATATGTTTATAGATTGAAAAATGATACATTTTATCAAAATGAAACTCTACAGCCAGACACAAATTTTGACTATGAATTTGGCACTTCGATTGCACTGAGTGAGACAGGCACAGATTTATTGGTTGGTGCACCCAAATTTAGCGACACAGAACAAGTAGAAGGTGCAGTCTATCACTACGTCAATCAAAGCACCACATTCACAGCAGATGGATCAACAACAGCATTTACTGTTGATTACACAATCGATCATTCTTACAACATTTCAGTTTTTGTTGGCAACGAAAATTTTTCATTCAATGATGGCAATGACAGTTCCACTACAAATTTTTATAGGGTAGATGGCTCGACCAATACTGTGACGCTATCCACTGCACCTGCAAGTGGTCAATCTATCACTGTGAGCCAATATGGTTTCAATGACACAATCAAATCAAAAAAACCTCAAGTAAATCAAGGATTTGGACAAAGTGTTGCTTTACAAAACAACACATTGGTGGTACAAAGTGTGCGTGGAGATTCCAGATTAAACATGACTTTTGACAGATTTTTGCAAGATGGCTCCACATCAATTGGCAACACAACTTTTGATCAAAACACAACACTATTTGTTGACATGCAGGATGACAGTGGTCAAGTAGAAATATTCAACAAACTCAACACACAATTTAAATTTGTGCAAAAGATTGAACCCAACCAAACATTGGGAACAGGTGCAGACTATGGATCTGCTTTGGCATTGGCCAGCACATTTGTTTATGTAGGAGCCCCATTGCTCAACACCAGCCTCAACACCAGTGGGCGTTTGTTCACGTACAATAAAGCAAGTGAAGGTTTAGGATGGAACACTGTGCAGACTCAACCAAATTTGGTCGATGTTCACAAAATCAACAAGACATTCTTGTACAGCAAAACAAATGGCGCATTATTACAAAACATCCCATTTTTAGATCCTGCCAAAGGAAGACTGTTTCCTGAAATACAGCAAAATATTGATTACATCACCAAATTTGATCCAGCAAGTTATTCCGCTTGGGACGAAGATCACGTTGGCGAAATATGGTTAGACATAGGAACGTTTAAATTCATATGGTACGAACAAGGATCTCTTGATGATAGATTAGTCAATTGGGGCAAATTGCATCCTAATTCTGCAGTAAGTGTAAAGCAATGGACATCAAGTGACATCAAACCCCAACAATACAATGCATTGAGTGGAACAAATGAAGGCACCAGTCTTGGCATCACTGGACAAGCTCAAGAAAGTTTTGTGACAAAAAGAATATTTGACTCAAACAAATCCAAGTTTGTAGAAAAATATTTCTTCTGGGTGGCTAATGGTTTCTCTGTTGCAGAAAATAAGTCAGTTTCATCACAACAGATTGCAAGGGCTATTGAGGATCCTACATCATTTTCTCAAAATTATGCTGCCTTCACTGACACAAAATCTGTGTTGTTAAATCTTGATAGGAGACTGTTGTCCAATGATGCTGTGGCATTTAAGTTTGAAAACACCACAGATGCAGAACAATTGCCCAAACACACCGAACATGTTTTGATCGCCAAGGGAGATCAGAACAGTGCTATTCCTCAGTATCTCACAGACAAATTTTTTGACAGTTTGATTGGATTTACCAAATCAGGACGCACAGTGCCTGATGTTTCTCAACCAGAAGGCCTAAGATACGGAAACCTCAATAGACCAAGACAAAGTTGGTACAAAGACAGAGTGTCTGCACTTAAGATAATCGTGCAATTTATCAACGACAAATTTTTAGCAAAGCCATATGCAACCACCAAGGATTTATCCAAATTGAACAAAGTTGATCCCCTGCCAAGTGCGATTTTGGGCGAATATGATATCTCTGTAGACACAGACACTGATTTGGCATATGTCAACACTGCAGAAATTGACCAAGGCTATAAAATATTAGTGCTGGCAGACTCAACATCAGCAAATGGATGGGCGGTGTATGAATGGAGCGGCACCAGCTGGAACAGAACATCACAACAAACCTATGACACCAGAAACTATTGGTCATTTGCAGACTGGTATGCTGAAGGATATGATCGAACAATTGTTGCAGATTATGTGGTAAATGATGAAAGAACAAGACTCAACACACAGTATGCAAGAGGCGATGTCGTTAAAGTCAAAAGTTCTTACGATGGAGAATTTAGATTCTACGAAAAAACAGCATCTGCTTGGAACACCATTGGCATTGAAAATGGCACCATACAACTGTCCACAGGACTGTATGACTATGCCAACAATCAAATTGGATTCGGTGCTGATGCATATGGCAGTGCATTGTATGATGCTGAAGCAGTGACAGAACTGAGAAACATACTCGAGGCAATTCTATCATTTGCTGTTGACGAGGATGCTGTGCTGTACAATCAATTGTTTTTCTTGGGCGTGAGAATTGCACAGTTAGAAAACAAACAAATTGATTGGGTGTTCAAAACCTCTTTTGTCAAAGCAGTGAATACATATTCTGATCTTGAACAATTGAGAGAGTTTCAGATTGAAACTTCAGATGCAATCAATCAATTTTTGCGTGAAGTGTTACCCTTCAAAACCACTGTGCGAGAAGACATCACTGCATACAACAATCAAGATAATTTTGCAGGTGATATAACGGACTTCGACAACCGCAGTTATTATGACAAAGTCAGCGAGTTGTACGTTGCACCATCAGTGAATCAAAATGACAGCACACAGCCTGCCATATATGAAACCAACCCATGGAAACAGTATGCAGAAAACTACAAGTACACTGTGGGTGCCATTGTGGTTGATAATCAAGGAGCAGGTTATACTGAGCCGCCAGTGGTCACAATCACAGGTGGTGGAGGTATTGGTGCAAAGGCAGTTGCTATCCTTGGTGATGGCAAAGTCGCCAGCATCACAGTAACAAATCAAGGCAGTGGATATGTATCAACGCCCACAGTGACACTGGCAGGGGGTGGAGGATCATCGGTCACAGTGTCAGCCACTGCTCATGCTGAGTTGTTGAACAACAAAATCAGATCGTTTGACACAGAAATAAAATTTGATCGAGTCAACACACTCAAATCCACACAAAACAATGCAATTGTGAACTGGACAAAATTCACCAACTACACAGCAGGTCAAAACATAAGATATCTCAATGAAATATATCGTGTTGAAGAATCTTTCACCAGCGGCAACACCTTTGAAGAAAATGTGTTGCTTTCTGATTCATCGTCTATTGCAAACACAAATCCAATAAAAAAATGGACAGCCACAGACAGAATCAATGCATTTTATGATCCAACAGCTGGCATGGCTGGACTGATAGGAGATGGATCAACCACTATAAATGCATATTCTCAGCTGATGGATGGCATTGAATATCCAGGAGTAAAAGTTTCTGGTCTATCGTTCACAGGATCCACAGGTTATGATTTGACAGGATTCGATGACACTCAATATGACACCAACATTGTTGTTGCTGATGCTGGCGCACCAAAAAATCTTGAACAAGTGTTAGATTCTCGCACATTCACAACAGACTTGGGCACAAGGCCTGAAGATATCAATGTGGTGGGCGATGCATTTATTTCAGAATATTCTGCACATGCTCCAGAAGAAGTGCTTCCTGGCGGAGTGTATGACACTATGGATTTGAAAGTGTACACCAGACAAACCGATAATGCTTCCAACATATTCAAAAAAAATTACAGTGGCGATGGCAACACAAAAATATTTGCAACACCACAAGTAGGAAGTGTGGATGGACTCAGAGTTTTTGTAAACAATAATTTTAGGAAAAGAGATATAGATTACACAGTTGATCATCTAAACAATACAATCACATTTATTACAGCACCTACAGTAAACGATATAATCTCAATCACAGTGATACAAGTGTCAACAAGTGGTCTTTTGGGAGAACAATCATTTGTCGGAGATGGCACCACTGACACTTTTAACATGAATATAAATTTTGATCTTGTTACACAATCATATGTGCTTGTGAATGGAGTTAAAACCACAGTGACTTTAGAAAAAAATATTGTAAACACAGATGTTGTATTTTCATCTCCACCGGCAGTAAATGCTGACATTCAGATATTTCTGTTTGATGTAGCAGACGGAACAAAGGCTTTTAGTGAAGTAGTCACTACTGAGTATACAAACATAAACACAGATTCGACAGAATTTCAAATTCAAATTGATCCTATATCATTGATAACCGGTCCTTATCACCAAAAAGTTATAGTGGAAGGTGTATCTGGTTCGGATAAATCTAATAGATACAGATTGGAACCACCACAAGTTGCCTATTATGAAGGTGATGGCTCTACGTCTGTATTCCTTGTGCCAACTGAGCCGGTTAATTCCGACCTTGCTAACATCACTGATACAGAAGTTTGGTTGAACGGTGTTCAATTAGATGCTTCAACAGACTTCGCGATAGCAACAAACTTGGAAGGTAGGAAAGTTGTCACCATGACAAATACTCCAAATGATGGAGATGTGATTGCGGTGGTGTTCAAAAGCGGACATGATTATGAGTTGGACGGCACAGGTAAGTTAGTGCTCAAATCCGGATGGAACGATGATTCCTCAATTGACGCAGAAAGAGTTTTTGTGACAACATTTTCAAACCATGACACACAATCATTGCGTACTGAATTGTTCTTAGGTTCATTAGGCACTGTGACAATCAGTAGCATAGAAAGAGGTTCTATTTCAGATGCTGTGCTTACTTCTCAAGACTTAGGAGATTTAAGTGTTAGTGTCCCGCCAGATGAAGATTTTGGATTTGTAGAAGGATCTGTGTTTTCAGCAGGTGTGGTGGCTAGAAGATATAGATTGAGTGCTACGCCATTGAACACCGGTTATGTGTTCCTTAGTGTGAATAAAAGATATCTCACTGCCAACATAGACTATGTGTTGGTTGGCAATGAAATATTCTTGCCAGACAGAAATCTTACAAACAGTGATGTAATAACAATTACCTATGTGGCAGGTGCTGTGCAGAAAAAAGCAATTGGATACAGAATTTTCAAAGATATCCTTAACAGATATCACTACAAACGCATAGCCACTGCACACTCAACAAAATTGATGACATCTATCGACAAAGACAGCACTGAAATAGTTGTTGAAGATGCTTCGGTGTTGGGCAATCCTGATAGGACCAGCAACACACCTGGAGTTGTATTCATTGGTAAAGAAAGAATTGCTTATTTTGAAAAAGATGGCAACACACTGAAAAGTTTGTTCCGTGGAACGTTGGGTACCGCCATTCAGTCACATGACAAAGGCATCAAAGTTGTTGATGCAGGAGCAGTACAAAACATACCATATGAAGACACTACAACAACCACAACATACACAGGTGACGGAAGCACCGTGTCTTTTGCACTGGCTTATGTCCCTGCCAGCAAACAAGATATTGTTGTGTATGTTGGTGGTTCCAAAACCACAGATTTCACAGTTGGGTCAGACAGTAGCAGTGCAATTGTGTTCACTGTTGCACCTGCAAATGGAGTACAAATCAATGTTATCAAAAAAACAGGTGCAGTTTGGTACGATCAAGGAGCAACTTCGCCATCAAATGGTTTAGGTTTGCAACAAGCAACTGGTGTAGAAGTATTATTCTTGCAAGATAAATCAACTGATATAAGTTTATTTTAAATTTTAATGAAAATTTTTCTTGGATGAGTATTTGCATCATCCACCATTGAACGGCCGATAATTGCCATGGGATTTGGACTTTCTGATGCAACAGCATGACCTGGAGTTGAAGATGAAACCAAAAGATCGCCTTTTGACACTGAACCAACAACCTTGCATTGAACTTTGCCTTTGAGTGCAACAGCAGGACCATCCTCTTGTTGATTCATCAAATATGCCCATCGCTCACTTATTACGCCTGCAATGCGTGTGTCGTTTTCCTGGTTTGATTCTGTTATCTCTTTGGCACCGCCATGAACTACAACATGTCCTTCATCATAAATTGCGTCTGCAGAATATCTTTCTGCCAAGTCAGCATATTGTGCCTGAGAAGCTGTGGTGCTTAGAATGTTGGTTGATGGATTGTATGATAGGTTGGTGTCTGTTTCAATGCCTTGTGTACCTGTGGCACCATCAACAAATGTGAGGTACACAGTTTCGTTGGTGGTGTTGTTGGCTGTCACAGTCACATTGGTTGCTTCTGTAGATGTGTCTGCATTCCCTGTCAAATTAGCTGTGATTGTGCCTGCTGAGAAATTGCCTGATGCATCTCGTGCCACCACTTTACTTGCAGTGTTGGCATCAGTTGCGTCAACAGATAATGTCAATCCTGCTCCTTCTGATCCACCGTCTCCTCCTGTAATAAAACTTCCGTTTGTGATTGAAGCCACATAGTTGCCTGACGTGTCTGTACCTAAAGCAATAGCACCACTGGTGGTTGCACTGTCTACATATGCCTTAATAGATTGTTGTGTTGCTAATGCCGTGGCCGAATCTGAAGCAAAATTGTCTTCGTCTAATATGGTAGATACAGATACACCTCCATCAAAAGACAAATTTCCTGTGACGATCAATCCGTCGCTAATTGTGACACTGGTTGAATCTGATGAAGATATTGTGTTTATATCTATGGATTTATCTAAACTAAAACTAACAGTACCTGCAGAATCAGTTGATGAAGTTAGACTGTTTCCACCTGTAAACCGCAAACTGCCAGTGCCATTTGTAGGTATAATAATACTAGCACTGTCATCTGCATCAACAGTAAAATTTAATGTAGCAGGAACTTCTGAAAATTTTGCAATTCTGTAACCACCCGCTAGAGCACCGTCATGTACTCTCAGAGTATCAAGGGTGGTGTCTACAGTAACTTCGCCCACAGCACCGGTAAATGTAGCATGTTCGGCTGTGGTTCCTCTTCTAAATTGTACTTGAGTTGCCATGTTCATATATTTATAGTCGGAAAAAAACAATAGTGTTAATTGCAGTGACTAAATACACGATATGACATCCTCGGACAACAAAAAGCCTGAAGTACAAACCAATGTAAAACCTGATGAACAACAGGGACTGGATATCCAAGGTTATATCAAGATATTTGATCCACAGTCAGGCAATGTATATGTAGACAAAAAGAATGCTATCCATTATGAAAATTTTTCTGTGTCACTGGCAAAATCAATAGCCAACAGATCCACAGGATTCATTGAAGAAATGCACTTTGGCAATGGTGGTACATCTGTGGACAACACAGGCATCATCACATATCTCACACCCAACACCACAGGATCCAATGCCAATTTATACAACAGAACATATTTTAAAAGTGTGAATGATCAATCTTCACTCAACACAGACACCACAAGAAACAAAATCACAATTGCCCACACCAACGCAACAACATACACAGATTGTATTGTGTCATGTTTGTTGGATTTTGGCGAGCCTGCAGGACAACAGGCCTTTGACAACACAACCACTATAAACGACACATATGTGTTTGATGAAATTGCACTGTTTTCATGGGAAGGCACAGCAGGCGCTGGCAACCTTTTGACACATGTAATTTTCCATCCAGTGCAGAAATCTTTGAACAGATTGATACAGATTGATTACACAATTAGAATTCAAAGTTTAACAAACTTTGTGGATGTATAAGGAGCGGTAAATATAACACATGGCATACACAATCAACAACACCAGAGGAACTATAGTAGCAAGTGTTGAGGACGGTGTCTTAGACACCAGCACATCACTGCAACTGATTGGAAGAAACTATCAGTCATATGGTGAACCTTTCAATGAAAATTTAGTAAAATTATTAGAAAATTCTGCTTCTTCAACAGCACCCACTTCACCGTTGACTGGCGAATTATGGTATGACACCAGTGCAAACACCATAAAAGTTTATGATGGATCCAATTTCAATCCATTGGGAGTAAGAAATTCATCTTCACAACCCACTGTGGGTCTGACAGTAGGCACACTGTGGAACGACACAACCAACGACCAACTGTACATGTATGATGGTTCACAATTTGACTTGATTGGACCAATTTATAAAACTGGTGATGGCATATCAGGTTGGCAGGTAGACGAATTAGAGTTGTCAGGTGGCGGCACTGCTAATGTGCTATCATTGTATCAAGACGGCACACGAGTGGCGATACTCACCAAAGCATCTATCACATTGACCACAACACCCACAGGATTTACATCTTCAACACTTCAAAAAGGCATTACGTTTTATGAAGATACTGACTCTACCACATTCAGACTGCACGGCACTGCTCAAAATGCCTTGGAACTGGGCGGCAGAGAATCAGCAAGATATCTTGTTGATGATCAAAATCAAACAACCTCTGGTTCATTTGGAGTTTTGAACAATGCTGGTATTACAGTTGGAGCAAGTTCTGACGCCACTCTATCAGTTTCATCTGATGATTTTATCATACAGCAAAACAACAACAATAAATCAATCATATTCAAGATCAATCAAGCGTCCACAGTGACCACAGCACTGACTATCACAGACACTGCTGATGTAAATGTGGCAGGAAATCTCACTGTGCAGGGAAATTTAACCACCGGTGGTTCATCATCATCATTTGCAGACAATGTGATAGCAATCAACGATGAAGACGGTAATGGCAATCCAAGA
>JGI10211J34971_10001986_pt1 | contig 16841 bp, 16 predicted proteins | sample Etolagsediment_FD_34971 | JGI IMG/M metagenome (IMG submission 34971) | reverse complement strand
AATTTAGTATTTATGTAATTTTTACATAGATAAAAAAGCGTTGTGTCTTGTTATTTTTTTATAAAAGTGGCATTTAAAATACGCACCGCTCTAAATATCGGCAACTATTTAATATAATAATTTATTATATTTTGTTATAATATTGATATTAAAATAACTTAAAGAGATAATGACATGTATGTATTATATAGATGTGATGGTTTATGATATTTGCCCATATGCTATATTTTATTTAATAAATATCAATATTGAAAATTATCAATAATATATGGTAACTCATGTATAATTTTATATAGCTATGTCTATATACGACGAGATATGTCGCATTTATTCAAATGATAGATACATTGAACACGACCATAAGATAATTTTCATTAAGGCTTGATGCCGTATAGGTTACCCTATGTGCCAAGAATATTGTAGAAAAAAGACAATTGTTTGTTTTATATTTGATCAAAAATTATGAATAATGGATTATAACAATATGTCGTGTTTTATAACAGATTAAAATAGGGGTGTTTTATCACAACCATTACTTTTGCATTTTTTAGTTATTATATTTACCATATTTTTTTTTTTTATGTTCATCACAATAAAATCCTTTTTTTTACCTTTATAGTTAAAACATGCACATTTATTACAGTTATCATTTTTACATTTATTATAAGTAATATTTATCATATTATCAAGTTTATGATCACTACAATATAATCCTCTTGTTTTTCCCTCATAATTAAAAGTTGGATTTTTTGTGCATTTGTCATATCTACACTTTTTGTTTACACCCTTGAAGATTTAAAATGAACGTTTTTTATTATATTTTTATATAATAAATAATGACTAAACATCATAGTGAAGATTATAAAATTAGTGCTGTTAAACATTATTTAACTAAATCCAAAAATTTAACTAAAACTTGTAAAGAATTTGATTGTTTGAGAATAAGTCTCAAAAGATGGGTTGAAATTTATTAAAAAAACTTCTAAAATAGAAAGACAAAGTAGAAAATATATTTCATATAAAATTACAAAAGAACAAGTGAAATATGCTATTAAGAAATTAAAAGAAAACCAACAAATTACTATGAATGAGTTAGTTAAAATTATTAAAAAGAAATATAAAAATTACTTTTTATACGCATTTGACAAAGAAAAATTACCATCAGGAGTTTCAACATTGAGGAGACAACCAAAATTTTATAAAGATTAATATACTTAATTATGTCGTGGTTGAAGATCCTTTATAAAGGATAATTTTATTAAAAATCTATGTTTAAATATATTTAAATATAGGTCAAAAACTCAACCATCGTGATAAGGTTAACCAAACAAAATTATCATTTATATTATTCAGACTGGAGATTAAAGATAAATAATAAAACAATAAGAACAAAGAAATATGTTTTTATCAAAAAATGATTTAAGTTATATTTACAAATTTTTTTTTTTTTTCATCATATTTTGCTAATAATTTATAGGATTTAACACATGATGAATCCCATATACATCCAGAATCAACATCAAACAAACTAAATATTGTATAAGAATTATAATTTTCAAAAATACTCATATGATGTATATTATTAGCATATAATCCACAATAATTAGGATCTAAAACTAAAGATACCCAATTTAATTTATTTTTATATGTTTTTTTATTTCTAACAATATTTTTCATATTTGACATTTTATAAATCTTTTTTTCATCAATATCAAATTCAAAAATATATCCCCCTATTTTTTCTTCAAAATCTTCTTCAACTAATTTTTCAAATAACCATTTATCTCCTTTAGCATACCATAATATTCCTTCCAATTTTCCACCAGGAAACATTAATGCTGTTTGTAGGTGTCCTTGAATATCCTTTATACCTGTATGATTAAATTTAAACCATTCCCTTAATTTAGAATTAAAATTTATATGGGGAAATTCTGGTTTGTTTTGTATTGTTATATTTTTTCCTTCTATTAATCCTCTATTTTCATTAACCCAATTTTCAAGGGCTTTACATTTTCTACTTTTACAATATTGAGACTTTTGAAATGGATTTTTTATTAATGGTTTTCTATTTTTATATCCTCTAAAAACTCTTTGAATATTTGTACTTAAAGAAAATTAATAATTATAAAATATAATGAAAAGAAAGATCTATATCGTAATAGATCGCGAGGAGCCAATACATCAACAGGTATATGGTTCAAAAACGAAGTTATTAGAATCTTTTTATGAAAGTGAAATTGAAAGTTATTTTGAAATAAATCGATAATATAATTGGAAATAAAGACGAAAAATGTCATAATTGCAAAAATGATATTGATACAATAAATGGCGAACTCGGTTTCGGCAATTATAATGATTTTATGTCTTGTATTGATTGTAATTTATTTTATTGTGTTAATTGTTTAGTCTGTTCCAAATGTAATGGTAAATTACTTTCTCGCGATGAAACTGGCGAGAAATTTAAGAATAAAATAAAAGAAAATTTCGAAAAAGATGGAGCAAAATCATTGGAAAAATATTATTATGATTGTTTAGTGGAAGAGGAAGAGCTTGAATTTAGTGATGATGAAGATTAATAATATTTTTGAAGTTGGGTCTTTAATTTTACTTCCCATTTATTTTTATCCATATATACATCTTCTTGAATACATCGCATTAATGGTATATTATGTTTATTTGCTTTGAATTCCTTATATTTATCGCGAATTTGATGTTCTAATGGTGTTTTCCAGTTTCGTACTTGTTCAAAATGTTGTCTTCCATCTAATTCAATTATTAATTTTTGATTGTTATTAAAAGTAATCAAAAAATCAAATCTATACTGATATTTCCCATTTTTTAACTCTTTTTTCTTATTCATATGTCTATATTGAGTTGAACACCATTTTGGATCAAATTCTCTTTTCACATTTTTAATCTTATCGTGTTTTAATAGCCATTTATATAATTTTAATTCTGTTTTATTCTTACAATGAGGGCACCATTGATTATTTCTATATACTTTTTTTAAAAAACTCTTAAATTCATAATTACAAACATCACATTTAAACCAACATTTTTTATCACTTGATTTAAAAACATTTCTGGGCATTAATTTCCCGTTTTTATCAGGATGCCAACAATCAATTTTTAATTTATTATTTATGGTTTTTCCATTGTACGACGCAAAACTTCGAGAAAAACATTTTATACAATTATCATTACATAAATTTTTACTGGAACAGTATGGACACCAACAATTTAAACTTGATACATTATTTAATGTACTATCAAAATCATGTTTACAAAAATTACATTTAAACCAACATTTTTTATGACTTGATTTAGCAATATCTCTTGGTGTTAATTCTCCGTTTTTATCGGGATGCCAACAGTCTATTTTAATCAAACCGTCCATTGTTTTACCATCATATGATGCAAAACTTCGAGAAAAACATTTTTTACAATTATCTTTACATAATTTTTTACCAGAACAATATGGACACCATCTATTTTTATTTGATACATCATTCAATATACCATAAAAATTATGTTTACAAACATCACATTTAAACCAACATTTTTTATGACTCGATTTAAAAACATTTCTGGGTATTAATTTTCCATTTTTATCGGGATGCCAACAATCAATTTTTAATTTACTATTTATGGTTTTTCCATTGTATGACGCAAAACTTCGAGAAAAACATTTTTTGCAATTATCATTACATAAATTTTTACCAGAACAATATGGACACCAACAATTTAACCCTGATATACTATTTAATACACTATCAAAATCATGTTTACAAACATCACATTTAAACCAATATTTTTTATTACTTAATTTAAAAACATCTCTAGGCATCAATTTACCGTTTTTGTTAGGATTCCAACAATCAATTTTTAATTTTTCATTTGTGGTTACAGCATCGTATGATGCAAAACTTCGAGAAAAACATTCTTTACAATTATCATTACATAAATTGCCACCGGAACAGTATGGACACCACCTATTTTTTGAAATATTAGCTAATATACCATCAAAATCATGTTTACAAACATCACATTTAAACCAATATTTTTTGCTACTTGATTTAAAAACATCTCTAGGCATCAATTTACCGTTTTTGTTAGGATTCCAACAATCAATTTTTAATTTTTCATTTGTGGTTACACCATCAAATGATGCAAAACTTCGAGAAAAACATTTTTTGCAATTATTATCGTTACATAATGTTTGTGTTGAACATTTTTTTTTAATATATTTTTCTTTTTCATGTTTATTATGATTAATACGACATGATTTACACCTTGTATAAAAATTACCGTTCTTTTTTTTGTCAAAATTATTAGATTTTAAACTTTTTTTACATTGATTACAATAATTAAATATATCCATTATAAATATTGTTAAATTTATCTTTAAGTCTCCAAAAAATATTATTGAATTAAATTTTAGAGAAGAATTAATAAAAAATTTAGAACATTTATTTTCCTTTCTTTTTTCTAACTGATTTTAATCCAACAGCCATGTACATCTTCTTTTTTCTTATCAATTCTTTTGCTTTACTTAATGTAATGTTGTGGGGAGAAATTGAACTGGGAATATTGGAACAAACTTTTCCAAGCCGGACGTACGGTCCGTATTGTCCAATTGATATGGCGTATTCGCCGTTTTTACCAAGTTTCTTGATAACTTTTGAACTTTTTTCACCAACATCCTCTACACATTTAATTGCATCTTTTTTGCTCAATGTTTCTCCATCAAATTCCGGTTTAATCTTATAATTTTTACCATTATATTTGATAAAATATCCATATTTTCCTTTGGCTACCATAATATCATGTTCTTTATATTTTCCTAGATTATTACCTTTTTTCGCCTTGATGCATTCTTCAGCTTCTTTTTTAGTAAGGTTTTCATCATAATCTTTGATAAAATTATAATATTCACTATTTTTTTTGATATAAAATCCATTTCTCCCATATTTTACTATAATTCCTGATCCAAGATCTCTTGTTAGAAAGCCACAAGCTTCATTCAATGTTATGTTATCAACATCATATTTGGTTGTATCGAATTGTACATATTCTTTATTATCACCTTCTCCTAATATAATGACTGGTCCAAATTTCGCAATGCGCGAATAAACATTTTTACCAGATACAGGATCTTTACCAATAAGTCTATTTCCATCATCTTTTGATCCACCACCTTTGGTTTTGAGTTCATCGGCAGATTCATTGAACATATTATAAACATATTGAATAACACTGTTTCTTTGTTCGACTCCTTTAGTTATATTATCTAATCTAGATTCTAATTCACTTGTAAAATCATATCGAGCTATTTTGTCAAAATGTTTTTTTAAAAATGTATTGACCCGCGAACCAAGACTAGTAATAACCAATTTCCTCTTTTCAGCTCCAACTGTTACTGTTTTTTGATTTTCATTAATCATCCCGTCAATTAAACTAAACTCATTTATCTTTTTCTTTACTCCTTCGATGTTTTTAGTTTCTGCATATCCTCGATCAAGAACAATTCCTGGATAACTATGATATGTTGATGGGCGCCCAATACCTCTTTTTTTTAACTCAGAAATTAATGATCCATCAGTATAATGAGGTGGTCTTATGCTCTGTTTTTCGAAAGAGACAATCTTTTCATATTTTAGTATATCTCCTTCTTTTACTCCAAAAACATCTGATTCTATATCTTCTTCACTAGATTCATCCTCATCTTTAATCTCTTCATTATAAAGAATCCGATATCCGAGAAATTTGGTTTTTTCTGCATTAGCAACGAAAAGCTCATTCCGTCCAGAAATAGCAACACTTAATGTGAATTTATCATAAATCATTTCAGCCATTAATGCAGCAACCGTTCTTTTCCAAATGAGTTTATAGATTTTTTGATCAATAGCACTATATCCTTCAGATGGCAATTCCAATCTTTTAACAGAGGTCGGTCGTATGCATTCATGGGCTTGCTGAGCATCAGCATTTTTTGATTTATAAAGTCGTGCTTTGTAATATTCTCGACCATACTTTCCAACAACATATTTCTTAACAGCCTTAGTAATTTCCTCTGAAAGAGCAATAGAATCAGTTCTATGATATGTAATCATACCATTTTGATAAAGATTCTGTAAAATACCCATTGTCATTTTACTTGAGATCTTAAACCTTTTATTTATTTCAATTTGCAATGTTGATGTTATGAAGGGTGGTAGTGGGCGTCGCTTGCATTCTTTTTGTTCAAGCGATTTAACGCTAAACTCTGCTTTAATACAATCCTTGAGAAACCCCATAGCCAATTCATCACTTTTGAATTTTTTGTTAAGATTTCCAATTATCCCTCCTTCGAAATTTCCAGTAGTTTTATAAAATTTTTCTGGAACAAAGTTTTCAATATCAGATTCCTTATCGCTGAGCAATTTGCAAGTAACTGATTGGATTCTTCCTGTGCTTTTTGCGCCATGGACATTACTCCTGACAACAGGCGATAAACCAAAACCAATAAGATAATCACTGATTTGCCGCGCCATTTGAGCATTAACCATGTTCATATCGATTTTCCTAGGATTAGCAATAGCCTCCATAATAGCGCTCTTAGTAATCTCATGAAATACAATCCTATTCTTCGTATCCGTCCCAATTTTGAAACAATGAGCAATATGCCATGCAATTCCTTCTCCCTCTCTATCCTCGTCTGATGCAATAATTACTTTATCAGCAGCTTTAATCGTATCCCTGAGATTCGCATATGATTTTCTGTTAGTTATTTCAAATACAGGCTTAAACCCATTTTCAATATCCACTCCCGCACCTTTACCCTTAAGATTACGGAAATGACCCACACATGAAATTACTTTATAACCTTTACCCAAGTAACCTTGGAGTTTTTTACCTTTAGTAGCTGATTCTACGATGACGACAATCATTTTATGTTTAATCTTTTTAATAGTTAAATAAATCATATCTTTATATATTTCAATTTTATTATTTTATATATAAAAATGATTTATAAATATCCTGCATTATATTTATAATATCACAATAAAAAATGGATCCACTAATTGAGGAATTAACACAATCAGTTTCATTATTGACAATTGATGAAACTAACATAATTAAGATACAAAAATGGCTCAGAGGAAATATCCTAAGGATAAAACGATTACCATTTATAATGTATCAAATTCAAAAATATTTGAAATCACAAAAAATGGAATTTTCCAGTAAAACCAAAGATGGTAGAGCAAATAGTGTTTTAGATGAAGATAATATTATCGAACTTCTTATTGAAAAATTCGGTGATAAAATTAAAAAATCAAAGATTAGAATGTGGCATGATATCCTTGCCCATGACACAAAACATGGATGGATTCCAATAAATATTAAAACCACCACCACAAAATCAAGTGATAATACCGGTAATTTAGCAATGTGTGTATATGCTTATACAGATGCATCTATGGATCTTCATAAATCCTATGCAAATGGTAAAATGAGTAATATTCTCTTTGAAAAATTAAGTAATACACAATACAATAAAAATTACAAAAAAGACTATTATTTTTTGGTATTAAATAAGGAAAAACAAGGCGATATAATTATTAATAGTATAAAAGGCTTAACAAAGTTAACGTCAAATCTGAATAATCTGCCATTTCAAGTCCAATGGGACAAAAACAGAACTTTCAAATATAAAAATATAAAAGAAAGTATCGAACAATTCATTAAATGTCTAAAAAAACCACGACCCAGTTGGAAAGAAACATTCCTCACAAATATTAGGACATTAGATTAATTCATCGGGAATATGTGAATTAGATATTTGTCTATGTCCCATCTTAAATCTCCCCGAAAACATGAAATTATCCTTGAATATATCATCATTTAAATATGATACTATTTTGTCTAAATTGCACTTTTTCTTAGGCACAAGCATTATTAATCCACCTCCGAAATAGCTGACTTTACCCAAAAACGATACGAAAGGTCGTCTTGTTAAATTATAAATATAAATGCATTCTTTGCCATAATTGGCTTCAATTGCAGTAATATTCCTAGGAGCTCCCCATTCAAACCAGTTTTTATCAGTGAATTTCCGTATTTTTCTTTCAATGAGATCTTTTTTGTGTTCTTCCAAATATTTATTGATTTTATCATTATCACATGGGAATTTGTCGATATATATGTATTTTTCTACTTTATTTTCACCATTTAACACTTCAATATTGCCCAATTCCTTATTTTTATAAACTTTTTCTTTTCCACTGACGAGACCAACATAAATATCGAAATAATCTCTAAATAAGACACCGCTTTTATTTGGTTTTTTACTGAATGTAATTAATCCATCACTGTTTGTAATATAAAGTGATTTGTCATTGTACGACACTTTCTTTTCAATTGAGTCATTTTTGCAATATCGGAATATAATGACATCAATAGACGCATTTTTGAATAATTTCTCGTTATGTGGATGATATATATGAGTAAAAGTTCCATTATCCATCATTGTATCCAATAACTTAGCTGCACTGGTTAATTTAAGAAAATCGGAAGGAACGATAAATATTAATTCGCCATTATCATCGAGGAGATCATAGCATTTTTCAGTGAAATCAATATATAAATTGCCTTTTTGGGTGCGAACATATGGTGGATTTCCTATTATAGTTTTATATTTCTTGAGGATTTCTTCTTCCATGAAATCACAATAGATTACATCCTTTTTGGGTATTTTGGGCAGTAATTTTATTTTTTTATCAATTTCGTACATATCGAATGTTGTGTCGGGTAATTTCCCTGATATAAACTCAATTAGGTTGCCTTGGCCAATTGATGGTTCGAGAATATTAGAGGGTTTGTTTTTTATAAATTCGTATATTTTCTCTTGGAGTCCGGCATCAGTAGTAAAATATTGACCTAATTTATTCTTTTTTGGCATTATATTCTTTTTCGTTGCCATCTTATTTTCAGTAATGGGTAAATCATTTTTTTTATTTTTATTATTAATTTTCCCATTGTTTTTTTCAATATTTGACATTTATATATATATTATATATTTTATATCTTTATACATTACTCATCATAAATTCATAATGATAATTTTCATTATTCGGTTTTCGATAAACACCAAAAATGTCTATGTGTTTTTGTAAATGATTATGACATTTATATGATTTGTATTGCTGGTAGAGTTTTCTAGGAATTCGTTTTTTGCAATAGTGACGATACAATTGACCATAAATTTTATGAGTATACATTAATTCACAACATCTATGTTTTGAATAATAATATTTATTTAGCCATTGTTGAATAACAATTGTACTATTTTGATATTTATCGTAATAATGATATTTACAACCTATACCACATCTAGAGCACCATCCATCTTTCGTTGGAGAGCATTGTCCCCGACAAATATATGAATAAACGTGATTACATATTTCCTGTGATAAATAAGGTTGATAACTTTGAAGGATTTTGAAAAGATCTTTTCTGGATTTCATTTTAAGATTGTATATTATTTTTTTATCGTTGTAATAAAACGCGAATAATAACAATATTAATCAGTTTTTATTAAATAATAATTTTTATATATAATCAGATCCTTTGGTTGGGTAAATACAGCAATGAGGACAATATTTCATAATCATATTTTTTTCCCATTCGCCGATATGATAATGAGTTTTCTTGAAATTCCAATTCATTCCATTTATACATTTCGATTAGTATGGTTCTTTTTTGGTTACTTTCGTGGTTTTTGTCCAATTCTTCGAAGCCAGTTTAATGCCTGTTTTCCGGTATTTCTTACCTGTTTTCCAGCATTTTCAGCAAATTTTCGTGTTTTATTTGCTGCGCGTCTCATATTTCTTTTTGCCTTTTCTGTATTTACAAATCCAGGTGGCAACATACCTCTATTTGTTTTTTCAATGGTATTTATTAAATCATCATATAATTCATGAATATTGTTTAAATTGAATCTGAATAACTCTTTTTCTTCTTCAGTAATAGCATTAAATCCATTCATACTACCAATATCTTTATAAGCACCCATTCGATATGTTATTGTTTTTATATCATTTTGAATTTCTCGTTTATTATTTCCCTTTTTAGATATTATTACTTTTTCTTTCGTTTCATGTATTTGATCTGTGACACTTTGTAATTTTTTCATGATCATGTTTCTAAATGATGTATTACTTTCTTCTTTTGTGACTGATGTAGAATATACAGCACGCATTTGTTGTTTTATTTCTTCTAATCTTGCTGCTTCTTCTGCTTCTTCTGCTGCTGCTGCTGCTTCCTCCTCTGCCCTTATTCTAGCTTCTTCTGCTCTTATTTTAGCTTCTTCTGCTGCTTTTTCTCTAGCAATATTTCTACCCTTCATTCTACTGATACGTTGTCCATATTGTTGTATTAATACTTGCAAATCATATTTTTTTAAAATATTGCATGCAGTGACGGCTGTAGCGGCTGTAGCGGAGGCAGCGGCGGATGTATTTATCGGCACAATTTTACGGACACATATATATGTTAAAATTTGCAAGGCTAATTCAGTAGCTTTTATTACAGATTTATGTCTAGGTTTTTGTATTTGACTGTTGTTGTATTTTTTACCTTGTTTATATGTATTTCTATGATTCTTTTGAGATGTTATTTTTTTTGTTAGGCCAGTATGGAGAACTTTATCAGAAATATAAAATATTAATTCATATTTTACATATTTATTATTATCAGAAGATAATGTTCTAGCGGCCATACGTGCTTTTTTCCATGATCCATATACAAGTGGTAGAGATGTATCATTCAAGATTTTTAATAAGTCATCTAATTTTGTCCGGTAAAAACCATCATTATGTGTTATGGCATTACCTGTATTACGATAATTATTTCTTGCAAAATTACTCATTATATTAGAATTGTTGATATTATCGTGATGTACATTCGTCGGTTTTTTGATTATACTTTTATTATTGGCTGCAGCTGATCTTTGATTTCTATTAGGTGTTGCAGCTCTTGCAGGTCCTCCATGATTTCTATTAGGTGTTGCGGCTCTTGCTGATGCTTCATTTCTGAATGCTAGACATTTTTGTTGTAAATAATGAGAAAGTCCTAAGCTTTTGAATTTCATATTTAAACCACCCTTGCAAAATCCATCTTCACCATATTTTATATAAATTTTATCAATTAAATCAAAAGCATTATTAATTATACCGGCATGTTTTTGATTTAAATCTTTCAGTTGAGGTATAGAATAACCATAACGTTTACTGGGATCATATTCAGGAATATTTATCATTTTCTTAGTTACACCAGTCAATATATTATTCAATATTTCACATACATCATCATACGTTATGGTATTGATATTGAGACGTTGATATTTCTCTGGAAGTAGATTTCTAGTATTTCTGGATCGATTAATATTATCCAACATAATTTCGAGAGATGCATTAATACCCAGAACTTTTAAATCAGCAATAGTCATTGTTCCGCCTTTTGATGTATTTCTTCCTATAATACGCCATTTCCACTTTTTTTCTTTGGTGTAATAAACATACGCACCTATTGCTCAGTTTTTAAGGATTCTTTTTCCTTTAGTTCTGCGGCCCATATATATATATATTATATTTAAAAAAAAAATTATATTAATAATACAATAAAAATGTCTCGAACAACAGTTTCAATCTGCACACCTACTTATAATCGACGTAAATTCATTCCATATTTGATAAAATGTGTGCAAAACCAGTCTTATCCGCAACAATTCATCGAGTGGATCGTATTAGACGACGGGACTGACAAAGTAGAGGATCTTTTTAAAAACATACCTAATGTGGTATATATGCGATCGGAAGAAAAACTACCTATTGGTAAGAAACGCAATATGCTTAATGATAAAGCTAAAAATGAAATTATTATTTATTTTGACGATGACGATTATTATCCTCCAGATCGTATTAAACACGCAGTTACCATGCTTAATGCCCAAAAACAATATTTAATAGCCGGATCCAGTATGTTATATTTATATTATTCCCATTTGGATCTTATTTGTTCGTTTGGACCATATAATCGAAATCATGCTACTGCGGGAACATTTGCTTTTAGACGAGAATTGCTCAAACAATGTCGATTTGACGATAATGCCACCTTTGCGGAAGAGGCACAGTTTCTAAAGAAATTCAGTATACCAATGTATCAGCTTAATCCCCTTAAAACAATTATTGTGTTATCACATGATAATAACACCTTTGACAAGAAAAAATTACTTAATAATGAGAATAAAATGATGAAAAAGACGAAATTAAAGCTAAAAAAGCTAGTTAAAAATAAAGATAGTTATAATTTTTATAAGTCAATTCATGAAATGGCTAATTAGTTGTTCAAGTAGCCCAGGATGATGTCTCGCTTGTCAGGCGGAAAAGCCGCCACAATTGCTTCTCGCTCCTTCTCCGTGTAAAAATACCGCAGGAAAACCAAGTAGTACTCGTAGAGGAACGTGTACGATCTCGTCATGGGAAGTATCATAAAGCCATTCGTCGGTTCACGATGGCAAATGCAGGGACATCCATCTGGAGCTCTGCAAAGGCAGTTGAATTGGAATTTTTCATTATTCATGTATCGTTGTACGCATTCAAGTGGACTTACGGGTTTATCAATATTTTCGGGACATCGTTGAGCGAGGGCCAGGCGCCTCTGCCAAGGAGTTTGCGGTTGTTGTGCCATGTTTGTGCCGACGACAGTGACCAACCCGAAACAGGTGTTTTATTTATTATTTGTATTTACATGACATAATAAAAAATTTGATCAGTTTTTATTTCACTATTATTCCTGACAAAGAATTGATTGATCGCATGCATGAATATTTACATTCATCATCAATGGATCTTTTACAAAAATTATTGCTTAATACACCGACTTCTTCAATAACAGATAAATATTTATTATTCATTCCATGGTGTAAGCTAATTAAAATTCGAGAAATGACATATATTGACAAGGCAAAAACATCACCTTGGTATTCAGATTGTGGGTTTGCATATGCTTTACTTATATTTACTATATCGTTTATGTATGGTGCATAGGACAAATAATGGCAACAATCCTTTTCTCCACACCCTGAATGGGCTATTCCTTTGAGAGCAATATCTATTTGATCAATAAATTGGCTTTTTAGCATATCTATATATATCCCACAAACTGGTTTCAATTTGTCATGGCAACATTTCAGTTTTCTTTCTCGCAATAGGGGTGGAATAGATATATTAGGCATTATTCGTTCTAAAATAGAATACATAAGTTTATATGAAGCCATTTTGGCATAACTAAGCACAATATTAAATCCTATTAAAGTTTTTTTTTCTTCCAGTTTGAAAATGCTACAAGAGAGAGTTGCTCTATTAATATCCAATTTGGTTATTTTATATTTATTTTCACCATCAGGATAATAAGAGAGACTCATATTATTTAAGGTTCTTTTAATCAGTTCATTTGTGGTTTCGAGCGATTTGTCTAGTGCAACAGTATGATTAAAAGAAGTAAATCTAAGATGAGGGTCGCTCGCGTCGGTTAGTTTGAATTCGTCTGGTTGCCATGCCATTTTTATATTACTACTACAGAAATTTTTTATGTTCTTTTATAATATATGTTATTAAGAGAAATCATTTATTTGGGCGGTATTGCGTTTATATTCTATGTTTTCGGCCTTGTTTTGTCCAATATCATTAATAATATTTTTCCTGCATGTGATTTCAAGAGAAAAGACGGTATTATTATATTGGAGTGCATAGTACAACTAGTAATTCTTTATACCATTTATATTGTATGTAATAAGAAGCTTAATGTGGTAATTGAGGGGTTTTATAAAAAAATAACGAGGAAAACCATTCCAAGTTTTTACACTAGTTTAATATTAATAGCGTTTAGTATAGGTATATTCAAGCATTTGGAAAACTTAAATGAGAGGACTAGTTATCTTAAAAAGAAATTACTTTACTAAGCATTTAATATATCCAATCGACATTTCTTCGCCATATCCTTTCTTGAGAAACCATTGAACGGTATCGCGGAATCGTTTTTGATCAGTTGGTGTTTCTTTTGAGCATTCGTTAAGTTCATCATTATATTTCCAATCATCTTCAATTAATTCTTTGATTTCCTTTCTATTTAATCCTTTACAGCTTTTATATTCCGTTTTATTAGCGGGCATTCTGGGAAGTCTAATATTCATATTGAAGTATTTATTCAGCATAATCAGATCACCTATGGCGCGTGGCCTATTACGACAAATACGCCTTTGAACGTCACAATCAATACCTATGATTTTTACTCCTAAGAAGTAGAAATGATAGTCATTTTTCCCAATGATATATTTGAATTCCTTAGCCTCACATAGACTTGCCCATTTATCTAACCAATTATCCCAATAATGAGGCCAATGCTTGGTTTTTCGAATAGAAACATCGCACGGTCCAACTGTATTATCTAATAAGTTTTTATTGATTTTTGTATAGATATTGTCTGTCTGAGCCTTTGCTAAATCATCAATATAAATATCAAGATCATTATTTTGTCTTGCACCAAGGAGGAATAGGACAATACTACTGTATAGCATAAATTTATAGTGATCACTTGTATTAATTTCACCAAATAGGAAGTTTCGGTATTTAATGAAAGCAGTATTTTTCTTCTTGAATTCAAGGAATTTATTGAATTTCATTATATTCAGGAAATCTAGTGAATTTTTATTGAAAAACATAGANGCAATGGTGCATTTTTGTTTTAAGTTTTTATTGTATATAATGANATTATTGAGGCTTTTGCGACTATCCATAAGGAATTGANCATCTTTGATNTTAAATTCAACTGGTTTTCTTTTAAAAATCAATAGATTTACGATATATTTTCCTTTATATTTTTTATTTTCTTTGAGATATTTGATAACTCCATTTACATATTCTAAGTTTATATTAGGTTTTTCATCATATAGGGCTTGATAAACAAATGGATACAGTTGTTTTTTGTCTAATTGAATCTGTTTAATTCCATAAAGAGTAAAGTATTTGCTAAAGTGAGTTTTGAAAACGGAATGAGCATAAGTTTTTTCTTTATGAAACTGGATATAAAGTTCAAGATTAGGGTAATGATAGTATGCTGCTAGAAAAAGTTCATTGATGGATTCATCAAAAAACTTAGTAAATAAAGTTCTTTGATTTTTATATTGATTAATATCATCAAGTATTTGACAGTTAAGCAATTTTCGAATCTTTTTTATGGGTTTAGTGATGTCTTTCAGGGATTTCAGCATTATTTTGGGAGGGTGAGATATGGAAAAAAGATGGATAAAATATAAATCATTTTTTTATTTTTTTTATAAAGGTTTTTTTTTTGTGAGGTTTTCCATCCTCAGGGTTTGGGCTTACCAGCCAGCAATGAAGGTGGGGTCATAGCCGTTGTCCGGCGCAGCAGCGGGCTCGGCCTCAGCAGCAGCGGTCTCGTCAGCAGCAGCGGTGGAGGGCACAGCCTCGGTCGGCTTGTGCTCCTTGAGCCACTGGAGCATGCGCTTGCGATCAGCATCATTAACACTGGCGCGAGTGCACTTATTGATGTTATCCACGCGGTTCCTGTACTGCTTCGCGGTGAGAGGGCTATTTTTGTGCTTGATAGTCCACTGCTTGATCTTGTTCTCCGCGTAATCAGGGTGGTTGTTCGGGCAGTTGTGCCGAGTGCAGCCATTCGGCTTTTTGTAGAAAGCACAGATGTTGATCTTTGCGCCACCACCACCAGAGCCGCCGTTGCGGCGCTTGGACTTCTTGTCGCCGTTGCGGCGGTTGCGGTTCTTGCGAGGCTTGCCCGTCGGGCCGACCGGTTTGGACCAGTCGCCGTCAGAGCCCGCGCCAGCGTCGGTCTTGGACTTCTTCTTGGACTTCTTCTTGGACTTCTTCTTGTCGGTCTTGTCGGTCTTGTCGGTGTTGCGCTCCGGAGTAGCAGCGCCACCGCCAGAGCCACCGTCAGTCACAACGATCGTCAGATCGCGAATCGTGGGTTGGCCCGACGGACCAATAGGCCCCTTCTTCTTGCCGGTCTTGGGCTTCTGAAGGGGGGGGAAATCGTCAGACGACGGGACTTTCTCGCCACCACCGCCCTCGCTGAGAGGCGTGCAGTACATGGGCGCCTCGCGGATCTTCTCCAGACCGAGCTCGCGCAGCTGCTTCAGCAGCTCATCGACGAAGGACTGAGCGTTCTCGGGGTTGAGCACGACAGAGTTGCAGTGCCAGCCGCCACGCTCAGGAAGGTTCGCAAGGCCGGCAAGCACCAATGCGGCGTAGAACACCGCCTTGATACCGTTGGACTCGCCATTGAGGTTGAACTTGATCTTTTTGAGGATGGGGCGGAAACAGCCGGTCTTCAGCTTCTCGATGAGTGGCAGGATTGCCAACGGAAAGCCGTTAAAGCGGACATTTTCACCCTCGATGGTAATCTCGGGGCGCTCGAAGGGGTACTTGCTGCCCTTCTTGCAGGGCATCACATGGCGGGTCGTAACGAGGTCTCCGATGAACTGGGAGAGCGTGTCCATCTCAATGGAAAACACGCCGACTTCGTGGTCAAGGAGCGCCGTGAGGATCGCCATGACGAGAAGCGTAAGCTCCGCGAGGGTGCGCTTTGGGCGAGGAGCGAACTGTTGCTGCAGCGCAGCGACCTGTTTTTGCAGGGCGTCGAAATTTTTTTGCAGGTCGTCGAAATGTTTTTGCATGACCGCAGCCATAGCCGTCTCAGGCACAGGCGCGGCAGCAGGGGCCGCCGCAGAGGCAGCCGTCTCAGTTGCAGGGGCAGCC
>JGI10211J34971_10001985_pt1 | contig 16842 bp, 28 predicted proteins | sample Etolagsediment_FD_34971 | JGI IMG/M metagenome (IMG submission 34971) | reverse complement strand
GGTGGTTGCCGATTCCCTGATTATGCTGATAAGGTGAAAAGTGATAATGCTTACTTTTTTAAATGGGCTAAAAAGATGTATAAGAAGCATGGTGATTTGTGATGGTAATACTAAGAGATAGTGAGTATGAATTGGAACTTGAAGAATTAAGTTTGAAAGAAAAATTAATTTATACAATCAGAATTTGGTTTGGTATGAAAGTCACATTAAAAACTAAATGGAGAGAAAGATGAAAATAAATCTATATGGTGATATATTCGGTCAGACCGGATACAATAGACACACAAGAAGTCTAGCAAATGCTTTATTTGAACTAGGATTTGATGTTAGATTAGACACAGCAAAACCTCCTCAATGGGAGAGAGAATGTAATGATGCTGAGTTTAATATGTGCACTAAAGAGTTTGACCCGGATTGTATTACTATAATGATAGCACAACCTCAATATTGGAACATAGCATTGGCTGCTAAGCCTAAGAAGTTTTATGGGTTTTGTGTTTGGGAGGGAGATGTTGTACCTGAATATTGGGTTAAATTTTTAACAGATAGAAGAGTTGATGGTATATTTGTACCTAGCCAACATACAAAAGATGCAATACTGAAAGTATATAAACAATTATCAAAGAAAATCCACATTATCCCACACGGATATAACCCAGCCATATTTTACCCGGAAGAAAAACCTACCAGTAAAGTACTCACTTTTAGTGCTAACAAAGGATGGAGTCAAGGATTATATGACCGTGGTGGTTTGCAATGGCTGATTAAAGCCTTTTCACAAGAGTTTAATAATAAAGATAAAGTAGAGCTCAAGATAAAAATAAACCCAGTATACAACAATCCTGAGTGGAATATAAAAAAAGAAATATCAGCATTAAAGTTAGACAGAATAAACAAAGCTAAGATATATACCACTTGTAACCTAATAAGTGATGATGCTTTGCGGCATTTTTATAATGAAGGAGATGTTTTTGTTACTACTTCTATGGGTGATGCTTTCAATCTACCAGTTATAGAAGCTATGGCTTGCGGGCTTCCTGTATGTGCTACTTATTTTGGTGGACAGTCTGACATGGTTGATAATAAGAATGGTTGGGTTATCAAACAAGGTAAACTGGTACATTGGTCAAAAGAACCTGCTTATGAAGAAACTAAATGGTTCAAACCTAACATCTCAGGAATCAGGAAGAAATTAAGATATATCTATGACCATCAGGAACAGATAAAAAAGAAAAGAGAAAAGGTATTATCTGAAGCTCCTAATTGGACTTGGTTACAAACAGCTAAAAAAATAAAAAAATTATTGAGCAACCTCAATTAATTGCTCAACTTTTTGGCTCAAAACTTTCTGAGCTATATTCTGCATCTGGTCTTCAACACCTCTGGCTAGATTATCATGGGTTGCATATTCTGTTAAAGCATTATACAAATCCCATCTGGTGAAAGGTTTACCAGGCACATAATAGAACTTCTTTTACTTCAACAAATAATTTTTTCATTTGACTCACCTTTATTGTTTTCCTAATATTATATAATATAGTGGAGTATATAAATGTTCCTATTTTTCAAGAGTTCATTTATAAATGGTTTTCAAAAAAATAGTAGAAAGATAGTTCATTTATAAATGAAAATAGAAAAAGAAGAAAAAAATCAAAGGTACAAAAGGTGGTTCTTTATAAAGGAACTACTTAATATCAACCTTTTTGAAGTAAAATTCTACAATTGCGAAGGCTGATTCAACAACTCCACCAGCTACAATAGCACTAGGGAAATCACCAGCAACAAAATAACCTATCACTGAAGCAACTACTGTGATTGCTGTTTTTTTCCTTCCTTTAATAAACTCCCATAATGACCAATAACTAAAACTTTTAGATTTACTTGTCTTTAATTTCATTTTATATCCTCCTTAGTAGGTGTTACACCATAACAATATTTCTGATTAACACTAAACCAAATGCCAAAATATTTCTCAGCTTCTTTCCAGAGTTTACTGAAATTCTTAGATTCAGCATACCAATAACACCAATCTAATATATACCATTGATTATCAAATTCTCTAAGATAAGTCACATAAGCATGACCTCCTCCTTGAACATTACCTGCATTCAATCGAATCCTCCAATAAGGAATACCACTATTCAACATCATGACTGCCATTAATATAGCACCATCCTCACAATCACCTTTCTTCCGTTCCCAAGTTTCATAAGCAAACTGCCAGTTTTCTTTCTCATCAGATGTATATGTAATCTTTCTAGCTACATAATCAAGAATTAATTTAGCTTTATCATCATTATTACCAACAGTTGGATAATATAAACTATGGTCAAATCCTAAAAACATTCTAGGGTCACTCCAAATCCCTTCCCTTGCTGGGTATGTAATTTTGGTTTTAGATCTAACATTATTCCAATAACTTTCAAATTTTTTTTCTTTATGAATGGCATTCAATTCTTCTTGTAATATATTGATATTATTATTAAGCTCTAGCAATTCAGCTTGCCTAACCCCTAACTGATGTTTATAATTTTTATTAAGTTTTTTTAATTGTTCAATCACTATATTTTCATCTTTACTAAAATAAACATCAATCTTATCATACAATTCTTTAAACCAGTTCATTTTAACTAAACTTCCCGCTATTATCTGTAGCAATACCATTATCAAGATAATATACAGTGACATCAATATCATCAATTGTGCAAGTATTACCACTTGTACTAAGTATCTGGACATTAATATCATAACTAGCTTCGCCACAAAGAACTCCAGCATTTACTGAAGGTGTAGCTATTGTACCAGCAGTAGGCATCATCCAACAAGTAGCTGTAACCAAAGTACCACTAACATCAGTAGTAGAAGTTTGGCTTTTTGTTGTTATATCAGATTCAGAAGCAGCAAGTGTTCTAGCTTTTAAATCAACACTAAGTCTCATTGAACCAATAGTACCTCCTCCAGATAATGCAGCTTCTAATTTAATGCCTAAGATAATATTATTACTAGTTGTTGGTGTGAATGTTAAAGTCTTTTTAGTTATCCATGCATCACTACTATCAGTCTTAGCTACTGTGTCTGTTGTGCTAGTATCAACAAATAAAGGATATTGAATTACTTTAGCATAAGTAGCATCAAATGTATCATTCAAATCTGTTTTGTTAAGACCTTCAATACCCCAATCAGTACCACCATAATTAGTATTTTTGATAGACATTTAAAAAACCTCCCATTCTATTTCAATCCGTAACTCAGCAGTACCATCAAAAGTAACTGCTGTACCTAAATTATAATAAGCATAAATATCACCAGCAGCAGGACTACCATTAGATAAATCAACTTCATTCAATGCATTACCTGACATAGCAACAGCATCAAAATCAGTTATGAAAGTCATTCGTTTAGTAGTAGAACCATTCACTGCTGTGAAAGCTCTTCTATTAAAAGTATTACTTAATCCTGTTACAGTAGGGTCAACTGTCAAACTACCAGTCCCAACACCGCAATATAAAGGTCTATTGGAAGCTAAACTACCAAGCATAACAGCCACACCACTTAATCCTTGAGTTGTTACTACCATTTTATAAATTGATAATCCTCCCTTTCAAATGTAAATTACCACTCTCATCAAGTGTGGCAATATGAGTAGTACCATCACTGGCATAAAATTTGATACCGTTTGAATCAGGATTTCGTACTGTTAATGGTTTAATATCTCTAGTACCATCCTTTAAAGCATCTAAAAACTGGTTCAACTCTGCTGCTGTTAAATTATCTCCTGTTGATTTATCTGGAACACTTATTAATGCCATATTATTATCACCCTAGTTTGAAAGGGAATGTCATAGGGAACTGGTCACTCATAACATCTCCTCCACTTGCAACATCATAGAATGACCCTGCATTTAATGAATCTAAAACATAACTACCATTCAGCATACTATTAACAGCATGATTCAAATAGAACAAACTACCAATATCACGTTGCTGAGCAGTCACAAACATTTTATTCCCTACACTACCAGTAAAAAACTCATATCTTGTTAATGAACTGGTATCACCATAATCTTGAGCTTGTACACTTTTAATATCTAAAATAATATCTTTAACAGTATCAGTTATGTCTTTAATCCTTTTATTAACTTTAATACTCATTATCTGGTCAGATAATAATTTTGATGGTGATAAATCATATGATACTTCTAACACTTCATAAGTCTTAGAACTTATACCATCATTAGGTAGATTAACAACACAAGTTTGACCTGCTATTATAGCAACAGTATTTTCTATATTTAGTTTTCCTTGTATTTTTGGATTAGCTCCTATATCAAGCTCAGATTTCATCAAAGCTTCAGCTTCATTAGGGTCTTTAATATTATCATCTTTAATAACTTTAGTTTTTGGACCATATGCTGTTATTGAAGGGACATCTCTACCAAATTTAACAACAGGCAAATCTCTATCATAATTAACCAACACAGTATCACCAGAAGTAGGTATATCACCATTATTAGTTCCTGAAACAAATATAATATTTTTATCATGAAAATCTACCAAATAATTAACACCAGAGCTTGGCGTTGGATTCATTTCTAATATCCCACCAACTTGTACAACACCTGAATCAAACACTTGAGTATTGTGAGGTTTGTAAGCTAAAGTGAATTCACTACCACCATCAGCAGTGAATGATTCTCTATACCCACTTAAATAACGACCACCATAAACCCAAACCCTATTATATATAGCATTCCTAGATTCCACCCAAGAAGCTTTAGTGACATTGGTATTATCAAATGTTAAACCTGTTGATGTTGTCCCTTGCTCTTGAAAATATAAGACTTTATTAACATCTACCCAAAACACACAACTACTTTGGTCAGCTAATCTTTTCAAAGCATCATAAATAGATATTTGATTAAGTTCCATACGTTTAATATTAATTCCTATTGTAGTTTGAGTGTAAGTAACATCTTCAGCATACTTAGTCATTATATCATTAATAATATAACCAACATCTTGATTAGTATAAACTTCAGGTTCGACGGTTAAATCTTGCAACCTTGCTGTATAATCTCTTCCTGATAATACAATAGTATTTTTTGTTTGCCCGCCTTGTATTTTAATATCTTCAATAAAACCATTAAATATTTTAGTAGCTCCTGTTTTATCAACAGGTATCACAGCAGTACTAATCCAAATTTCAACAGAATCATTAATATTAAATATATCAGTATATCGACCTTGATGATTTTCATAATTCAATGTGAACCTGCTAGAAATATTATCAGCACCAGCAGAATTACTAACCTTACCAATTTTAACTTCAGGTTGTTCAATACCAGCAATTTCATACCTAACATATAATGTCATGGTGTCACCATATTATTTAATTTAAATTGTAAAGCATCAGCAATCTCATCAGGGTCAGTACCATAAACATTTTCTATACTGACAGTTATATTAGAACCCATACCACCACTTTTACTTCCCATTATAGTATCTTGAGGGTGTGTTTTTATTAACTTTCCTTTAGACAATATAAAATCATTAACATTTTCTTCATTACCTTTCAAAAAATTAGTAATACCACCCATAGCAAACTGTCCAAAATCTTGTGCTTTAGAAATACCACTTATTATAAATTGTCCAAAATCACTCTCAGCTAATTTTTTAATCAAATCAACAACTGTATTAAAAATATCCTTAATTATTTTAAACACTTTATTAGCAACAGTTGCCCATAATTCAAACAGACTAATAACAGTATCAATAACACCTACATCAACCAAAAAATTAAATAAATCTTTAGCTGCATTGAATATATCCCCGAAAAACTTAAACACATTAACCAAATGGTCACGGAACATTTTCATTATATTATTAAATTTTCCTTCATTATTTTTAAACACTTCAAACAACCTTTCTACAATTTCTTGCCCACCTGTAAAAATATTATCAAACAATTCTCTAGCAGCATCTACTACAGGTTGTAAAAAAGTCATCAATTTATTAAATCCTTCAACTAATTTTGGCCATACATCTATAATAAACTGTAATCCTTTTTTACCCCATTCAATAGTTTGTTGCACAATAGGTGTCAAAAATTCTCCTACTTTTTCAAAAAAACCAATTATTTTATCTTTATTGGCAGTAACAAATTCTGTTATTAATTGAATACCTTTCTTAAACTTATCAAACACACCAGTATTAACAATCAACTCTTGAAATAAATTAGTAAAAGTATTTTTTAATATTTGTATCATAGATGAAGCAGTTGCATATCTTTTCTCAGCTTCTTCTGTTAAAGCTGTATTTTCTTGCCAAGCTTTATCGCTAATATTTAAACTATCAGTAATCAAATCACCAGCATTTGCTAAAGATAAAAAAGACCTCATCAACCGTTGGTCTTGCATACCTAAATCTTCAAGTATTCCAAATGCATCATCACCAGCTTTCCCTAATCCTTTAACAAACTGTTCAAACACTTTTGAAGGGTCATCTTTAAACAGCTGTTGAAATTCTTTACCACTCATGCCTGCAGCACCAGCAAATAATCTTAATTTTTTACCACCTTCAGTAGTAGCTTTAGTCATATTCATTAATATTTTCTGAACAGCAGTCCCACCAGCCTCAGCTTCTATACCAACAGAACTCATAGCTGCTCCAATTGCCATAATATCAGCTGTTGTTAATCCAGCTATCTTACCACCACCAGCAATACGTTGAGCAAAACTACTAATTTCTGATTCAGTTGTTGCTAAATTATTACCCAAATCAACAATAGTAGCACCCATCTTATCAACATTTTCAATCGGTTCTTGCATTACATTAGCAATCCTAGCAAAATCAGTAGCAGCAGCATCAGCTGTCATGTTAGTAGTAACAGAAATATCAGCAATAGTTTTAGTAAACTTAGTTATATTATCAACACCACTCACCCCTAACTGCCCAGCCAATTCACCAATACCAGATAACTCTTGAAAAGTTATTGGAGTTGTTGTTGAAATATCTTTAAACCTTTGTTCTAAATCAGCAAACCCTTCAGCAGTCAAATCAACAGTTTTTTTAACACCAGTAAAAGCATCTTCAAAACTAAGAGCTGTTTTTAATGATGCTATTCCTAAAGCTGTTGTTGCTACTGCTGTGCCTGTTAAAATAGCTGTAGCTCCTCCAATAGCAGCACTTGCAATACCACCAAACTTGCCTAACTTGGATGTTGCTTTATTAAGCACATTACTAAATCTATCAACACCGTTTATAACTATTTGAACTGATGCTCCACCAGCAAAAGCTCCACTAAATGCTCCCATTATCTTTTACTCCGTCTTTTCATTTTATTTGCTGCTCTCTTTTGAGCTTGTTCTTGTTCTTTCAGTTCTAAATTATGCCCATCAATCAAATCAACAATTTCTAAAACTGCTAATTTAGGAATGTTAAATGCATTGTATCCTTTTGAATGTAACCAGTTGTAAAATTTTTTATCTTTTGACGAACTGGTCACATCTAGTTTTTTGCAGTATCACCTTTATCCTTTTTCATAGCTTTGTCAATATCTTCTCTAGTAGCTCCTGTGGTCATCAATAAGCATTTAACAATTTCATTCTTACTTATTGCTGGCAAAGCTTTTGCTTCTTCCTTAGTCAATACTGGTTCTTTAAGATACTTAACAATCATTTCTTCATCTTTCAAATTACCAGCATTAGTTTTAAGTTCATTAAAATCTCCTTCTGTCAAAGGAGTAATTTTAATTGAACCTTTAAACACAACACTTTCAATCTCCATTGGTAAAAGTTTCCCTTCACCATCACGCATTGTTATTGCACTTTTATCAACTACCATTTTTTAATTTCCTCCTATCTACCACGCTTTATACTTAACAGTTTCATCCTGAGCTAATACTGTAACAACTCTTGGTATTAAAGTTAAAGACCATTCATCAATCCCTTCAACCGGATTAGGTGCATCAAAAGTTTCAATGTCACAACCACTCATAGATATTGATGTTATACCAGATGCAGCATTACCATAATTTTGTAATACTAATAAAGCATTCACAGTAGTATCTCCACCAGACTTCCATTTACCATACAAAGCATTTGCTTGACTTGATTGACCATCCATAGTTAAGCTAAATTCATAATCACGCTCTGTTGCTGTTGGTGAAGCTATTACTCTACTACCATTAGTCACATGAGCACTATCAACATCAAAATTGTTATTGACAGTGAAATCCCAAGTTTTAGCTTCAATGAAAGTTCCTGAAGGAATTTGCAATAAACAATCACTTGGCAAATAAGGTCTACGAGTAGCTGCTGTTGTTATTGCTGTACCATCACCACTATGAAAATCCATATCTTGAGCAACAAAACTCATTGTTTGAGTTAAAGGTTCACTTGAATCTCCTCTACTTAATCCATAACTATTAACACAGCATCCTTTATACAATCTTCCTAAATTCAACCCAGTACCAAAATGTTGGATACTTTCAAATTGAAAGCTTGTGAATGGATTCCGTGCTCCTGAAGTCATTGGTGCTATATCATCAGCATTAAGTTCACTTAATACATGCGAGTAATATGTTGGACTACCTGTTAAAGTATCACTACCATTCCCTAATACAAACATTAAAAACTTAAAATCTTGAGGAAATGCTGTCATCTCTCCACCATAGTCTTGAACACCAGGAGTAAACTTACTAAAATTCCTTGAATTTGTCCCATGATATCTAATCTTTTGAGGATTTTGTGTGTCTGCTGGTACAAAATCCTGTACTAATCCTGGCCATTGAGCTGCTCCTGATAATGCAGCACCATAAGTACCACTTTCATAAGCCCATCCAGTTTTATTGTTTCCTGCTTGATAAATTCCCATTATTAATTCACCTTCCTTGTTATGTTATAAAATTATATTTATACATACAAACTCTTGATTTAATTCCTTGTTCACCTTCTTCATCTACTTCAACTGCACTTAATAAATCAAAATCATAAAGATTAGCATTATATGAAGTGCCAGCTCCGGTAAATTGATTTGTTCTCATGTGAGTATAAACACTATCAAACAAATTATTTTTCTCTTTCTCATTCCTTGCCCAAATTCTAACTTCAATCTCAAACTCAACCCTCCTTTGTTCTGATTGCTGTCCTAAAGGAACATCAGAAAGATTAACACCTTTCACAGTAATGTTAGGATAAGAAACAGCCCTGCGAGGATAAGAAGTCATAACCCATTTCTCAGTACTAGGTCTAGTACTTAACAAAGGGTCTGTCACATTAGTTCTTAATGTATTGCGCACAAATAATATTGTGTCTGATAATAATGTACTCGTTGAAACCATAATTTATACCTCGTTTGGGCTTTTGACATATCGTTCTATGTTAAAGCAGATTGTATATTTTTAATAATCTTTGGTTTTAATCTATAACCACTATTTTGGAAATGCCTCCTTGGCTTTATTCTACTTGTTCCATACTCTAAATATCTACCATGTTTCACAGCAGTGAAAACTCGGCTTTGAAATCGTTTTGAATTATCTGTACTAACACTATTCATAAATTGACCAGTATCAACACTCCTAGGCTCAGCTTTTCTACCAGCAATACTGTTCTTAACTTCTCCTTCAAGCAAAAACCCAGCATTATGAATTGACTGATTCAGTGCTGATAATTTCTTTGCTCGGTTTTTCCCTAAATGTCTTATTGCTTTTCTTAATCCTTTTACTTGTACATTTAACATATTCAAAATCACCAGATTCCACCATAACAGCAGCTTCTTCCTTATCAACTTCACATATATCACCATACGGTTTATGATGACCAACATATTTTATTTCTACTTTCATTAGTATTCACCTATTAATGAACCTGTTTCCAAAGTTCTTATATACATTTTCTTATATACAGCATGTTCTTCCATTGGATGAGTTATAATACCTTCAGGAATTACTGAATGCTGATGTGTCACTGGTGACCCTATACCTATTTTCATAATAGGTGTTGTCTCAGTATCACCAGGTAAAAACAATGATTTGTCAGCTTGAGTAATCTTACCTTGTTCAAGTAATATAGCATCAGTACTTCCTCTAGTTGCTTTGATAGGAAAATACATACCACTAACCCAAACATCAGTACCACTCCCAGTTAATGCTTGAGCATCATCCCATTCAGTATTACTAACTGACCCGGTATAATGTTGTATCAATATGGAAGTACCATATGATTTCACATTATTTGTGAAATCTGTCCGTAAACTATCAAACAATACCATTGTTTATCCTTGAGCTTTATAATAATTATAATCACCTTTAAGCTCAGCCAACATCTCCTCAGCTTTTGTTTCCCATTTATCACTTGCTGTCACTGCTGAAGAGCCTTGACCTTTCTTAATAGTAAACTCACCAATCTTAACATCAGTAGCATCACTACCTTGAGTTTCTATAATCATCAAAGTATCAGCCATTGTATAAGCCACCATAGTGCCTTGATATTTATCACTGATAGCTGTTGAACCTATTGAAGTGCCTAAATATTGATTAACATATGATAACCGTTCAGCAGTAGCTTGCCACATAGGAGCACCACTGAAAGATGTTGGTATATCATCTAATCTTTGATGTACAATACTTCCTACTGAGCCCAAATTCCAGTCTGCCATTTTATCTACCTACCAACTGTACAACCAGCTCCACATTCACATTTATAATCAATCCCACTAGCACCAGTCCCAACAATTTTCATCACTCTACCACACTTATGACATACTTTTCCGTCTATTATTTCAACTTTAAGTACAGGGTTTGAGTCTAAAATCATATCAACTAATACATGTTCTTTAGCCTTCCTTGGAGCTTTAATTTTCCTATCTGATAAGATTTTAAGCTGTGAAGCTCGTTTCATACTAAATAATTGAGCTTTAGTATAAATCATTTTCAAATCCTATAAGTAATCACAAANACCGGGTTTGCTAATGCTGTTGCTGAAGCTGCTTTTGTTGCTGTTAATTTTAACATATCACCTTTAGATAATGTAGCATTCTGNAAATAATTAGTACCTGACCCATTATCACACATACTATTAACAGTATCAGCAGTCAAACTTCTACCGCCATTACCACTATTATCATCATCAGTATCAAAATTATCACTCAGCATCTCAGCATCTCCTGTCTGATTAGTGATATTAATAGTCCAATGATTAGTAGCATGAGCTGCAACTGCTGTTGTGACTGCTAAAGCAATATCAATAATCTGGCATGGTAACGGAGCTACAAATATTAATTGTGAAGTTGTTTCATCAACAGAGGTATGTTCACCACTATCTTCAGCAAAATTAACTATATGAAACTGGTCGCCTGATTGTCCTAATCCGCCATACATTTTATTTCTTCCTCCGTTTACTTGATTTCTTCTTAACTATCTTATTGATTATCTTCTTGACAATAGGTTTTTTCTTTATTGGTTTTAATTTCTTTTTAGATTCAGGTTTTGGCTTAGTGAAATTAAAAGGCATTTTATCACCTAAAGCATTTTTAAGTTTTTTCCTATCATCATCAGTCATGTGTTTGCCTAATTTAATTCCGCCTTTAATTGTTGGCATTGTATTATTCCTCCTTACATTGTAAAAAATCTTCAATAGCCTCTGTTATATTAACATTGGTTCCCCATATACTAGGTATATCAGTTTCAATAGTATCTTTTAAGAATTTATAATCAGTTTCTTCAAGCTCAAGCATATCTGTTTCTTTAGCCTTATCAAAAGCTTTGGTTATCCTATTAAACAACCTAAATTTATCAAGACCTCTTGGCATATTTTCAGGTTTTTTATTGGCAATTAATACTCCTAAAACTGTTAATGTACTATCATCAATATCTTTTTTAGTTTCAGGATTTTTTGCTTTCCATTTACTTACTTTAATTTTTCTCATTCTTATCTACCTCGTTTGGTTTAATATTTTATATCTCGTTTGATATAAAAAAAATTTATAAAAAAAAAAATAAAAAAATTATGTTGCAGTGTCAAATACTGGAATATATTTTGTTGCTCCACCAACCTCAATAACTAAGCAACTGTTACTGTTCCCGCCATCTGTGTCAACAGTTAATGCTGAATGTGGTCCATTACCTGAAGTCCCAATATTTAATAAATTGGTTACTGCTGCACTTGAATTCGAGAACTGCATGGCTGAATCAAGAGAACAAGTTTGTGTATCGGTATCAAACAATATTCCTGTACCATCATTGTGTCCTGTGGATGTATTAATGTTTATTGCTGCATCACAATATTGTCCTATTTTGTTAAAGATACCGTATATTGGTGAAGTTGTATCTTTAGCTACGCTTGAACAGTTGGTAAACAAAGCTGTAATAATTCCACCAGTAACATCTGTTACACCTGAATCAACACTTACACCTATTTGAGCTCCTACAAGTCCATCATGCAAAGTTAAAGTGAATGCTCCACTTGCACTTGCACTAATTAAACCACCGTAAAATTGGTTTGTTTCTGAATTTGCTGCCATAGCCATTGTTGCTCCAATCCTAGCACTCCAAACATGGTCAATATTACCTATTGCATTAATATCACATCTAGTACCAGTCATATTGCCTCTGCTAAGATAAGCTGCTGCTGTTACTGCTGTTTGTGTTGCATCTAAGTCTGCAATATAATAATTAATATCTCCACCAGAATAATCCATATCAACATCTATTGCACATGCTGCTACTTGAGTTCCTGTTAATGTAGGTGCTATATGTATTCCTTTAAATGAACCAGCTGCAACACTAGGGGTCATCTTTAAACAACTATCAGTACAAGCTCCTGTTATTTCAATTCCATTATCTGAACAAGCTCCTGCAATTAAGATACCATCAGTTGCTGCTCCACTAATATTAATACCAGTTGTACAAGCTCCAATATCAATACCTGTTGTGATATTATTCAAATCAATACCTACTGGCCAATCATCAATAGTACCACCATCATCAACATAGATAGCTGCACAAGTTCCATTATTAGTAAGAGTACCAGTGCCAGTTGTTTCAATCTTCAAACCAGCAAATATACCACCAGAATCAACAGTTAATGTTTTACTAGATGCTATTTCAACAGAAATATCCATACAAGAAGCTTTAGCTCCTGATTGAATATCAGTATCACCAGCTAATTCTAAATAACCTTGAACCCCAGTATAAACACCAGTTGCTAAATCAACACCATCAGCCAGTTTCAACTGCCCCATTAAAGACCTAATAGTACCACCTGACTGGTCAACTGTCAACATTGTTCTTCCTAATACATTTCTAACACTAGTACCAATATTACTACCAGAATCATCACATAGAAATGAGTTTGGTCTTGTGTTAGTTGAACTTAATATAAGCCCGCCATCAGCTGTACTTTGATAAGTCCCTGTTTCAATAAACTTAGTTGTTTTTCCTGCTGCTGTAGAAATATAACCTGCAACAGCTAAATCATCAGTAGCAGCATCTCCAAAAGTAAAATTACCCTCACAAGTAAAATCACCTTCACAAGTTATATCTGTTTCAACAGTTAAATCACCTTCACAGGTTACATCTCCTGTTAAAGTTGAAGTGCTAGCAACATCAAGAGTATTAACTTTAAAATCTCTCCTTCTTATTCCATCTATCATTATTATTCACCTACTCATTCATTAATTGAATACTGGCATACTACCAGCCATTCAGTGTTGATTATGTAAAAAAAATAAAAAAAAAAATAATTATCTACTTATGAAGTAGATAATCTTGCAATAGCACTATCTCTTACCCTAGCAATCGCTATCCTTTGGGTAACAGCAGCACCTTCCATATCAAATGTTGGAAGTTTAAAATTCTCAACAGTGATAGGTCGTTTCTCAACAATGCAATAAGCATTATCCCTATCAATTACATAGGCATACTTGCTATATGTTGAACTAGGTGCTGCATTGGTAGAAAATCTGAAAACATTCATACCATAAATAACACCTTTCCAACCAGTGCTAAGATATTGTGTGTCACCTGCTTTGTTAGCTTCAACAAAAGTATCAATGTTCCGTAAATCATTCAATACTTCATTACCAACAAACAAACTGGTAGGCTCATAATCAGCATCTTCAAGATACTGCATAAGTCTTGTTATGTTTGCGATTGTAGCAGCAGCTCCACCACTGACATTATTAGTGCAACCTTGCAACTGAGTTAAAATAAGATTAGTTTCATTTTCAGCAAACTTCTTCCCGGCTTTCCGAATATTCCTTTCAAGCAGTGGGAATTTGCTATCTTCCTTCATCTCATTTGTTATCCTAATAGCAACACCGTACTTTAAAGGTAAAATGTTTGTATTAGTATACTCATCCTGGTCAAGCACAATCTCTGCACCTTCAGCAACAAGCCTTACAGTCATCTTATTTTCACTTTCCAAATCTAAATCGTAACTTGACCCTGGTATCATTGCTGGTCCAACATAAATCATAGCTTCACTTCTAGGCAATAGTGCTTTATCCACTTCTGCAATTAATGTGTCATGAATTTTACGTGGGATTAATAGCTGACCTTGAGTTCCAAGTCCGGTTGATAAGAGTTCCTTAACATATTTTTGTTCTGTCATTTGTATCACCTTATGGAGTTAATTCAATCAATGCATAATTACCTGAAGTTGCATTTGACCATGCTCGACCCATCTTTGCTTTACAGCAGCAGTCACCATTACTGGCACATCAGCACCTGATACTGCAGCTAGAGGTAAAACATCATCAGCTCCATTAGCAGCCACTGCTTACCCATTCACTATTGTTCCACCAGCTCTAACAATTACAAGTCCTCTTGTTTGAACTGCAACTGCATTTCCTGATGTAGTATTATTAACAGCTACTCCATTAAAAGCAGCACCACTACCACCAGTTGCTATTCCTATATCTGTTGTTGCTAATGAATTAACACCACTTGAGATATTATCAGCAGCACCAGAAGAAATTACTAATTGTCCACCTGATACTGTTTCAAAAGCAATACCAGTTACTATTCGAGGTACACCACCATCATAAGGGCATACTAATCCTAATGTATTTACAGCCATCTTCCATCACCTTCCTAATTATAATGCCCATCAGCATTTGGGATTTTATAAATAGATTGACCTTGTCCAAACTCACAATCTTCCATCAGATATTTTTCATCAGCTGTTTCATCAGTTTTATCTTCAGTTTCAACAACTTTACCTTTAGTACTAGATTTTTGCTCAGCAGCAATCTTCTCTCTAACATCCTTTTCAATCTGTAGCTTTAAAGCTTCTTCTTTTTTCTCAGCCTCAGCTTCTTTCTCAGCCTCAGCTTCTTTCTCAGCCTCAGCTTCTTTCTCAGCCTCAGCTTCTTTCTCAGCTTCAGTTTCCTTAATCTCAGCTCTAACTTTAGCTTCAATTTCCTCTCTCAGTTTAGCTTCTTTCAAAGCTGCTTCTTTTTGCTCTTCAAGGATTTCTTTTTTGACTTCCTCTTTAAGCTCATCTTTATCAGGCATTTTATCAACAACCTCCATTGTTTCTTTTTCAATATCCTTTATGCTCTCGCTCACAGGTTTAACTGCAAAGGATTTGTTTATCTTATTAACATCAATACTTTCTAATGATTGTTTTAAACTTGTCCCTGTTACACCAGGTGTTGGTGTCACACTCAGTTCCATTCCTTCCATTTCTGTAGCTATCACAAAATCATCATCTTCATTCTCTTTAACCATCTTACCAACAAAAGCACCAATACTAACCTCTTTCACTCGTCCATCTTTAATTTTTTCAAGAATACCAGTACCATCTTCTTTAATCCAACCATCATAACCAACAACACCTTTCTCATCAGCACCAGTAGTTTCAATCACCCCGATAGTATTATCAACAGATGATTTATGGTCTTTCAAAATAGGTTTTTGTCGTAAAGTAGGAGTAAACTTAATCAATTCTTCAACAGTGTATTTAATACCATTCTTACTAACACCAGGCTTCACAGCCACACCATGCACCCTCATTTGCTCAGCTATCATTTTTCATCACACTCAATCAATCCTTGAAAAATAACAGGCACATTCTCAGCTATAATTATGCGACCTTTTTCATCATACTTTTTTTCTTCTTTAGCTTTTTTCCATTGACTAAAACACACTGCTGTACGTTGTGTTTGGTCAGGATATTCTTTCTTCATATCACTATCAGACATACACCTAGAAATAAAATCTGCTTGTTTTTCATTCTTGTTTGGTTTGACCATTGGCACCTTTATCACCTTTAATTATTATTTACTCATATATAAAACCATACCACTATATTATATAATTTATCCACCTTTAGTAGCAAACACGAAAGTTAATATGACAAATATGACAGTAAGAACTGATAAAGCAAAAGTGAGCATTTGTTTAGTGACATACTTCTTATCAGCTGCATTGATAAATTCATCTATCTTTGAAAATAATAACCTATGGGCTTCCTTATTCTCATCCATACCTTTCACTACATTCTTCATCTCTGTCTCAAGCTTAACCATCCTCTCACCCATCAGTTTATTATTATCAGCCACTTTATATCACAACTTCTTTAGTATTACCATAACACTTAGTTAAATCACACTTACAATAAGGATTACAATCATCCCTAATCTTATCTAAAGCAATAGCAACCTTCTCTTCATAACTAGGTTCAACTGGTACATCTTCAGTTATTATGATAACTTCATGACACCCATACTTACTGTAACTAGCAGTACTCCTAAAACTACTACAATTAGCATAAGTCCAATCCTTAGTTTTGTAAGGACAATGAGCAGAGTAATAATCAACACCTTCTATGGTAAGTGTAT
>JGI10211J34971_10001982_pt1 | contig 16848 bp, 28 predicted proteins | sample Etolagsediment_FD_34971 | JGI IMG/M metagenome (IMG submission 34971) | reverse complement strand
AGTCCAGCCACTTGAAGTTGAAGAGCTCAAGTTTTATGGATTTCCTGTAAGGTTCCACAGGAGTGTTGGTGATAAAGGTGATGACCATTTTGGAGACTACCTCTGCACATATTGGATGAAAAAGCTGCTTAAGACTTGCTATGACATTGACATAGAAGGTAAGTGTTACATGTGTGCACAGCAAACACCTGACCTTTGGGATGAAGATTTCGATAAAGCAAAGACCTTTTATCCTGATAAAAGAGTATGGTTTTGGGTTCATGATCTTTTATCTGATGATCCTGAAGAGCTGCTTCTTTGGAGTTGCCCGTGGTCTCTTCATGAAGAGATACTTGCTAGATCTTCCGATGCTGAAACATCTGTATATGTAGATGTGTCTTGCCCATTTGACGGAGTTCCAGTTTCTTTTGAAAAAGAGGGTGAAAGATTCCCAAATATAAAATATGTGAATGTTCAAATTTTCAAAAAGCCAATGCCGCTTAATCCGGATGTCATTGATCAGTTGATAGAATTTAAAGATCTTCTTATAATACCTGATTATGATATTGTTAAGGCTGCTTATCTTGGTGTAAATGTATCAGAAATAAATAATGGAATTGATGGCGACAGCAGTGGTGAAGAAGATTATGAACATGAAGAATCAAATGATCCACCTTCTTGCTTTAAAAAAGAGTTTGATAAATACCAAGACTGTGATGACTGTGAATTTGCTGAAGAATGTGAAGCTGGTATGAAGAAAAAGAAGCCAAAGAAACAGAGTAAGCCAGCAAGAAAAGAAAAAGAAACAGAAAAAAAAGTTGAAGATGAAATAGAGGATAGTTCTGGAGATGAGAATGATGCATCAGACCAAAAAAAGAGAGATGAGATAAGGAAGAAAATTGAAGCTGCACAAAACCGCAGGAAGCGTGGATAATTATGCCTGAAAGAAAAAAACGTAATGTGAATGCTAATATTGATGATTATCCAGTTGATTTCATAAATACAGGCTCTATTTGGCTAAATTTAGCTGGGTCACAGAAGGGGCTAGATGGTGGATGGGCAAGAGGTAGGATAAATAATATTGTTGGACATGGAAGTTCAGGAAAGACACTTCTTGCCCTTGAAGCCTGTGCACATTGTTTCTATTCTATGCTTGGTAGCGAAAGCCATAACTTCCCTAAAGTTAACAGTGTTTCAATAGTTTATAACAATGTTGAAGGAGTTATGGATTTCCCTGTGAAATATATGTATGGGGAAGAATTTAACAAAGGCGTGGAGTGGATAAGGACTGGGACAATACAAGAATTTGGTAAAGACTTCTTGAAAAGAGTTATGGCAATTAAAGATGGTCAATTTCTATTATACATTGTAGATAGCTGGGATGCACTTGATTCAGATGAAGAGCTTGAGTCATTCATAAAATCAATAGAAAAAGATAAGCCGATGGAAGGATCATATGATCTTGGTAAACAAAAATATGGTTCAAAAAGATTTTTTAAGACATTATGCTCTAAAATAGAAGGTGATAATGGTAATGTCAAGAAAGATGTGACACTCCTTATAACGTCTCATGTAAAGAAAAAGATAGGTGTCACTTTCGGTGAGCAGCTATACAGGGCTGGTGGGACAGCATTAGATTATTATACACACCAAGTATGCTGGTTAGCTGAAAAAGGAAAAATAAATGTTACAAGAGAGGGCATAAAGATTGTAACAGGTGTAAATGTAAAAGCAAGATTCAAAAGAAATAAAACGGCTAAACCATATAGAGAAGCTGAATTTCCTATAATGTTTGATTATGGCATAGATGATGTATCATCTATGATACACTTTTTATATGGCGAGAAACCAAAAGAGATATGTGATTTTTTTGGTAAAAATTATAAACAAGTTAAAGCAGCAGTAGAGTTTGTATACAAAGAAGGTCTTGAAAAGGACTTAGCAAAATTGGTTGAGGAGAAATGGACAAGAATTGAAAACGCAGCTAAAAGTGATATAGGAAGGAGGTTCCCATTGTGACGCTTATATTGGATTGTAATTATATTTGTCACTCCATTTATCACTCAATGCCTCCACTTCAGTTCCACCACCGCTATACACAGATAATTTTTGGATTCATAAAAAGGATAATATCATATTCAAATATTTTTGATATAAACAATATAGCATTTGCTTGGGACTCGAAGTTCTCTTTGAGAAGAGAGATATACCCAATATACAAGATGCATAGAGTTCGCAAGCTTGATAAGGAGAGTGATATTGAAAAAAATAATAGGAGGATCGCAAGTTTACAATTTACTGAAATTAGAGAATCAGTATTGCAAGAGCTTGGTTTTAAAAATATCTTCATGCAAGATGGATATGAGGCAGATGATATTATGGCTTCTATCGTCAATAACAATGATGGTGATTTTATAGTTGTGACAACTGATGCAGACATGTATCAAATAATATCTGATAATTGCAAATTATACAACCCAAGAACAAAAATATTAAGGGATAAGGAGTTTTTCATTAATGAGTGGGGCATAGATCCGTCCAAATGGGGAGAGGTGAAGGCAATTGCTGGCTGCCCTACTGACAATGTTATAGGAATTAAAGGCGTAGCAGAAAAAACAGCTGTTAATTATCTTCTTGGTAAAATGAACCCAAAATCTAAAGTGTTCAATAGGATAGAATCATCAAAAGATATGATAGCTGAAAATAGAGAATTAGTTGTGCTACCTATGCATGGGACTAAAGATGTAAAATTATCAGATGATAATAATATCTGTGTTAGCAATTTTGTTGACTTATGCGATGAATATGGGTTTAAGTCTCTTATGAAAGAGAATAAAGCAGAAGAGTGGTCAAATATTTTATGCTAAAAACATTTAAAGATAATGGGCCATTGCCTGAAGATTTCAATAAAAGAAAAGGCTTTTTCAGAGTATCAAAAGAACTTCTTGATTCATCTTTGGATGAAGTAAGCTATCTGCTTAAATTCATGGGCAATTTTATAGTAGTTAGGGCTGAGTTCATGTATCATGAAGATGCTATAAGTTACTATGCAGTATCATCATTATTTGACCCTATTGAAGATGGTGAAAAGATACCAGAGTATACATTTGAAATAAAAAAGAAAGCTGATGGAGATCTTATAGTAACTGCAAAAAGAGAGCAGAGTGGAAAAGTTTTATTGAGGCAGCTTAGAAGAATCAGGATATAAAATGTCACTTTTAAAAAGAGTTAAAGATTTCTTTAAGAAAGACGCAAAAGGAATAAAAAATTCATCAGCCCCATTCGTTTTCACTTCAGCAGGATGGTCACCATCTTCTACTCCATCAGCATCACCATCACCATCAGCAGAATTTGATGAAAGTGGTTTGGATATTGCCTCAACAAGTGCCGTGTGGTCTTATTATAATTCAGCTGTAAGTAGTGCATCTTATTACTCAAGTGATAATAGAGTTGTAACTCTTAGTGATGAAACAGCCAGATCGATAAAAGAAAAAGCAGAAGATGACTTGTTAAAAAGATTGGAAAAAGAGGGCTTGCTGAAAATAAGAGATGATTCTGAATTAAAAGAAATTTCTTCAGATAGGAAGTTAAGGAAAATAAAAAATGATAAGCTATAGTTCTTGTTCGGCATCAGTTGTCTGGCATAGCAATCCAAGCACTAATGTTATAGTGCCACCAATTCCATCTACAGCCCAACTAAAAGAAGAGCTTAAAAAAGAGCTTCTTGAAGAACTTGAAAAGGAGGGCAGGCTGAAAGAAGAAAGAACTGAATTCAAAGAACTAACTGAAGAGAGGATGACAAGAAAAATAAAACTTACACTAGAGAAGGCAAAAAATGAGTGATGCATATATAGGGATAGATCCTGGACAATCTGGTGCCATTGCAGTGATTGATGGCACATGTGAGATAATACATTTAAGTGATTGGCCAGGAGATGAAGTAGAAGCAGCTAAATTGATTAGAGAAATAACAAAAGAAATATCACATTGTGATATAAAGGCTGTAATTGAAAAAGCAACAGCTATGCCTAAACAGGGCGTGTCATCAACATTTAAATTTGGGACAAATTATGGTATCTGGAAAGGCATATTAGCATCTTTTCAAATACCTTTTATAGAAGTTACACCTAGAATGTGGCAAAAGGGGGTGATATCAAAGGCACAAGATAAGAAACCAGCTATGGCAGCTGCAGCAAGAATGTTCCCATCAGCAGTCCTTACTGGCCCTAGAGGTGGTAAAAAAGATGGGAGGGCCGATTCATTGTTAATTGCTGATTTTTGTAGAAGGCAGTTCATATTACCAATAAAAGGAAAAATGAGGTAACATGTTTGGGTTAATTGATAATGTTGTATATAATATAATCCCGATATTTATTATAGGCATAGTATTTATTATAGGGATTAATATCTTTTTTAAAATATTCATAAAATACAAAGAACAAAACAATCAAAATTTTAACAAGAAAATTATAAAGCAAGTTAATTAGATGATAAAACAAGTTGAAATAATAAATTATCAATCACATGATCACTCACTATTGGAATTTTCTGAAGGTCTTAATATAATAAAAGGAAGATCGCACTCTGGTAAATCATCCATAATAAGAGCAATGAGATGGGCATTAGAAAATAAACCTTTAGGTGATAAGCATAAAGGCAATAGTAAAGATGATTCATTTTCTGTATCAATTTTATTTTCAGATGATAAATTCATAACAAGAGAAAAAGGCAGAACATCAAATCTATATAGGACATCTGAACATGAAGACTCATTTAATGCTATAAGGTCTGATGTGCCAGATGAAATAAGACAAATAACTAGAACTAATTCATCAAATATTCACACACAACACCCACAATATTTTTTACTTGATAAAACATCCGGCCATATAGCAAAAGAGATAGGAAAAGTTGTTGGGCTTGAAATAATTGATAAGAAAAAAGCAAAAATAAAAAAGATAATATCTGATTTTACAAACAAAATAAGTGTAATAGACTCACAAATAAATGACACAAAATCTAAAATAGAAGATGATAAATTCAAAATTCTCAAAGAATCAAATAGGTTGATACTAAAAATAGATGAAACAAATGCTAGTATAAGCACAAAAATAGGTGAGATTGAAGGGTCAAAATACATCCTTGGTAAAATATCTGAGGAAAAAGACACTATCTCAAAACTTAGCAGCATAATATCACTAAGTGACAATGTAAGAAGTATAGACTCAGACATTTCAAGTTTTACAGAGAAACAAAGCTTAATAGGGAAGGCTCTTGTGCTACACAGCAGCATAATAAGTTTTAAAAAGAAAATAGATATCAACAAGAAAACAATAAACATAAAAAAGCATATAATGCCTATTGGTGAACAGCTTTCTGAACTTAGTGATTTAGAAATAAACATAAAAAATATTAAAAACGTATATAGAGATATTAAAAATAAAAGAAAGTCGATTGCAGAGCGTGTGCAGCTTGTTGCATCTTATAAAAAGATTAAAAAAGAATTAGAAAAAAAGCTAGATTATTGCCCTGCATGCGGAGCGCACAAAAAGTTCTGGAAAATGTAAAATAAGTGGGTGATAAATTGGACAAAAAAGTAGAAGATTATTTTAACGATAGGAGGTGGGAAACTGCTAAGAAGCTAAATGAACAAGGACGGTTTGGAGATTTGAATGATTTAGTGAATAAAATAATTGATTCACATCTTATACAAAGCAGCACAATAATAAGCTATTTAGATAAAAAGGAGAAATTAAAATGATAAAAACATTTTACTACTTGAGAGAAACAAGACCAGCAAAACCAAAAAGAAATAAAAAGAAGCAGAAAGATGGTAAACATAGATGTGGCATAGTGTCTCTTGTCAAGAGAGATGGATTAATTGGAAGAGGGATTTCTCTTTTGAATGAAGAAGAAGATTCTTTCCTGAAAAATCCAGGCTTTTTCTTTGACAGAAGAAAATGTGAGGTTGTGCCATTTGAAGGTGGGTTAAAAAAAGCAGAAAAAAGAGCATTAAAAGCCATTAACTCTAAGAAGACAAGTGAAGCAATCAACCTTCAGCCAGCACTAAGAAAAGTTTCAGATTTTGGATTTATGTATAAGTCATATTTCAACCCAACACTTTCACAATTTGAAAGAAGTCTTATTGAAAAAGAAGAACTCCGTACAAAACCAAACATGGATCAGAAAAATAAGTGAAATTTTTAATATTAGGTGATCTGCATCTAACAAGCCCTGGCAGCAAACCAAGGTCAAGGATAGATGACTATCAGAATGCACAGTTTAAAAAGATGGAATTTATCCTTGACCTTGCAGTAAAAGAAAATGTCTCAGCAATATTACAGCCAGGTGACTTTTGTGATAAGTTCATATCACCTGACAAATTCAAGACAATATGGATAAGATTTTTTAAGAAAAATAAAAAACCAATATATGCTGTATATGGGCAACATGATTGCAGATATCATACATCGAACATAGACAACACACCATTCGGTGTTCTAGCAGAAGCATTAGACATATCAGTTATTAAAGATGACATATATTTTCTTAAAGGCGATGTAGCAATTTATGGTGCTGGATGGGGGATTAACATACCAAAAATTAAAACAGGTAGCTATTTCAATATTCTTTTGACACATAGAATGATAACGCCAGAAAAATTGTGGCACTCACAAGAAGATTATGAATTATCTTCGCAATTTCTGAGAAGATATAAATTTGATTTAATAGTAAGTGGTGATAACCATCAAAGTTTCTATGTCAATGATGACAATAGGTGGCTTATAAATTGTGGTTCTTTAATGAGGAGCAAAACAGATCAATTAGATCATAAACCATGTGTCTGGATTTTTGATGTTGGTAAACAAGAGGCAGCCATGATATATGTTCCGATACAAAAATCAAAAGAAGTGTTTTCACTTTCAAAAATTAAAAAAATTAAAGAAGAGAATAAGAAGTTGGAACATCTCAAAGACATTTTAAAAGAAAAATCAAATATAAAAGGACTAAAATTTGCAAAAAGGATATCAAAGAGAATTATTCTTCTAAAAAATAAGGGTGAGCTTGATAATAGAACAGAAAAAATATTGAATATGGTGATGGAAGATGACTGATTTATCTAATGTTAGAGATATAAAAAAAGAAATAGATATGCTTTCTGAGAAAATAGATGATGCTATAAAAGCAAATGAAAAATCAAAAGGTGCAATAGAAACGTATTTAAAGCAGCTGAAACAGGAATATGATATATCATCTGAAGATGAATGCTTAATATTTATTGAAGAAGGTGAAAAAGTACTCAAAAAGCTTCTGTCAAAAATAAGCAAAGATTATCATAGGTTGATGGAGATTGTTGATGGAGTTCAATTATAACAGGTTTCAAGATATAAAAGAGCAAATAGAAGACCTATCATTTGAAAAGAAAACATTACAATCAAAATTGTCTGGTTTGGAATATGATAAAGTTGAAGTAGAAAAAGATTTAATAGCATCAAGAAAAGCACAATCAATAATTTTATCTGAGGCAGCTTTAACACAAGGGGAGATAGAGGATCACATATCATCAGTCGTTACAATGGCTCTTAGTGCTGTAGAGGTTGATGACCCAAGAATACCAAAACCTCCAGAATTTGTTGTTAAAGCAGTTGAAAGAAGAGGTAATACAGAATTTGATCTTTTATTCAGAGAGAATTCATGTGAGCAAGACCCATTGGACTCATCAGGCCATGGATATTGCAACGTAGCAGATTATGCATTAAAAATTGTATATAAATTACTTGAAATAGAATACATCGATAACAGTATAAGAAGAGTTCTTATACTTGATGAACCATTCAGAGATGCAGACCCACAACTACAATATAAAATATCTGAGATGTTAAATATGGTATCTCATGAGCTATCATTTCAGCAAATAATAGTATCGCACGCAGAAGGAGTTAATATCAATGCCGATAGAGTCTTTTTGGCTGAAAAGAAAGGTAAAACAAGCAAAGTATTTATAGAAGAATAAATTTAACCTATACTTAGGTATTAATTACTTAGAGATTGTAGAATGCAGGGATTTGCAGAAAGAAAAAGGAATTAGAGGATGCCCAAGCCTAAGCCACAACTCCGAGCATACAAGACCGAACTTGATCCCAACAATAAACAAGTCTCCTTGTTGCTGGGCTACGCAGGTATGCGTCGGTACGCTTGGAATTGGGCTTTAGAACGGGTCAAGAAGTGGGAACTTCCACCTAATGCCATCAAGTTACACAAGGCATGGAACGCTTGGAAGAAGGACAACATTCATTGGTGGTCTGAGTATTCCAAAGCCGGTCCCCAGGAGGCATTTCGTGATCTCCAACAAGCGTTCTCCAGGTTCTTTGCCGGACTCAAAGGTAAAGGCCACAAAGTTGGGTATCCGAAGTTCAAAAAGAAACACAAAGCTAAGAAATCCTTCCGGTTAACCGGATCGATTCATGTAGAAGAGAACCGGATCAAGATCCCCCGTATTGGCTGGTTGAGACTCAAAGAAAAAGGATACATTCCCGTAGGTGCGAAAGTTGCTTCGATCACCATATCCGAACGTGCCGGGAAGTGGTTCATCTCTGCCCTGTGTCACCATGACCAGCAAGAGCCGCCTTTATACCAAGATGGAGAGGTCTTGGGTGTTGATCTTGGGAGTAAAGTGCTGGCGTTTGCTTCCGATGGTCGGGAGTTCTCGAACCCCAAAGCATACCGGAAGCTAGAGAAGCAGTTAGCCAAATTGCAACGTAGGTTTGCTCGTCAACAGAAGGGAAGCCGTCGAAGGGAACGAACCCGTCAACGGATTGCCAAGCTCCACTATCAGATTGCCTGTATCCGGGCAGACTCAACACACAAGGCAACAACTGAGATTGCGAGAACCAAGCAGTTGTCAGTGGTTGCCCTTGAGGATCTTAACGTCAAGGGAATGGTCAAGAATCGGTGCCTTGCCAAGACGATAAGTGATGCCGCATGGGGCGAGTTTCGCAGACAGGTTGGTTATAAAGCCAAGTGGAACGGGTTTGAGATGGCACTTGCACCAATGTTTTTCCCATCCTCAAAGACCTGTTCCGGCTGCGGGAACGTTCGTAAGGAACTGACTCTTGATGAGCGTACTTATGTATGTCCTGAGTGCGGTTTGGTCATCGACCGTGACTACAACGCAGCGTTGAATTTACGGAATTGGTATATAACAAACAACACTGCCAGTTCGGCGGAAAGTGGACATGGAGAAGACGTAAGACTTGAAGTTACTTGTGACGGAGAGCAGTCTTTGTTGAAGTGTCAACCAGACAGGAAGTCTACCTATAGATTTCTATAAGTTCTGGAGAACGGTATAATTAAGAATAGGAGATTTTATGCTTATAAAGTTATTTTTATACATAGCAATATGGCCATATTGTATATTAGACTTTTATCACACACGTGCACTTATTGAATATGGCCTAACAGAGATGAACCCATTTGTTAGATTCATAATTGGCCCAGAACAAAGCTGGCCAAATTTATTGGCCTATAAAATATTTATGCTGACTATTCTTGGAATCGCTTTAATTGCTGACTATCTAATAAATGATAATTGTTAAATAGAAAGGCTACGATATGGAAATTGAAATAAACTTTGATGTATGGTGTGAATGTGGCGAAAGTCTTGAAATTACAAAAGAAGATAAGTGTGGAAATAGTGATTGCTTGAGTTTTGGTTTAATTGTAAAGCCATGTAAAAAATGTAAAGCACAGCCAAAAGATTCAGCGGATGCGAAAAAGCCGTGCGATTATTGCATAAATAAAAAATGGCAATGGACTGACAGGTTTTGTAATATTTGTGGGAGACAACTGCACCGCTGATTAAAACATTATCACATGAGGGGGTAGCGGAATGAGAAAACTATCAGACGGAAAAAAAGAGCATCCGAACGAACAATATTTTTGTGAGAAATGCGGAGCTGAAAATTATGGATTTGCGTATTGGTGCATAAAGTGTGGGGCGTTTCCCCCGGTACAGAAAGTTGATAACCAGAAGATTCAAGAGACAAGCTCTTGATCTTCGCGCTATTTCTTCCCACGGGCAAGCGCTGCAATAACCATAACACACCCTGTTATCAAGTCAGCATCTTTAATTGAAAATATCGAGATGATAGAAATAACAGCTATCGAAATTATGGCAAGATCTATGTCATCAAAGTTTATCATGGCCCTACCGATATATTAATTGAAATCTGGATATTTATAGGAGTTGAAGGCGCAGTTAAATCAACAGTATATGACACAGTATTTGAGTGCCCTGATTCATTCTGGGACTCATCAAACGCAGTTACAGACCATTCGTGATATCCTTCTGTCAATTCTTGGCTTATCCATGTCGCACAAGCTGAGTCGTTTGCGGTACAAGCAATATCTGGCGTTTGAGCAATACCATCTTGATACACTCTATAACCGGCAAGGTCTGACTCTGTATTTGCATCCCATTGAAGTGTTACGGTTGTCCCCGCATAAGCCACCCCTACTAACATAAAAAATATTGCAATCATCATAAACAATTTTTTCACATCGGCCTCCCATCTCTCATGTATGTTTTTCTAAATATCTCAGAACTTTTTCTGACATATGCCTTATTCAAGAAGGTTGCCACCTTATTGATTTGTGTTATATCATACGGTGATATCTTTGATACATCAAAATCTTCATTTTCAATTGTTAATTTTTCAAGCACTTGTCTGATTTGTTTAAGTGCCATAGTATTATCCTTTTCTAAAGCAACTATCACCACCCAAATGGACAGCAAGAAAATAAAGCACTGCCCGATAGCACCTGGGTATTCGCATAAACTTGTTTGATTTTTTAATGATAATCAAAACCATATTAGCAAGAAATAATATATCAGCCATTTGTTTTGTTATAGTACCTGCCTGGTACGAATAATCATGGATATCTCATGCTGGAGTTATTAATAGACCCCACACAGTTTCAGGTACGAGAAACCCGAATTTCTTAGGGCCACATCCATTAGTATAATTTTCCCGTTCAGTTTCAGGCAAATCAAAATATTCTGATGGAGCATATAGTCCAAAACCTTTGTGGATTCCATTTTTTATCATATTCTGAGTCTCGTATTTTTATGTACTTGAATATGAAAATGCCAATCATCGGCCCCTGGCTTGGATTCATGGTAAAGGCAGACTAATTTGTTTGGCCGCTCATAATCATATTCCCATGCATGGTTGATATAGTTTGCCCTTAATTCCGGGTCTTTAAAAATCCATGATCTTATATCAACTGCCCGACATGGGGTTGTGCCATGAACTCCAGAACCAGGACGATAACCGGATGTAATTATAATTCGATCAGGAAATTGACCATCCAGCCACATAATAACCCCAATTAGCGTCTCATCGTAAGGGACACGCATGATGTTATATAGTACTGATTTGTCTTTTATTGAAATCATTTATTGTTCCTCATAAACTGTTTTGCGGCCCCGATAAATTCACTGATTTCCATTTGCCTGGCATTTTGTTCTTTCAGATATTCAGCGATTTTATCAAGTTTTTTATGTGTCATTCCAAGCTCTTTCGACATAGTGTTGCGACAATCTTGAATATTTTTTCTTGCCTGCTCAGTAGTCAAATAAATAAGGCTACCATCATCCTTATATAATTCTTGTTTTTTTACTACACAAGAATTATATTTCCCCAGACCAAATGCTGCACCTAATAGGGCCAAAATTCCACCAGTCAATTTAGATATGAAGCCGATTTGCTGTTCCACAATGCCTCCTTCCCCCAAAATAAATCAAACACTGTTTAGAAGATCTTCAAACTTACCCCAATGTGGGTCATTGAATGTCCTTCTCTTTCCCCTTTTTGGCCCTGTAAAATTTGAATCATGTCTTATATCAAGATTAGGTATTTCAGTCTTAAATACATCATACTTCTCTTTATCTAAGTGATCTTTTATTAGGTTCTTCAAATAAACAGGTCTCCCACTCTCAGCCCATTTTCTCGCTTGCATTATTTTCTTATGTCTAGACTCTTTAACCCTCATATCAGATAAACCAAACTCTCCTGCAAAAACGAGAGATTTCACTATATCTTTCCTGCCTCTATCAAGTAGGTCTAACCGTGCACCAAGCATTTCAACTAAAAGTTCCCTATTACATATCATCTGTGATAGTGCTAATCTTTGCTTCCAATAACTTGAATACATTCCTTTTAATTCTTCATGCTTATCTTGTGCATATTGTACTAATCTATTATTTTCGTTATAATAGAATGTATCATCTTTCGGCGGCTTAAATGAAAAATGCTCATCTGTATATAAACAGTCATGTTCAGCAGTAGCAACATATTTAGTTTTTGCAAGCCTAACGCCATAAAATAGTTGTTTATAAAGCATCAGCCAAGATGGTTTGTGTACACCAATGCATATATTAATACCTAAATTGATAGGTTTGTGTGATATGCTTACGATAGGCCGCCCATTAGCAGCTTTCTCCAACATTCTTTGGCAGAAGCTAAATAATGGCTCTCTTAATCTATTTTCAGTATAATATAATATTGTTGTATCCATGTTACTTTTTTCTTATATACTTATCAAACTTCTGCATATTCTGTAGAACATATTCTGGTAGGTAACTTAAATCATCAACAAATTCAAAGGTTATCTTTCTCCTACCTTTCCTCATAAATAAATCTTTGCCATCATTCTTGCATTCTTCTATGTGCTCTTTTGTATTATATGGCAACTTATTGTATTCAGGTGCATGTCCCCATGCCTCAAGTTTGCTTTTTATATCACCTAAAAAGCTAAAATGCCAACCTGCATCATAATAGACCTTATCTGCCTTGCTATTTTGTTTAGCATTGTATTTAAACCAACCATCAGGCCTTAATAATCTTCTTGTTGGTGTCTTTTTTCTTTTTCTGGAATCTCTACAATTCATATAATAATAAAATAAAATCAATTCTAATCCAGCATATTTCCAATCATCATCAATAGCCTTCTTTAAAACAGATCCTCTTGGTATTTCATCTGCATCACCATTGATTATTGTATCTCCATTTCTGAATATATCAAACGCACAATCTATATTGAATTGCTTTTGTTTTTTCTCGAAAACTGTTGGGTAGTATTCTCCATCTGGCTCATATATTGTATTTATTATATTGAACCCATAAAATCTTTCTTTATTTTCTTCAAAGTATAGTGGCTTCTCTATGTTTGTGAATGTATGTGTAGACTCTGTTAACACAAATACATCAACGATATCTTTCAGCTCATTGAGCCTTACTTCTAAAAGATCAAGCTCATCAAAAAATACAAAGCAATCAATAATCATACCCAAATCTCTCAAAGTCTTTTCTGTAAAATTTTATTGCTTTTTCTTTTAGCACTTCATCATAATATCCCATATAAGGAAGATGGTCTGTTCTGCCTATAGGTCTTGAGTTTATAACCTTAACTCCTATTATATCAGCTACCTTTTTTATATCATCATATAGTGTCTCATATTTCCCTATAAAATCTAAATCAACTTTTCTAACACAATTAGACTGTGGTCTGAATATGCTTTTCTTACCTCTGCGAAGTTGTCCAAACCAATCCAAATTCATCACAAAATTTCTAAATGAAACACCTTCTAGTGGTATCTCTGGATGGTTCTTTTTAGCATGGTGGTAATGTGAAACAAGTCTTTCTAATGGGTGCCTACAAAATGTAAACTTGAAAGATGTTTTATGAAATTCTTCATTAACCCACCCCTTTCTAAGCAAAAATATATAGTCTTGGTGCCCAAAAGTAACCTTGCCTTTTTGTTCAAATAATCTTATGACTCTTCTTGGATATATAAATTTTTCCAACCCTAAAGATGCCATTATAAACCGCCCAGCGGTTCTTGGTATATGTATGAAAACCGCATTCATATTTTGCAAACAACCCTTTTATAACCAAGTTCACGTAGTATTATCAACCTATGGAAGCCATCTTTTATACGGCCTTTAACTCTTAATGCAGTGTGTATACCATGCTCTTTTAGTTCATTTATCAGCACCTTATAATTCCAACAGTAGCCAAGTGGATATTTAATCTTTCTACGTTTAAAATATTTAACAAGATCTGAATTTGAATGGTCATAGTCGAAATCATCAAGAGTTCTTTTTACAAACTCCTCAAAAGCTGGCACAAAATTATCAAAACCATCAAGACCTAAAACGAAATTATAAGTTGTTTGATACAATTCTTCTACACCCAATTCTTCTAAAAATGGGTTCTTGACAAGTATGGAATAAAATTGTCTTGCTTTTATTGTTGAATTAATCTTCCAAGCTTTTAATTTACTTGTTATGTATTGCAAATCTGGATATGTTTTAACTCTTCCTCTATACATTTCATTTCTGCCCATAACTATCATATAGGCTGTTGAGTCTAGTAAATTATTAAGCAACGCTTCAACCTGTTCAGCTGATTGATGATAGTGAACACAAAGCAGTAAGGTTAAATATGCACAGTGCGGCTTGTAATAATTTATATCGGCTTTTGTTATCTCTAGATTTTTAGGTGCTTGTGAAATATAATCATCATCTATTTCAACTCCTAATGTCTTATACCCAAGCATTTGTGTTTTTTTCATATAAAAGCCAGCATTACATCCGATATCAAGAAGCATCCTATCAGCGCCATCTTTATTTACAAGAGGCCCAACTAAATTTCTCCATCTCCATTCATGGTATCTTGGCTTTTGATATATTTTCATTTTTCCCAATACCAATTGCGTTTATAAAGCTTTAGATCAATTTTATGATACCTTACATAATCATCAACAGCTACTTTTACTCCAAGATTACCACGCTTTCTTGTGTAATAATCGTGGCCACTAACTATTCCACCATTTCTAACTTTTCTGCTCCATAATATTTGATCAAGCATTACATAATCATATTGATGGTTGGCATCAATATAAACAAAATCTAATGAACCATCTTCAATAAATCTAGCAGCATCTTCACTTTTCCTTCTTATTATTATTGCATCATAATAATTCTTAGCTATTTCTCTTACAACTCTTCTGAAATATGGTCTTGTTTTTCTTAAATCCCAAGGGTCTATTAAGTAAAGCTTCAAATCAGGTATACACTTAAACATGGAAAAAGCATTAACTCCAGTGTACACACCTATTTCAGCACCTACTTTAAACCCTCTTTCATTAAAGATCTTATACAAATTCTTGCGAATCATTTTTTTATTAACCACCCATCCATTGTCATGCCTATCAAATATCTATTATCATAATCCGTTTGTTCAAAGTCTTTATTGACTCTTAGAAACCAATCCTTTGCATCACATGGGTGATATCTGCCTTTATCTGTGTAGCAATCTTCAACTACCAAAAACTGTCCTTTAGTAACAAGTCTTGAGTACCAATGTAAATCCCATTTAACAGGTATTCTATTGTGATCTCCATCTATAGTCACCATTACTTTTGGCTTTTTACCTAAAACATGCTGACCATCTTTGTTATAGATTATAAGTTCTGGCTTTGACACCATATCTTTAATCTTGTTAAAGGTTTCTTCTTTTGTTGAGTCTCCAATGATATAAGTTATTCTTGGATCACGATCCATTTTCAGCCTATCCCTTACATCAATTGTAATAACTTTCCCTCCACCATTTAGCTGTAGCATATCTTGGAAGAAGAATGACGATCCGCCTTGGGCCGTGCCTATTTCTATTATTACATCTGGCTTCTTGTCCATAATTGCTTCATGGTACAACTGAATATCTGTTGGGAATTTCCATAGAGGGATTCCTCTCCATATAGCATCATGTTTCCTGTGATGTATATGTTTATAAAGAGGTTTAAACAACTCCATCCTTTTATCTTTAGCAGCTTCAGTTTTCTTTTCCACTAATTTACCATCTTTATAATTTTCCCATGATGGCGGGTTGAACTTTTCTACAAGCCATTCTATCTTTCTTTTTTGCAAATGCCATTTATTTTTCAGCCATAGGTCTTCAGAATAATCTCTTGCTTTGTTAATTTCTCTTTGTTTTATGCTATATGGAAATCCACTTTTATGCCCTTCAGGTACACCACCACCTCTAAAGAAATGTGCAAACCATGTGTTTTTATTGGTTACAAGTCTACCTCCAGACAGCCATGCTTTACATGAGACTTCAATACCTTGCTGTCCCCAGTGCCCATGTTTTTCATCACATCCTTCAAGCTCCCAAAATCTTTTGGTATGCATGAACCAGGCTGGCCCCATACATGACATTGTCTCCTCTATTGGCTTATCCTTTCCTTCTTGATAAAGTTTTTTTCTCAATCTACCTGGATAATATTGAGTCCTTNGTGTGCTCTTCCGATCTACCATCTTTCCAACCAATATACATATGGCAATTCAACTTTCCAAGTTTGACTGCTCTATCCCAGTCATCGAAACATCTTGGTTCCCACGTTGTGACATCAAGGTTGAACATTGCTGGTATCATTGTCATGTCATATTCACAATCTCTTATAAGGATTTTATCAAACCCTTTGCCAACAGCACAGTGAGCATCAAGTTTCATCATATAATTGCCATCAGCAATTCTCATTGCTTCATTTATAGATGGCCGTTGACCTATTGCTTCATTATGTTTGATGTATATTACACGTTTATCATTCTTAACCCATGAATCAGGTTGCCACCCGTCTAAGACAGCAATTACTTCTATCTCACCTTCTGCATTTTGTAGAATATTTCTTATTGTTTTGTCTAGGTATTCACCCTCATTTCTTGATGGTATTATTACTGATAATTTGCTGCTATGCACTTATTTTTCCCCTTTTTATAATATTATAACTGGAAATTTAAGATC
>JGI10211J34971_10001980_pt1 | contig 16852 bp, 6 predicted proteins | sample Etolagsediment_FD_34971 | JGI IMG/M metagenome (IMG submission 34971) | reverse complement strand
GAACGCCGATTGATACTGCTGAACCGACCAACGGGAGAAGACCTTTGCCACGGCATCGCGCTTCACGTCGATCCCCATCGTGGCGAGCCGTTGCACGTAGAACGAGTCGGCACGCTCGGGATGCTGAAGCCGGTCGATCACCATTCTGGCTTCGTTGGTCGGCCCGATCTTCGAGGCACGGATCACCTGCCGGCCGGGATCGACCAACCCGAGCAAGCCCAGTCGCGACACGTTGTTCCACCAATGGAAGAACATGCTGCGGCTGACCGGCAGTGCGGCCAGCACGGTTTCTTTCTCCCCCCGCGGCGCAGTCAGCCACCCGATCAGTGCCTCACAGCGCATGTCCAACTGCCGGGCATATTCACCTCCCGGTTCGGCCAGCGCTTCACCGAGCCGTTCCGCGCGACGGTTGATCTGTGCGAAGTCCCACTGTTCGGCCAGCTTCTGCAAACCCCGCGACAGGCCGTGCGAGGCATACACAGCGAGTACATCCCGGTCGTTGAGTTCCTGACCGAAGCCCCGGATGATGACAGACGCGGTCGTGGCCGGAAGCCGCGGGAAACCTGTCTTTAACGCCACGATCCGGCGTTCGGTCTGTGCATCGATGCTGCCATCGACCACGCCATCGGGGAACGCCGCGGCGAATGCCGCAATGGCCCCGTCGGCGCTTACGATGGCCGCGCTTTGCGCGCCGGAGAGAGGTCCGGGCGGCAGCGCGGGGTCCATGCGTTCGCCGGGCTGTGTTCGCCCGGCGATCAGCCGCGTGAGCACGGGGTCTGTTTCACATGGCTTGCGTTGCTGGTCGAGGCTCGTCTTGAGCATCTGCGTGATGTAGGTCCGGAAGCGGGGCAGCAGGACGGCCATGATGGGGTCTCCAGCCTGACAATAGTCAATGGCTATATATGCAGCCACTGCACACCGACCAGGGACACCGGTCAAATCTTATTTCGTGCAGAATGCGCCGAAATGCGTCCCCGCGAGCACAAAACAGCAAAACCCCCGCAGAAACAGGCTTTGACCACAAAGGGTCTGAAATCGCCCTGAATCGCTCTGTCAGCTTACCAAAACGCGCAAGTCACAGCACAAAGTCGCCGCCGCCTACAGTCGATATGTCTGTATTGTGGTTGTTCATGGAATCTCATGGCCGGTCGTGAGAGCGTGTTCGTAGCCACGCAGCGTCTCACCAGTGGCTCGGGACGCGCGGACAGCCTAAGACGTGCTCGGGGGAAGTGTAGAACGAGGCGGCGGCAACGGCTCTGACGATGGTGTCGCCCCGAAACACATACGGGGCGCCGTGCCCGGGGTAGGCCAGCTTCCCACAGTGACGACGCAGGCATTCGAGTGTCTCGACGTGGTCTTCTGGGTTCGAGCCCCAGTGCACATCGACCCACCCGATTCCGCCCGACTCGAGTACGTTGTCGCCGACGAAGATCAGGTCGTCACAGAGCAGGTGGATACCGCTGACCGTGTGTCCGGGAGCCGTCTCCACGAAGAACGAGCGTTCACCTACCGCAAACGCCTCGCCGCCGGTTACCACGTGGTCGGTCGGGCAAGCCGCGAACGCTTCGTCGAACCCCGCGTAGAGGATGTACGCGCCGCTGATGGTTCGGTCCGCCTTGATCTTGGCGGGGGCGACTCGATATTTGCTGCAACGCGGGGCACAGACAGGAGACCGAGACGTGGACACGCGAGCCGCCGCCCCAATCCTGGCCGGATTCCTTGCTGTCGTTGCGGCCGTGGCCAGAGCGGCCGACTGGCCCACGGCCATGCACGATAGTCAACGGACGTGCGTGACGCCGGAAGGGCTGCGCCCGCCACTGTCTCTGCACTGGACGTTCCGTTCGCCAGCGCCGCCGGCCTCCGGTTGGTCGTTGCCGGTGAACGGCTACGGCGCACGCAAGAACAAGTCAAATGTGAGTTACGACGACGCATTCCGCACAACCGTCGTCGGTGATGTGTGCTACTTCAGCTCGTCCGCCGAGAATGCCGTGGTTGCCGTCGACGCAGCGTCGGGCCTCGTCCTGTGGCGTTTTCCGACGGCCGCGGCACCACGGCTGGCCCCGGCCTGGCAAAACGGACGGCTCTACGTCGGGGCGGATGACGGCGTGTTCCGCTGCATCGATGCGCAGACGGGCGCTCTGGTATGGGCAGTCGATGCCGCGCCGAATGACCGGCAGATGCTCGGCCACGGACGATTCCTTTCACGATGGCCTATCCGTGCCGGCGGCCTGGTCGATGACGACGTGGCGTACTTCGCCTCCGGGCTGTTCCCGTACCATCACATCTACCTGTGGGCGATAGACGCGTCGTCGGGGAAAGTGCTCTGGCGTCGGCAGCTGGACCGTGACGGCATGGACACGGAATCGCCCCAAGGTTACATCCTGGCCACGGCCGATTCGCTGTTCCTCACATCACGCGTCGCGCCCGTCCGGCGACGCAAGACAGACGGCGAATGCATCGTGTTCGATACGCCGTTTCCGGACGTGAAGAACAACCATGAGTACCGGTTTTACAACGGCGGAAGCTACGCACAGATCTGGAACGGAACGTGCATCGTCTATGGTCAGGGCTGCATACTGGGATACGATCCTGACCAGGAGTTCAAGGACAAGTACGGACGCAGCCGCAAAGGGGGCTTGCTGTTCAATTGGTTCAACGGGCGGCGTATTCTGTTCTCCGGTGACCGGGCGTACGTGTCAACCGACGATCATGTGCTGGCGGCAAAACAGTCGTTGCTTGCGGATCTCGCACGGCACGAGTGCGGAGAGTTCGAGCAGGCCTACAAATCGCTGCGTGTACCGTCCTATCTCGACCACCTGGAGGACTACGAGCGGGTTGTGCGCGAACGCGGCGAGGACGATGACGAGGCAAAACGGTTGCGCGATGGGCCGCTGAAGTGGGGGAGAGGTAACTGGGAGAAATGGCCGGCGGCATCGAGTGCGGTGTTCGCAAAGATGAAGGAGCGAAGCGAGTGGATGACCGAGGGCCACGTGACCGAAGCGCTGATCCTGGCCGGGACGGTCCTCTTCGGCGGCGGCGAGGGCCACGTCGTAGCACTTGATACGGCCGACGGTTCGAAGCTGTGGTCGGCAAACACGGGCAGTCGGGTGCGTGATCTGGCTGTGGCAAACGGCCGGCTGTTCGTCAGCTGCATCGACGGCAGCGTGCGCTGCTTCGGGAAGGGCACGGGAGACGCGACGGAGGCAACACTGCGGACTCAGCGCCAACCACAGCCCGCCGAGCAGTCCAGCGACACACTGGGAGCCATGCTCGACGTCGCGACGACAACGGCGGGGCTGTCGCCGGGATACGCTTTGATCGTCGGGGACGGCATCGAGGCGACACTTGCCCTGTCCGAGGAGTTGGCCTCTCGCACAGCGCTGCACACAACGGTGTTCACGACATCGCTTGAGAAGGCGAACGCCTTCCGCGACGCTCTGCTCCAGCGGGGCCTGCACGGACACCGTGTGGCCGTATGTCAGACCGATGACGCCAGCCGTCTCCCATTCGCCCCGTATCTGTTCAATATTGTGCTGGACGTGCCAGCCGTCACGGGGTCATCCATCCGCACGGGACTGCAGGAGTTGCTCCGGGTCACAAAGCCGTGCGGAGGCGTGTTGCTGACGACCCCCGTGCGGACACCGCAAGACGCGGCAACTCTCCGGGAGGCGAACGCCGTTTACAGAGAGGCGACGTCCGTCGGCGTCATCACACGCGGCAGCCTGCCCGGGACAGCGGACTGGACGCACAACTACGCGACCCCCGCAAACACGTACTGCAGTGACGACCCTACTGTACGCGGCCCGTTCGGCGTGTTGTGGTACGGGGAGCCAGGCCCCAGGAAACGTGTGGATCGGCACGCAACGCCGCCAGTTCCGCTGGTGGTCAACGGCATCATGTTCACGGTCGGCAACGACGTGGTGATGGCGTACGATGTCTACAACGGTGTGCTGTACTGGGAACGCCAGATCCCGGGCGCAACGCGCACACATCTGCCCATCGCGACATCGAACCTGGCCACGGACGCGACGAGTCTGTTCGTCGTGGTGAACAACAAGCAGTGCCTTCGTCTCGATGCACGTACAGGGGAGACACTGCGAACCTACGACCCGCCTGTGTTCGACGACGGCAAGCCGACTTACTGGGGCTGGGTGGCGTGCGTGGGAGACCTGCTCTTCGGCAGCCGTGCAGAGGTGGAGGAACGTCGTCTTCGGGCCAGGGAACAGACCAGCGATGCGGTCTTCGCATTGCACGTCGCGTCGGGTCAACTGGCCTGGCGTCGCGACGGTGCGGGAATCGACCACGACGGCATTGCGATCGACGACGACCGACTGTTCTTCGTCGATCGGGAGCTGACCGACACCGAACGGCTGGAAGCTCTGGACAGCACGGTGAAGGACAGTTCCGTGCCGGACAGGGAACCGAGGGACCGGAGCGGGAAGGCGATCGCGCCGGACTTGCGGGCCCTTGTGGCTCTGGACACGAGGGACGGCCGCGTTGTGTGGCGCAGGCCGCTGAGCGTCACCGATGTAACGCTGGACGACACGGTGGTCCAGGGCAAGTCAGGCGTGGCCTGCATGGCGAAGGACGGTGTGGTAGTAGTCCACGGCACGGCAAGCCTGGGGCATCCGCATCGCGAGTTCCTGGAGGGGAAGTTCGCGCGGCGTGCGATCTTCGCATTTTCGGCCGGCGACGGCAGCTACCTGTGGGGCGGCCGCAAGGGGTATCGCAAGCGGCCTATCATTGTCGGCGACTACGTCTACGCCGAGCCGTCGGCCTGGCATCTCAAGACGGGGCGGCCGAAGACAATCGCCAACCCGCTGAGCGGCCAGAACCAAGTACTCGACTTCCACCGCGGCTACATCGGATGCGGCCATATTCTCGCGTCCGGGTCCACGCTGTTTGGGGCCCGCGGGGGGATTGCCTACTGGAACACGGACTCTCCGGCGGGTTTCGTCCCGTTCGCAAACATGGCCTTGGCCTGCGGTATCGGTGCGACTCCCGCAAATGGAGTGTTCGCTGTTCCCGAAGGGCGCTCCGGCTGCACGTGTGCCACGCCTATCTTCACCTCGATCGTGTTCTATCCGGATCCGGCAGAGAGCGGCAGTGCCGTCGGTTTCGCTGGCGGCATCCATGCGACGGTCAGTTTGCCGGTGAAACGCCTGGTGATCGACCTGGGTGGTTCCTGCTTCCGTCAAGGCCCTGACGGCGCCTTGTGGCTCCCCTACCCGGCCCGTGCGGATGGCGGCGTCATCGGCAAGTGGTTGCCGACATACCAACACGACGCAGCGATGTGCTATCGCCTCGATGACGGATTCACCCGAATAGAGGGCACAAAGACACCGTGGCTGTATCGATCGGGATACACTCACGCCAAGCCGCTTGTGTTCCGCTTACGCGATCAGGAAGCGGGGCCAGCCCGGTACACCGTCACGCTCCACTTCGCCGAGCCCGACGAGGAAGCGCAGCCAGGGCAGCGCGTTTTCTCGGTTCTGCTGCAAGGCAAGAACGGCCTGTCCGACTTGGACGTTGCGCTGGAAGCCGGTGGAACGCGGCGGGCTCTGGTCAAGCGCGTGAACGACGTCGCAGTAGAAGACCAACTCAAGATCGAGTTGCGTGCCTCAGCGTCCTCGGCACGTCCCCCCATCCTCAGCGCCATCGAGGCGACGTTGGAGATGCCCTGAGGCTCACTCACCTTCCTCGGGGAGCTCCTCGATCCGTTTCCCCGCCTTGAACAGACCCCATCCGAGTGCCCCCACCATCAACACAACCGCTGCACCGAACAGCACGCGGCTGCCCAGGACGTTCGAGATCTGTGCCCGGTAGCTCGTGTTCTCGATCTGGTCGCCGAGGAAGACCTCCACGCGTTCCTGGCCCTGACGCAGCAACGCGACCAATGCTGCTACGTCGTAGGACGGCTCGGGCGCCCGCGGCCAACCGTAGTAGAGATTGTACTCGGTTGACGGCGAGGCAAGGAATGTGAGACGGTAGCAGTTACCTCGTCCGACAAGTCCATCGACTTGGAGCGGCGGATTGTCGTTGTTGACGATCACAACACGGTAACGTTCCGAACGTTGCTCCTGGAATGTCACCTGCAGGGATTCCTTGTTGTAGCCGCGGAACGATATGCGCGTCACCGTCCCCTCGCCGACCAACCGCCACCGTTCTACACCGTCGCGTCGCTCGGGGACCTCGACCCGAACAATCCTGCGGAAGTTGCTGCTTGACGTGTCCAGCACAAACCCCGTGAGCGGCTCCCTGTGTGTGACCACCGAGACAACCGTGTTGCCGCCCTCTTCATCCACCGCGATCTTCGCGGGCGCATAGTCGCGCTTGACGTTGCCCTTTACCTCCTCGCGATCCACGCTGTAGCCGAAGACGATCCTCTCGATCCGGAACGGACGCCGCTGCACGGTGACTGTCTCAACGTCCGCGCCTGGAGCCGCGGCGTGCCGCGTCAGGCTGCGCAACTGCGACTCCTGCTCGTCGGTGACGTTGCCGATCTCTATACGGAACCGAACACAGGAGTTGGCCGGCAACGGCACGCTCAGGTTCTTCACATCCATGAAACGCGAGTAGTCGAAGATCAGGCCCTCGGGGACAAGCAACTGCCACTCGCCTGTCTTGCCGGCCCCGAATACGCGAATGGCATGCTGGAAATCTCGTAACGGCGTCACGAACGAGAGGGATGTGGGCGAGTGCACTTTCTCGGGCAGGTGTGCGACGACCTCGATCCGGTTGTCCCCTTTCTCGGTCAGCGTGTCCACGATCCCCGTACAGGTACGGTCGATCGTGCGCGTGCGTGTCTCTGTCATGACGTCGATCAGGTACGGCATCTCCACGCCATCGTCCCCGGCCAATCGCACGTCCTCGAAGCCCGGTTCCGTGCCCGAGTACACCTCCACGTCCAGGACTGCAGCCAGGATCTGTTCCTGGACGGACACTCCGCCTTCGATCGGCTTGGCGTACCGGCAGCGGGAAATGTCGGGTGATGTGCCGGAGACGGGCAATACGGCTGCAGCGATGAGAGAGGCATACGTGACGGTGATGCGTCTTTTCACTTCAGGACTCCTTCAAAGTGCGAATCTCGCACAGGCTACTCGGTTTCGGTATCCGTCCCGAACCTCTGCCGGAACGTGAGGTAGGCGAACGACCCCGTCAACACCAGCACGCCAAGCGTGATGAACGCCACGATCCGGTAGAGCTGGCTCAGATCCCTCAGGTCCACGAACGTGACTTTGAGTGCGACCAACGCGAACAGGCCCAGCCCCAGGAAACGATACCCGCAGATGTCCTTCAGGATGCCCGCCACAATGAACGCCAACGCGAACACTGACCAGAGGATCGAGATGCCCCCTGGCTGCAGATCCGGCACGAAGTGTCCGAGGAAGGTATTCAACTCCAGCGTGAAGAAGAGGAACAGCAACGCGACGGCGACGTTACCCAGACACACGGCGGTCGTTCTCGTACGCTCCGCGCCGCACAGGAACCGCCACGCCGCGACCAGAAACGCGATAACGATGCCGAAGTCCAGCAGGCGCATGGTGCCGTGCAGGAACGAGTAGTCGCCCGCGTAGACGAAGTGATCCAGCCGCAGTTCCCACGACGCCAGGTCCACGAACAGCAGCTTCAGGATCACTGCGCAGGCCAGAACGGCGAGCACCGCACGCACCGCCCGGCTCTCGCTGTTCAAGCATTGGACCAGCGCCAACCCGCACAGGCCCAGCCACAGCAGCGTCAGCACGGGCAGGCGGACCGGGTCGAACATGTAGAGGAACGTCCGGTTCAGCTCCAAGTGCAGATACAGGAACACCATGGCGGCGACCAAGACCACGATGGCCTTCCCCAGGCGGCTTCCCTCGATCCATGCCTTGATGTCGTTCGCCTTGTCGACAGCCACCTCGACAGTTCCGCCCGGGCGCTGGAGCAACCGGTACGCGCCGGCAAGCGACCCGATGGGCACGCCGAACACGATCAGGCGTTCCAGCAGACTCATGAGGTACTCGCCCATCAGCATATCTGCGGGCGACGGCACGCGGAAGTACTGCCGGTTCAGGTCGAGGAAGCAGAATCGCCACAAGACCACGGCATACAGTAGAAACGCCACGCTGCGCAGGAATTCGCTGTTCAGCTTGTTCGCGATCCAGAGCATGATCAACGCCTGAATCGCCCAGCTCACCGTAACCCACGAGTCCGACAGAACGATGGGCATGGTGATCGTCACGAAAAACGCCGCCAACGCAATGAAGCTCAACAGCAACCCACGATCCCTGTTCCGACGCAATAGAAACCAGTAGATGTGTCCCACGTAATAAGCCGCCATACCGAGCGTCAGCGCCGCAACCCATTCGCGACTGTAGGCGCCGGCAATCAGGTGTCGGCCCACGAAGAAGAAAGCCGCCGCGCTCAGGCCGAGTTCGATCAACTCCAAAACGGTGGACGTCTTGCCGTTGACGACGTTGTAGAGGAACGTCATGGTCGTGAACAACACGAAGAAGGCCACGAGGAACGGCATCACCTGAGCGAAGTGCGCGACGGTGTAATGATCGAGGGACATGCCCACCAACCCGCACGTGCCAATGAAGCTCAGGTAGTTGAGCAGTCGCCAGTCCTTCTTCCACGAGATGCCAAGCGTGCCCGCTCCCAGGAACAGGAGATAGGTGAACTGGCCCGGGAAACTGACCGAGGCCGTCTTCAGCATGATGGGCGTGCCGTAACCGCCGATGATGCCCAGTACAGCGATGAGCAACGAGTTGAAGCGCACGGCCATTCCACCGGCGCCCACGGTAATGACGGCCATCAGCAGGAAAGCAGGTGCGAAGGTGATGAGATGGTGGAAGTTGGCGGCCGCGAACACACTGAAATACATGGTCGCCAACCCGCCTCCCATCAGGCCTTGACCAAGCACTTGGTATCTTCCGTCCAAGATCCGGATGCCGCCAACGACCATAACGACACCTGTGATCATGCTGAGCGACACTCGCCCGATCGGTGGCACCCATCCCTGATCGATCGAGTACTTGAGGAAGAACCCGATGCCCGCCACCAGGATGATCACACCGATCCGTACGAGCCAGTTGGTGGCGATGGCGTACTCTGCGTTCACGCCCTCGGGCCGGAACTCGCCGCGAACCGCGAGCCAATCCCAGATTCTGCGCAAGGTCTCGATCGCGGCAGCCTCGAACCGGTTCGGCGTGCGTTTTTTCTCGACCTTCTCCTCGGGAACGGCCGAAGCGACCCGCGGAATCGGCCGCACTTCGACCGGCGGCGAAGGAGGAGGCGGAGGGGTCGCCGGTTGCTTGATCTTGACGATCGGGATGGCTTGCGCGATGTCCGGCTCCGGCTCAGGCGGCTCTTTGGGTGCCTCCGGTTTCCGTGGCTCGGCCGCCTGCTGTGTCGGTTCAGGCGCCTGCGCGGACTCCCGCGCGGGCGTATCGGAATGCATCTTGCGCAACAGGTCGCCAAACGAGCCCAGTTCCTTCACCAGGCGCGTCTCGAATGCCCACAACCGGTCCTCGACCTGGCGCATGCGCCGCCCCATCTTCACGGTCAGGACGATCGCACACACGGGCGCCACCAAGACGGCAGTACCCACAACCACCACGATCATTGCGATGATGATCTCTTCCGGCATTGCACTTCTCCTGGTCGGTTACTACCGTCGTTTCGCACGATCCGCTCTGCCTTAGCAGTACACATACCCTACGCGTACAGGGACGCTCTAAGTCGTTCCGCTCAAATGGAGAACATACTCAGCACATGAGCTGTCAGGGCAGGGCATGTGATGAGCCAAAGGAACGGCACATGCTCAGCGACGGAACAATGTCTGTTCTCTTACTGTACAGGGACTACTGCCCCAGCAGGCGCGATAGAAGCAGATAGGGATACTGTCGGCGATGGTTGAGCTGTCGGGCGAGGGCAAAGTACTCCGAACGGTGCTGCGGGAAACGCTGCCCGAAGGCCGCGAGCAGGGTCCTCTTACGGCTGACTTCGTGCGGTATCCGCAGAACAGCGTGAGGGCTGGCAGGCGTCGTGGCCCCCGACAAGAACGAGGCCATCCGGCGATCCCCGGCGTCACCTTCCTGCAACATGCCGACGGCAGCATCGAGATGTGCCTTGGCCGCCTCGTCCGCGTTCTCCGCAACCGCCCATGCGTAGAGGAGTAAGTGATCGTCAACATCCTTCGTTGTCAACGTCCCGAAAGTCTCTTGCGCGACCGCCCAGTCCCCGGTTGCGACGGCAATCTCAAACGGCCAGCGCTCCCCATCCAGCGCTCGTGCGTTCTCCGCAAATACGGCCGTGTCGCCGGTACTGTGGCTCAGGACGGCCCGTAGAAAGCTGCGCCACTCGTCTGCTTGCTGGCGATCTCCCTCCATGAGCGTGTCGCAGAACGCGTCAATCAGTTCCTCCGCCTCCCCTTTGTCGCCTTTGGCCGCAAGCAAGCGAATGCGTTCGGCCACCAGGCTCCCGTCGGTGGGAGCCTGCTCGCACGCCCGGGCGTTCTCGGCCAGCAATACGTCGTATCTGCGCAATCCACGCAGCGCCTCGTCACGCACGTACCCGAACGAGACAGTACCCGGAGCCAACTCCAGCGACCTCTCGATCAGCGCCAGGGCTTCGTCGAACTTGGCCACGGCCAGCCGCCGCATCGCCAGTCCACCCAAGGCGTAGGCGGTCGGTTTGTCTCCGCGGACGATCCGGGTCAGCACCTCCTCGCTCTCGTCATGGTCAGGGATGACGCGGGCGAGCAGGTAGGCCAGATCACCGTTGCCCGGGTCCCTGGCATGGAGTTCTCTGTACTCCTTCACCAGGTCATGCTCCGGGTTCGATTTTTCCATGCCCGTCTGGTACATGCGGTGCCACTCGATCAGCACGGGGCGGACGTCCAATTTGGGTTTGGCGAACTCCACGAACCGTTCCGGCGCCATCAGGGCCGAGAGCGTCAGTACGCATGCGGCGTCGGTTGGCATTGCACTCGCGTAACTGGCCAGGTAGTCGACAGCCTGCTCCATACCCGAGTTGCCGGCGATGATCTGCATGGCCGTCAGAGGGGCGACCTCGCTCAAGTGAGAAACACGCTCCTTCTTGGCAACCGACCCTTCACTGATCTGAATTTCGGCAGGGAAGTCCTCGAAATGGTAGTCGATCCCTCTGAACTCGTAGAGTACTTTCCCCGCGTGCAGCGTGTAGTCGCTTTCGGCGTCCGGATCGGGGTCTTCCGAGTAGCGCGCCTGTTCCCAAAGGAGAAGCGCCGTGCGATCGGGGTTGATGATGAACGTCCGGTTCGAGAAAGGGCGCAGCCAGAATGACGTGCGGATCTCGCATCTCTGGTCCGGGATGTCGATATCTTCGTCCACGACCGCGATCGTCTTTGCTCCTTCACCGATGGACGCTTCGAACGCCGCTTTTGCCGGCAACTTGTGAACCTGGCCATCGATGTTCACGCTGTACGCCCGTTCCAGTCCGTTGACCAGCCACACGTCTCTGTTGCGTCCCGTCGTGTATGCCGCGAACAGATAGACGGCCGCGATCAGCACGCCAAGGGCCGGGCCGATGATCCGCGGCAGGATCGGGGCGCGCTCCCCGCCGGCCGCTCTGTGCTGTTTCGTGCCCTGCAGCGCCGGGACCTTCACCTTTTTGCGCGTGCCCAACCGCTTGGCCGAGAGCTTCCGGATCTTCTTGAATTCCTTGTCCTCCGCCACGTCTTGGAATGTCTCCTCAATATGCTTCAGCACGTCGAGCGCCGCCTCGTGCTCACCCACGGCCTGGAACCCCCGGGCCTGTGCAAACAGTAGCGCCACCTTGCTTACGTCCTTCTGTTTCAGCACGTGTTCCACGTAGGGCGCGGCTTCCGCCGGACGCTGTTGACGAATCAGGATCACGGCCAGTCCTTCGCGCGTGCTCTCTTTGTCCTCAACCGCCAGCGAAGCGCGGAAAGCTCCCTCAGCGGCCGGCAGATCCCCGAACTCTTCGTAGGCCGCCGCCAGGTGTCGTTGTACGCTTGCGTTGTGCGCATGGTGCTGCTTCAGCACACCCGCAAGCCGCTCGAATGACTTGGGGTCTTGGAAACGGACGACGGCGACAAGCGCATCGATGGCATTCTGTTCGTTGGCCGGATCATCCCGGAACGATCTTGCGGCCTCGCCGATCTTCTCGCGTTTCAGGGCGTCCCACTCCTTCAGCTTCATCGAGTAATGCCGCGAACACCGGGGACACTCGTTCAGCACGCGAACGCTTCCCAACGGAATGATGGGCACGAACACCACCACGAAGTACTTCGTCGTATCGTAGGACCGCAAGTCCGACCAGTTATGGCAGTACTCACACTGGTCGTGGCTCGTGTATACGTTGCGCTTGCCGTAGTACCACGTACCGATACCGTTGATTGTGCTCGGCATAACGGTTCCTTTCTCTCGGTGCATGCAGGAAGTTGGTGCGGCCAGAATCTACACGCCTCGCGGCCACGTCACAAGCACAGCGGCGGCTGTGAGCACGAGAGCGGCGGCCTCCCGGGCAGGTCAGTCCACGCTGGACTCGGATGACGCGCCGAGCCGCGCAGCTCGGTAACGGGTCGCCGATGGTGAGGAGCCAGTCATCGGCAGCTTCGTCTCACGGGGGCCGCACGTTGCTCACGGCGACCGCCTCAATCCGCGTTGAGTGCGTCTTGGGCAATCCCCGGGCTATGGCGACGTCTCCGTCAAGCTCAGTTCGCGCTACGTTCGCCGCAACTCCGGTCCGTGCGGGACCCAATCGCGACGCGCGCCTGCTCCGCGATGTAGAGAGAGGACCTGCTGATTCGCCCGCGTCCGGAAGCTCAGTGTTTCGAGTCCAGTGCCGCCCACCATTGCCCGCAGATTGCCGTGTCTTGTGCGTACCTGCCTAAAAGCGACCCGAGAGGCGGAGGCGGAGACCGTAGCCGGTCATGCCGAGACTTGCCTGATCGGTAGCGAAGTCGCTGGCACCGAGGTCACACCGCAGGTCGATACCAGTCTCCCAGTTGGGAGTCACAGCGTAGGACACGCCAAGCTCCGCGAAGCCCCCCAACATGACGTCGGTTCCTGAATCGGTGCGGGTTTCGGAATACGTCCCTGCATTCACCACGGCGAGCGGGGACGTGAAAGGCGCGGGGTAGGATGCCTCTATATCGCCCCAAGCGGCACGTAGCGTCTGACTTGACGACATGTCCCCGAATGTGATGGTCGGTCCGGCAGCCATGTTCAGTCTGAGTTTGCCCTTTTCCAACGACGCTCTGCAGCCAAGGCTCAGAACAAACAGGTCCAGGCTCAGTTCGTTGTCGACCTCGAACTCGGTAGATGTACCTGGAGCCGCGCCTCCCGCGGGAAGCTGTGCAGGGCTGATGACGCCGGTGATGACACCGTCCAGATTGTCGGTGTCGACGTCCACGAGCATGTGCGAGTACTGTTCAGCGGTGAACCCGTCGGCGGCAAACATGTTTCCACCGTGGTCGGCAGACATGTTCAACCCGAAATGCTGCATGTCTCCCAATAGACTGAAGGTCCAGTTGCCTTTCTGGTAGAGTCGTCGAGCCAGACTCACTGAGAATCCCGTGCTTGAACCGACGCCGTCATCGCTCCCGTCGAACCGAACGTAATCCAAAGGGACACTGACCCCAAAGCTGTCGTCTGCGCCTTCGAAGCTGGGATCCATCGTCACGATTCCCGGATCGAGAGGAGATGCGATTCCCTGCACGCCATAAGGACCGTTCGACTGGGCGGCCGTCCGATTGGCAAGGGTATCGAGCGGGCCCGAGGCCGCAGTGCCGGTGGCTTGCCCACCCCAGTTCGCGAAGTCCTGCCCGTCGAACGTAGCGTCCCCGAAAGCTCGGTGAGTTACGCCAATGGAGTAAGACCATTTGGATGGCCTCTCCTGTTTCACGATCACGCCGGGGACGGACGTTTCCACGGCTGTTCGCTTTTCTCGGGGGAGCACTTCCGTTCCGCTGGCCCGGCCTGCGGTTTCGCCGACCTGCACGACAACCGTGCGGGGGGCAGCAGGGACACTTACCGTTGCCGATACGGCGCCGGGAACATCGGCGACCGGCTTCCCCGACGGCTCGGGAATGGCATCGACCGCATCTGGTCGGCCAGGAAGAACGGCAGCACCGAAGGCTCTGATGGCCCGGGCAACAGAACGCACCGGGTGGCGGGCTGCGCTCTCGTCGCCCTCTGCAACAACGAGCCGCGGCACAACGCGGATGTCTGCAGGTCCTGATGCCGTGTCGGCCGGCTCTCCCGGCGGCTCCAGCGCGGCATCGCTCACGTCTGTTCGACGCGGGAGAACGGCGCCGCCCAACGCCTTCACGGCCCGTGCAGTGGCGCGCACGGGATTCCAGCGTTGCCCAAAGGCGGACTTGTGTGCCTTGCGGTCTGCCTTCTCGGCGGCCTCGAGCAGTCTCACATGCTGATCCAAGACCCCCATAAGGCGACGTTTCAGCGCCAGGACTGACTCGATCCGGACCAAGGCAGCCGAGCTTTTCTCGTACACTCGGTTGGTCTGATCGGCTTCGGCCCGCATGCTTGCCACGGCTTCAGTGAGGGACTGCTTTGATGCGTCACCCTTCCCCGCTGCCAGTTCCCGGGATCGCTGCGTGATCGTAGCCTCAAGCCACGTCAACCGGGCGACGGCCTTCTTCAGAAGTTCGCGGAGCGATTCCTCCTGACGGTAGAGCTCCTCCGTCTGTGCTCTGGCCGAGTCCAAGTTACCCCTGACACGAGCGATACTTGCTCGTATCTCCTCCCCGGTAACCACCCCGCCGCCAGGCCGTTCAGAGCCATCCCGGACCGAGGCCAGTTCTCTCTCCGCTTGTGCGACCTCCGCCTTCGCGGACCGCAACGCTGCCGCCCCGGGATCCTCGGCTGGACGGCACTGCGGCAGTGCGGGTGTCAGGAACGGGTCGGCTGCGACCACAACCACCCCCCAAACAACGGCCGTCACCACAAACACAGCCCGGGTGCGAGCCCGTGGCCGCGCCGCCCCCCGCAACGCGCGCTTGGCCATCTTCATCGCAGAATGTCCTTTCCCTTTGCCGGATCAGCAATGGCACCATCGGACGCCACGGTCCAGCCTCGTCCATCTATCAATGACAAGGTCCGTCTCTCGCTTCCTGAGAAGCAGGAACCGTGCCCGTCGCGTGATGGCCGTCCAAGGGAAAGACTCTCCATCTCATAACCCCTTCCCTGTTCCCGAGCCCCCATTCTCGCGGATGCCCGCCTGAGATTCGAGACAATCCGACTCGTACGAACGAGCTCAAATCGCCCGGAATCTGCCGTGCTGCCGGTGTCTCCGCGTGACGCTCTCACAGAGCCTGTGACCCCGTCACGCGATACCGGATAGCCGAATTGATATGCTGTGCTTGCGTACACCCAGTAAGCAGAACCGACATGCGTTTCGCCGCCTGATGTTACGATTCTGTAAACCTGATTGGAACTGTCCCACTCCCAGCGGATGAGAATATCGTCGCCGTCGGGCACCATCGCCTGGTCGTCTTCGCCCGGCAGAGCACCGACCAAGTTCCACCCGATCACCACGTCGATTGTCGGCGTGGCGACAACGCTGCCGACCACACTTACGTGGCCGCCCATAGGCGAGTAAACCCAGTAGCCAACGCCGACTTGGAGAGTCTCGGCCGCCTCGTATTGCGCGCCGTTCCACGCCCACACACTACCGACGATCGCGTCGCCAAACAGCTCGCCGGCACTCTCCAGCGGATCGATCGGTACGCTCACCAGATTCCATCCGGGGTTCAGTTCCACGCCCGCTATCGTGCCTGCCAGTTGGCAGGGATTGGAAAGGAACGACGACGCACCGGACGTGCCGATGGCGCGAACCGCAAAGTACACGTCGCCGCGGGTAACAAGATCGCTCAGCGGGAGGTCTAGCCGTTCCGTCTCGCCCGCTCCCTGCGGCGTCAAATCCTGATCGACAACAGTGGCTGCCTGCCAACTCGCTTCGTCGACGATGGGCGATGTGCTCCAGCGCACCTCGTAGGCCGCAGTCGTACCGACAAAGCCGGTGTTGCCAGGAGCGGTCCAACTCAATTCCGCGGTCTCGTCCACTACATTCACGGCAGCGGACAGGTCAACGATTGTCGCAGGGATGTTGCCGGGCGGGATAACCGCTTCGACTGAGTTGGACAGTGCGCCGACAGCCTGGTCTGTATCCAACGCCATCACTGCCAGATGGATGTAGTCGCCGGGTGCTGACACAAGCGGCACGAGCATGGTCTGGAGCGTTCCTGCATCGGGTGCCATCGTGCTGCTCGGAACCGGATGTGCTTCGATCCAGTCTTCGGACTCCCGGATCGCGTCGTCATCCCAGCAGCTTGAGTAAGTTCCGACGCCTATCTGGTCGCTGTCCGCGTCCGGCGCCGTCCACCACAGCTCGATCCACTCCTCGGGGTGCGCGCCGTACACTTGGACCTCTGCCAGTTCGAAGTAGTACGTCCCATCGGGACGAACACGTGACGTAGAACTGATGCGCACGTAGCGCGCATCTGCGTCCTCGAAACTCACGGAATGCCACACGCCATTCTCAAGCACAATCCCGGCCCGGGCTGTCCGCTCATGCCAGTTCACGCCATCACGGCTTGTGCCTATACGCAGGTTCTCCGGGCCCAGTTCGGGGAATCCCTCTCTGCCAATCAGTCGCACGCGACTGACTGTCGCGACGTCGCCCAGGTCCAACACGAGAAACTCCTCCGTGGCCGCCAGCCTGCGCGGCGCGCTCCACGATGTGGTCGCGCTCCCGTCTAGCGTGAGTTTATTCTGACAGCTCACGGCCCCGGGTCGATTTCGAGGCGAAATCGGCGCGGAATCGACGGCGCTACGCGTAT
>JGI10211J34971_10001979_pt1 | contig 16852 bp, 9 predicted proteins | sample Etolagsediment_FD_34971 | JGI IMG/M metagenome (IMG submission 34971) | reverse complement strand
GAATGCTAACGCGCAATGTTGCCTGACCGCCAGAAACAGGAAAATCCCGCAGCTGCTTGTATATTACGTGCCCTTTAAGCTCTCCTCGATTGAAAAGCATGGCAACACAATGCACCGGGCCTTCAAGTTTTTCCTGAACAAGAAACCTTTCCCACGGAAGACCGATATATGTTTCTGATTCGAGAATAGTTTCGAGTTCCCTCTGTGAATTCACTTGAAGAAAACCCCAAGCGCCCCCACCCTGCTTCGGTTTTATCAAAACAGGAAAACGCAGCTTTTTGATCCTTTCTTCCTTATTCTTCAATTCAGATATGGTGAAGGTTTCAGGAACAGGAATGCTCAGTTTTTTGGTAATTGGTAACCATTTATCTTTGTTATGGGTTATGAGGATCTGATCATAATCCGGAATAACCATCTTGACATGTTTTAGTACCTCCTCCTTGAATTTTGATAAAAGAAACGTTTCCTCAAAAACAGGGATTAGAACATCTGTTTTAAGAAGGTCTATATTCTTAACAATGCATTCAATAAATTCTCTTTGCTCTTTAAATGGAGAAGGATATAGGAAATGGCCTTTTGAATAACGGGAGGCAAAGGCCATGGAGAATGGCACAAAGTCGGAGGTATAGACTCTTATCCCTTTTCGCCCGAGACTACTAACAATATTGTAAGCAATTCTGTTCTTGGCGTTGGTTACTATGACACTCATATAAGTATAGTTTTACCATCCGATAATCGACACACATTCAACTACTATGAATGTGATTCTTACATTGCACTTCGTTGTTGGTTAAACAATTTCTTCATTTTTTTGAAACTTCTCGAAAAACTCGCATAAAATTGCCCCCCAAAATTTTCAGAATGGATGCTTCGCTGTAACCTCGTTCTAACAATTCTTTTGTAATGGCCGGCATTTTAGAGACATCTTCAAGGCCTTTAGGGGCAATAGGGATCCCATCATAATCAGAACCTAGACCAACAAAATCTTCTCCCACTAATTGCACAATATAGTCGATGTGATCGACAACTTTTTTCACACCGGGTAACACTGGATACATTTCCTGATAAATATATCGTTTCCTTTCTCGATAATATGCTGGTGAACGAGCTCCATAGAGACTAGCCAGAGAGTCCATCTTTGCCTTAGCAGATTCTCTGAAGTTTTTGTAAGCAATTCTAAATTCTCCATCCAGATAGCCAGGATAAAAATTAATAAAAATTACCCCTCCTTTAGTGGCCAACGCTTTTATCTGTTCATCCTTCAGATTACGGAAGTGATGAGAAAACTTCCAGACCGATGAATGAGAGGCGATCACAGGTTTTTGAGAAACAGCCAATGCATCCCAAAAGGTCTGCTCTCCTGCGTGAGACACATCCACCATCATCCCCAATTCATTCATCTTCCTAACAACTTTTTCGCCGAAAGCTGTTAATCCTTTCTGTCTCTTAAAATTAGGGTTGACCTCATCCTTAGCGGATGTCGCCCAATCTGGGCTATCATTCCATGTAAGGGTCAAATAACGCGTACCTCGCCGATAAAATTCTTCAACTTTTTCCAGGCTATTCTCGATTGCACTGCCTCCTTCCACACCGATGCAGGCAGCGATTTTATGCTGTTTAATAATTTGTTCGATTTGCTCTGGCGTATGTGCAAGGGCTAACAGATACGAGTTTCTTTTGATCAGGGCATCGAGACTATCTATCATATGGATTGATTGTTGGTACATTTCACCTGGCTTATAAAGTTTAGGATTAGGCCACACTGCAAAAAATTGTACGTCCACACCTCCTTCTTTTAATCGGACCAAATCCAGCTGACCATGATCTAACCTCTTAGAAATATCTTGTCCTTGCAATACACGAAGCAAAGCATCAGTATGCAGATCCACCACCAATGCTTGCTGGTGCAAGTCCTTCCAGTTTTCAGTTTGTCCTGATAAAGGTGTTATAGCTAGCCAGACTAAAATTAGACAAAATAAAAGAAAATATCTCATTATCAAACTGTCCTGCTGACCCAACTTGTTTTTATTTTCTTATTCATTCCAAAATGGAGTTATCCTACCGTCTACCGTTACAAGATGACCGCCATACCGGACATCGCTTGAGATTAATTAATTTTTAATCCTATTTAAATTTACGACAACGATAGCTAATAATTTCGTATTCTATTAAAGACCTTTCTAAGCATACTACCAGTGTGCTGTTTCCATTGCTGGTAAAACGATTGTAACTCCCTGAAATTAAACACTGCAAACACCTTTTTGTTTTAATAGAGGAACTTACTTGGTTTGATGAAATGAATGATTTTCTTAAAACGTATTTTTTTTGCCAGAATCGGCCAATATATTGGATGTTTAAGAATAAGTGGCAAGGTGTATGAACGCAAAACCCTTTTTTTTTCGGCTTCATTTTTTGCATAATGTGATCGGGCTACCTGATCATTCATCCTTCTTCTCAGATCTTCATAGAAAGAAAAAAGATTTTCGGGCAATGGGGCAGGCAATGTATGTTCTCGGTAGGTTGGTTTAACTTCCACCACCTTGTACTGTTGTTTATCAAAGATGATTTTGGCGTAAAGACCAATCTTACATTCAAGCCGTTGAAATAGTACATTTTCCCTAAGGTCTTCATAACGCACCTTGTAAGGCAAATAATCATAGTGTTCTTTCGGCGTAAAAATAAAGTTGCCAAGAGAATAGAATATGTATTTGCCTTTATAGTTTTCGTAACCCTGAGGAACGTGGGGATGATGTCCAACAACGAGGTCAACCCCCTTGTCGATCAACTGCCTTGCTGTTTTCTGCTGTTCTTTATTGATAAAGATGTTATGGTCATCCCCCCAATGAAGAAAGCAGATCAAAAAATCCGCATTTTCTTTTAGCTTTCTGATATCAATCTGTTTCAGATCCTTGAATAAATGTCTATTGAATTGCGTCTGGATCCAGTTTACAGCAAAGAGTCCCAGCCTGATCCCATTTTTCTCTAAAGTATCACATTGCGATATCAAACTGTAATTAAGACCAAAAGTTTTTATGTTTAATTGATCAAGAACAGTAATTGTTTCGCTCAATCCATTTTCAAAAAGATCAAAGGCATGGTTGTTGTTGAGACAAAGATGCGTAAAACTAAATTTCCTTAAAAAATCTATATTTTCAACTGTTGACCATAAGGGAATTTTATTCAAATTGAGTTTTGAGGGATGACGAGACACCAGAGGGCTTTCCAGGTTACCTACCACAACGTCTGGCTCGCTGAACTCTTTCAAGATGCGTGTGTCCTGGCTTTCGTCGATCTTTTCTGACCCTGGCATCACATCGCCCACAAAAATACAGCTCAACATAATATTATCTTAATGTACTTTTTCTTAAGGAGAGATTAATTAAATACACCGGGAGTTCTTCCTGAATTCGGCCCAATTTTCATACCTCCCAGACTTAACCACCCATACATGTATAAAACTATCCGTTTTTAATTGGCACGAAATGCTATCCCTGTTCTAGTCCAACATAATCGAAGTTTCGGCACTATACATAGTGAGGGAACGGTGAGGAAACCTAAATATTCGAATATATCGAAGTTCACCCACTATCTTACTACCTAATTTTTTGTGAATTCTGAGCATCCGTACATTATTTTTCAGAACAACCATAATATTGTATCGGTAACCCCTTTCCCTTAAAAATTCATCTTTAAGGAAAATAAGATCACGAACGTATCCTTTGCCTCTGCACTCTTCCTTGGTGAACACTTCGGAAGAAGAAAATTCCCCGTTCTTTAGCTCGTATAAGCCGGATAAAACTGGCTGTGACTTATCTGACCCAAACCACCAAGAAACAATCTCTCCATTATGACTCAGGCCTAAGCATTCCTCTCCTAACTCAAATCTAAGTTTAAGAAACTCAAGCTGACGGGGCGGAACCATATCTTGAATTAGCTTAATATCGTCCTTTCCGATTCTTACTATTGATACATTTCTTAGTCTTCTTGGATCCCCAATTGTGCAATCTAACGATCTCTTTAGAATAAAATAGTCCTCTCTGAGATAAAAATTGCTGAGAATACCATTCAATATCCCCTTAATCAATTCACTTGTCGGCTTCTCGTTGTAGTATCGTAATTGGCGTAAATATAACCCTATTTTGGTCCTAAAGATTAGCATATAATGCCCTTATATTTACAACTATTCTACCGACATGCTTTTTGAGGGCAGCATAAAACCCAACACTCATTTAATTCTTGGTCACGACCTGTATGCATACCTATCATTCTTGCTCCTCGCCAGCGAAGAAAGATATCAAATATGTAGACCGTATTGCGAAAATAGCTCTTTATTCTTTTCTGTTAGCAACCCACCGTTGGCAGCCTGAATTCCCGCATTCCCCCATTCAACGTTCCCTTCAATAAGCACCGGACGCTCTGGAGTAACCGCGATATCCCAGCCTATCGATTTGAGGTAGTGAAAAGCCTTTTGAGCATTCTCTGCTACCTCCTTGACTTCCTTCCATAGGGGCACTTCAAAATTCTTAAATTCGAAATTAGTTATTGGATGCTTTCTTACCGTAGTGCCGAATTCAGGTCTCATAAAACCTCGGTCCAGCAACTTTCCACTTTTTAAATCTATGCCGATTACGATACCGCCTAAGGAAAAATTGTCTAACGCCGAAACGCCTGAACTAGTCCTAAGTATCGCTGCCAGAAAATTCACTTGTCCGCCGGAACTCAGGAAAGTGATTATCCTTACGGTGTTCACCGAACTGGGGTTAATCCTGCTCAACTCTGGATGCTGGCTGAGTACTTCCTGGACAATAAAGTCTCCTTTTTTCAACAGTTCCTTAAAATAATCCTCAAATTTTCCGTTATCCGGCAGGGAGTCAAGTTGTTTTCGAAGGATAAAATGAATTCCTTCCCCCAACGCCCCTCTTGCAGGCTTCAAGACCACTCTCTCCAAACTGTTCTTCGACATCACGTCTTTAAGGTCGAATCCATCTCCATAGAACTCCCCATTTCGGTACATTCCATAAATTTGCGGAACAGCCAGGTTATGGTAGCCGCAAAAGCATTGAAAGAGGTATTTGTCGTGTACCAAATAATCATAGTGCTCATCCCATAGGCACTCGTATAATTTACGTTTCAAAATCGGCGAGCTCGATTCATCCATGTATACCCTAAACTGCTTTCTCTTCTTGCAATCAAACTGAAATAAAAAATAATTGGCTGGAAAAACTCTTAGCACAAAAAATAGGTACAAAAAGTCTACAAACACAGAAAGTTTAGACTTTAGTTGACTCTTGTCTTCACAATATGTGACTGAGTTAAATCCTTTAAATAATTTAAGCACGCGTAAGTAATGAGAAAATAGATGATGAACAGATTTAAATATTTCTATAACTTCATGCAGCATTTTGATAACTCGATAAATTAATAGATATTCTTATACAATAGATAATTTTAATTTGTATTATAGGCAGGTGAAACCAATAACAACATTCATTTCTTATAAATCGAAAGGCATCAATTGAGAGGCTTGGACCCTTCTTAGATGGTGCCTAAGCTATAATTAGTTATGGCTTAGGCACCTTTTAGAAATAATTTTTCATTTATCTCATTGAAGGGGGCGGGATGGTAAAATCGATAAACTCGTGAAGAGGTACAATGCTATTTATTGCAAAAAGAATTTGCTCGTCACTATACCCTTTGAGATACATTTCAAGGTAGTCTACCTCCGTATAGAGGTGCAAATCCGCCGTTGTACAGAACATTTTCCCCCGATGAAAAGTGCCCACATAATAACTGCAGGAATTACAAGAACCATAGAACATGCGTGAATACTTTAACTCTTCTTCAGGTATTTTAACAGTCTCTGTATCGGCAATTACCTTTCCGAAAGTAATAGGACTTCCAGTTGATCTCGAATAGAAGTGTGGCTTGTATCGAAACGTGTTATCCGCGTATATTAAGCCGATGATATTATACACGAAATCTATCTCAGTTTCTGTATCATCCCCATCAGGCCCTGACACGATCAAGGTAACCGTATAAGCGCCCGGCTCTGTATACACATGAGTGGGATTTTGATCATAACTTCTCGGTGATCCATCTCCAAAGTCCCATTCCCAGTTCGTAATGTTGCCACTGCTCTGGTCAATAAAGTCCACTACCGTTCTATCTGAACCAAGTCTGTTCAAGGACGTGAATTCGGCTTCAACATTAGGCACATTTCCCACAACAATGAAATCTGTTTTGGCCTCTATATCTTGCGCGTTTGAAGCATCGGTGACACGTAGGCTCACGGTGTAAATGCCGGGAGCTCCGTACGTATGGGTCGGGTTCTCAGAATCGCTGAAGGTCCCATCGCCAAAATCCCAATACCATTCAGTGACACCACCAGAAACGTCCGATAGGGAATAAAATGAACTCAGTTCAATAAACTGAACAGAGAGTGGCGCCTCCCCGGAAGTCATATTAGCACGAAATTCTGCCTGCAAGATCTTTTCGGGATTTTCAAGTCCGCTAAGGACGGCTGCGTCGGCAATAACTGTGCCGTTTGCATCGTCATTGAGTTGGATAGTGTAGCTACCCTCATCAAAGTAGAACATTCCTATTGTGTTTGCCAGCTGGGTTTCTCTTTGATCCACTTCGACTGTATCCGATCCGGCTGCATGCTGAATGGTATATTTGGCATTGGTTGCATTTGCCGGATCAGGGAACCAGGATGCCAGCACTGCGTAATAACCAGGATACCTGACGTACAGAGTCCACGTTGCTATGTTTTCGCCCGAACCAGCAGAGCGATAGTTATAGTTATAACCAAGATATCCGGCTTCTCCCATGTAACCGGCGCCTTCTACACTTCCAAGAGCCCAATTACCCACAAACTCGCATCGATTGTAGTCAGGGTCCGTGTTGGTGATGAAGTACTCCGGATTAGCGACTAGGTCCGGCGGTGAAGAACCGTTCCGCCAATCCCACGCAGGAATACTTGCATCCGGAAATCTTTCAAGATAACTTCCATCCGATAGCTCTACCGTGTATGTCATTGGATCTCCGGGTATTTCGTATTTCAGGTAATAGTTGTAAGGAGGAGTTCCCTCGCTGAAATCATAAGGCATAATAGCGCTTGTCCCATCTTCATAAACAGGCTCCCAATTCGGATAAGCCTGTCCATACTTCATACCGTCAACCTTGCAAGAGACCATGTCCGAAGAAAAACTTGTAAAACGGTCATCGCCAACGAAATAGATATCGTCTATTTGCTGTGCCCCAATCTCTTCAGTCGTAGCAAAGACTGCCCCGAAACCGAAATTAGAGTGCCCGTCATATATAATGTGGGCACCTTCTTCTCTCAGAGCTGCTTCCATGGCCTCCGGCGTTCTAACAAAGTGCATGAAATAGGTAATGTTTTTGTCAGCATTCGTGTAAATCCAAACACCATTGTTTTCCACAGCTCCGATATCTTCTAGCATAGCCATGGTCCAAGGGATAAACAATCCATCATAGCCATATCCATCGCAGATGTAAATGTTCTCTGACGCAGCGACGATGTGAATATAATTCTGCTTGGTTTCCGTATCTGAACCTATTGAATTGGTTACCGTTAGGGAAACAGTATAGTCGCCTGGTGCAGCATACTCATGCAATGGGTTCTCTTCAGTGCTGGTCTGTCCGTCACCGAAATTCCAAAGCCATTCGGTGACTACTCCGAGACTCCAGTCGGTGAACTGTACGGCAAAGGGAGCACCACCATATAATTTATCGGCTGAGAAATCTGCGATTGGAGGGCTTACCTGGGTAACCTTAACAAACTTAACTGCATCCGCACAAGTGGATGAGGGCCCTGGCTGGGCGGTAATGGTGACATTGTAAGTAGCTCCTGATTCAAAGAAATATTCACCAAGACTGTTCCACTGGCCCCCGTTTTCCTGCTGATTAACATAAACTGTGGTTGGTCCTCCTTCGTATTCGATTAAGACCGGTACATTTGTGCTCCTGGAAGGCCATGCAGTCCAATACATGAATACCTCATAATAGCTCGAAACCGTAGGAGAAAAAGTCCATGTATATGTGGCACCGTCCCGGCTCCAATAAGAGTCCGTGCCGAATGGATCCGATCCACCAGAAATGCTCCATGTGCCGGTGTAAGAGGTACCATCACCTCCGTTGTCCATCTCGACCTCGATGGGGATCTCGTCCACGGTGAGAACCTGGGTCACCGGCGTAGAGACAGCTCCATCGTCATCGTAGACCCTGAAGGTGATGGTATGGTTTCCCTGTGAAAGAGAAGCAGTGGAAAATGAAGCGGCGTCACTTAGATGCCCGTCAATGCTTGATTCCCATCTATAAGCCGTTATTGAACCATCAGAATCTTCACCATGTCCTGTGAAAGCTACAAACTCACCGATGTTGGCAGGATTCGGTGTAATGGCGTCAATGAAGGCAGTGGGAGGCAGATTACCAATAGCCAGGGATTCAGTAACAACAGGTGACCATTCTCCATCGTTATCCATTACGCTAAAGGATATGGTATGGAGCCCCTGTCCTAAGGAAGAAGCGCTGATCGTAAAGGTTGCCTGATCGCTTAGATACCCATTTAGGCTGGATTCCCATCTATAATTAGTCACAGTCCCATCCGGATCCTCTCCGTGACCGGAGAAGATGATATCATCTTCCAACTCTGCTGGATTGGGAGCAATAGAATCAACAAAGGCTACAGGAGGGCTGTTGCCAACAATAAGTGTTTCTGTTACTGGGGCTGACCATTCGTTTTCATTATCTTGGACGCTAAAGGTGATTGTATGCGTTCCTTCAGAAAGGGATGCTGTCGAGAATGAGGCAGCGTCACTCAGATTACCGCCAATGCTTGATTCCCAGCTATAGGCCACTATAGTTCCATCAGAGTCCTCACCATGCCCTGTGAAAGTAACTTCCTCACCTACATCGGCCGGGTTCGGCACGACTGAATCGATAAATGCGGTTGGCGGATCATTCGTTTGGACGAAGTTAAACTTGACTGCATCGGCACAGGTACTTGAAGGGCCCGGTTGCGATGTTATGCTGACACTTCCGCCAGAGTTGACATCAAAATGGAGTATGCCCAGGCTGTTCCATTGCCCTCCATTTTCCTGTTGATTTATATTTACATTTGTGGAGCCCCCATCATAGGTGATGGTTACCGGCACACTGGTGCTTCGGGAAGACCATTCTGTCCACCACATCGATACCTCATAATCACCTGTTTGGGGTGGGTCAAAATGCCAGGTGAAGGTTGTTCCGTCCCGGCTCCATACTGAATCCGCTCCATATGGCGCTGGTCCACCTGACACACTCCACGTTCCGGTCTGCGATGTTTCTTGATCGCGATTGTCTATGCTGATTTCTGTGGGAATGGTACCAACAATCAGGTCTTGAGTCACCGCCACCGACCAGAGGCCTTCATCATCCTGGACCCTGAAGGAAATGGTGTGGGTTCCTTCGGTAAGCGATGATGTGGTGAAGGAGGCTAGATCGCTCAACAGACCATCAATACTGGATTCCCACTGATATGCGTCAATGGTGCCCTCGCTATCTGTCCCTTGGCCTGAGAATTCAATGAGTTGTCCCGGCTCGGCCGGGTTCGGAATGATAGCATCAATATAAGCTGTGGGAGGTGTGTTATCAGAAACCTGCCTAAACCAAACCGCGTCTGCACAGGTGCTGACTGAAGAGCCATCAGCGGCTGTGATCGTGACACTACCGCTTGAGTCAAAATAGTATTCTCCCAAGCTATTCCACTGACCGACATCCTCATGCTGGTTGATGCTTATGGTTTCAGTCCCACCGGTATAATTAATGTCCACAGCAATGTCTGTTGCCCTGGAAGAATAACCTGACCACCACATCAGAACTTCATAGACACCGGGGGGTTGGGAATCAAACTGCCAGGTATAGGCAGCCCCATTCCGCGACCATAAACTGTCGTCACCATAAGGTTCAGTACCTCCTGATACTCCCCAGGTGCCTGTATAGGATGTTCCTGGTTCACCGTTGTCAATAATGACATCAGCAAAGGCACCAACAGCACTGAAGCTCAAACATGCCAGGATAATTATGAAGATAAAGGAAGATACATTTCTTTTTATACCTGCTATGACCATTTAAACACTCCTAATATAAGTTTTTATTATCTTAATAATTTTAAAATATAAAAAGGCGTTGCAATACAACTTTAACACTAGTAAAGAAATATTAAGCAATTCATATACCAACCATGAAAGATATTAAGCCTATGTGGCCGGAAAACCTAAGAACTTTTTTATGTATAGATATCGTATAGATAGGGCAGTTATCGAATAATTATTTTAATATCCTCACATTTAATTAAATGAGCATCGAAAAAAAGTATAAAAAAATTCTACCAAATTATGTAATTTTTTACCAAATATGAGTAATTATTTTCTCAAGATGTCAGTTTTATCCCTCGGTTTAAACCAGGAACAACAATAGCCCGCATTGACTTCTAATAAATTCTATCACTTCAACTTCATTTCTGTCCAATTCGTGAAACATTAGAAATGATAGACCTATGCTTACCGGTTGAGCCCCTCTCCAATTTTAAAACCTTTGTCACCTCAATTTTTAAAGCATTATTAAAAACCGAATCCAATTTTTTCTTAATCTGATATCTAATTTGTTCAAATTCTGCTCCTTCTTCGGGGATAATATTAACTTTTATTTTGTAATTCTTTTCTTGTATCACCCTAAACTCCTTAACCTCAGGAATTACCTCAATTTGAAAAACGGCCGTCTGGGGATCAATCAAATATCCAGAGGGCATAACAAGAAAATCGTCGCAGCGCCCTACGATGGATTTAAATACAGGAAATGCTCGCCCGCAAGGGCAGTTTTCATCAGATAGCGCCCCTACATCTCCTATTTCATAACGGATATATGGCATGGCATAATTGTTGAGTGAAGTTATAATGATTCGCCCTTGCTCACCAGCCGGTAATTGATTCCCTTCGTCATCCAGAATTTCAACAATAACGTTGTCTGAAGCAATATGTATATTTTGCATCCTACACTCAAAACCAATTGCTGAAAATTCGAGGCATGAGTAGTCATCATAAACTTTGCATTGAAATACGTTCTCAAGGTATTCTCGGACGTGTTGAGTCAGTAATTCGGAATTTGACAGTAAAAATTTTAACCTTAGGTTTTCGGCCTGATCCCGTTTAATAGTTTTGGCGAGCAAATAGAGCACAGAAGGGTATGCATTAATAACTTGAGGTCTAAGTCTGAAAATTTCAGACAATTGCCTTTCTGGTGTCCATTCAAGAGGAATATAATGCCGCCTGAAAAGGCCAAATTTCTGTAGAATAATCCTTGTAACCGGCGGATCATAACGAATATAAACCATTCTGTCCCAGGGTTTGTATCCGAGATTAATGAGCTGTCTTAGCTGCATCAGACGATAAAGTGAAGCTACATTGTAATCAAGAACCACCTCAAGCTTTTTACCTGAAGAGCCAGAGGTCATCCGAGGTGAACAGAGGCTCAAATCCATATTAGTGGCAAGAATGTTGTTAGGATAATTGGCGAGTATGATATCCTTTGTCAGTATTGGGATTTTATACAGATCTTTCAGAGAAGCAATATCTTCAGGTCTCATGCTCAATGAATCAAAAAGTTGGTGATAGTAGGGCACATTAACATAGGCATGATTCAAGATTTTTTTTAAAGCTCTATTCTGGAGGGCAATAATCTGTTTCATATTTTTCCACTGGTTTCTGTATATAATGGGCCAGTGAGATAGATGATAAAAATATCTTAGATTCATTTTTTAATCATTAAGGACCTATTAAATGAAAATTAGGGCTTTCTTCAAAATGCTTAAAATCGTAATCAATTATCAGTCTTTTCACGCCAAAGATTCTTTCAATGTGCTTGGGCCTTTTCCCATCTCGATCTGAATGCTCTTTTTCTTATCATTTCACCTATGACAGTTAGTCAAATTTTATAGGGCAGGCTCATTGCATTAATCTCCATACCCTAATTCAGAATTTTCACTTAAACTCCCAATGGTGGCAGTCATAGCGAGTAAAAAGTAAAGGTTAATCGAATAGCCATGGCTTAAGAAAAGACCGCCCACCCAAAATCCATAAAAACATATTTCAAGAAAAAATGACAAAAGAGATAAGGCATTGTCCTGGCCTTTGCGAATTTTGCGCAGATTGCGTATAGCCCCAACATTGAGAATGAGAAACACGACAAACCCAGGAATCCCTGTTTCAACGGCTACCTGAATCAATGAAGAGTGAGTGACCTGCCATTTTTGCAAACCATCCAGGGTCGCCCTGTGAAATCCAAGGGCGATGGTAGAGCAATTTGCACCAACGCCAGATATAGGGTTGCGATACAAAATCCCGACATTCTGCTTCCAGATATGCAACCGACCACCTTCGTCTGTTAAATTATAGTCATTTTTAATATCTCGAAAGCGTTTTCCCGCTGTCACCGGGAAATAGTAAAGAAAAACTCCTGATAAAATAACCAGCGTTGCGATTTTAAGGCCTCCTTTCCAGCGAGATGTCCGAAGGAAAAGCATAACAATTATGATAAAAGTCAGTGCTACTATCCCTCCCCTTGACCCGCTCATCATTATACCAATCACCAGAGAGAGTGCTGTTATGATTGAGATGATTTTTCTTCTAAATCTTCCTTCAGAGAATAGAAAATAGAGAGAAAGGGGTAGATAGGTTGTAAAGATCATAGCGATATCATTGGGATCATACATTTCGCTGGCAGATATCCGGGAACCCAGGCTCATACCAAACAGAGTATCTTGAAGATAAAACAGGCCAGAAAAGAGTATACTTATAACCGCAACCCATGCAATAGTATTAAGCCTTTTAACAGACTGTGTGAGAATTATAAGAATAAAAAAATAGAGTAACGTCCTGGGGAATATTGTAAAGATAAAATCAAATGCAACCCTCTTATGAACCGCAAAAGGTATACCGGCAACCATAATAAAATAAAGAAAGATGACAAGCCGAACTTCCCGGAGTTTTAAAAAATTTCTGGGGAAGCGAATCCCTTCAAAGAACATTGCAGTAAGGGTAAAAACGCTGATCAAAAGAACCGGCCTCAACGGCACCAGAAATAATAAATAATCCTGAGGCCGGGCAATTAAAAAAAATGTCCAGATTGAAAGGCAGAAAAAAGATATCTTGTTACGGGCTCCAATCTCGTTATTTTGTCTGTTAATCACTAAAACAACCCCACTCTTGAAAAAGACTCAAAAAAAGGCTTTCACTCGTTTTACAGTCATTAATGATCGAATATTTCCTGGTGAGGATAAGATAGATTGTTTATTTCACAAGCCTGAATTAAATACAGCGCGAAATTGTTGAAATCGTGCGTTACGTTCTGATTTCGACAGGCAGATGAACAAGGCGCAGGGGGTATATATGGAGAGAGCAACTAACAATACTACAAAAAAGTTTACCCATGTATGAATAACTATAAAATTCAATAATAAATAGAGAATTGCTGAAAATATAAGAACTGAAATAAACGGTGTAAAAAGAGCTTCTTTAAAATAGAAAATGGGGGATGAACCAATAACACGGCAAGTGTACCATGGGATTACTATGATATTAGTGCACATCATAGGAATCGTTGTTCCAATAGCTATCCCAAATATGCCGTATTTTTGGACCAAAAGTATACTTAGAAAAAGATGGGCTGCTGCTTCACACATTGTTGCATATGCTGCGACTCTGTGCTTGGCAAGACCCTGTAAAACCTGGGTGGACGTAAATTGAGAGATGTGAGCTATAATTCCGAATGTTAGCATGATGAGAACAGGGTAACAGAGTGAGGAATATTTAGAACCCATCCATAGAAACACGAATTCCTCTCCGATGAGTATGTAAGAAACCCCTATGGGGAGGGCGACCATAAGGGAATATTTTGCCCCCTTAATCAACAGGCTCTGAATTTTTGCAGTTTGGCCCTCCGCATCAAGATGGCTTATCGTTGGCCGAACCACAGCAGTAGCCATTATTAAGGTGCGCAGATATTCAACCAACCGTTGTGGAATGGTATATAACGTGATCGTTGCTGCGGTAAGGTAATATCCTATGATCAGGCTGTCCATGGCAAAGATCATTCTCCTTGCCATGTAGTATAGGAAAATAAAAAGGCTGTAGTGACTAACCATCCTGATCTTCTCTTTATTGATCAGTATGATTTTCAATTTCAAATCAGGATTAGCTTTATAAACATATACTATCCTAATCATCCCACTACAGATCGTTGAAATCAAATGGATCAGTGCGAGAGAGATCAACCCATGGCCTTTTAAAAGAAATATCACAATAAACAAACTACGGATCAAGAGGAATGTCATACGTATGATAGCTAACAGATCATATCTTTGAATACCCCTCATGTAGCCAGAAAAGAATCCGAAAGGTAGTGTTAATCCAATCTGGAGGCCAACGATGAGCGTAACGTATCTTGCTTCTGAAAGTTGCTCGAAAGGAATCTTAAAAAAAGGAATAAGATGAAATGCAATTATACTAGCTAAGAGAAAGACAAGAACTCCGGATGCTAAAAAAATGTAAAAAGCGGTGGTGCAAAATTCATTCAAGCCATCTTTGTCATTCCTTGCTTTGAACTCGGCAACATATTTCACAACAGAGCCACTCACCCCGAAATCAAGCATACCAAGATAGCCTGTAAAATTCATAATTAGAACCCAGATGCCGTATTTCATATCCCCAAGCTGATGGATAACAAACGGCATCATCAGGAACCCCACAATTGTCCCGATGAAGTAAGCTCCCCAATTTGCCAAAATATTGCGAATAATCTGGACAGAGGCCTTCATTATTACATCTCAAACATTCTACAACATATGGAAATCATAGACCATCTAATGGCATTGACTTCGTGCAAAGCCCCTAACTTCTTAAATAAACAATTGCTCATACTCACTAATCCATTTTGCCATGCCGTGTTTTTCAAAAACATATCTCTTTCCATTTACTGATAATTCTTTCGCAAGGGCAGGATTCGTTAAGAGCCTAACCAGGGATTTAGCAAGTGCTTCAGGATCATCCGATTGCACTAACAATCCTGTGCTTTCGTGGATAATTACATCCGTAATGCCGGTAACATCAGTTCCAATTACCGGAAGCCCAGCAGACATGGCCTCCAATAAAGTAAGAGGCAACCCCTCAAAGAATGAAGCAAGACAGTAAATGTCCATTATATTCATAAGCTCCGGAACGTCTAATCTTGCTCCAAGAAAAAGTACATTGCTATCCAGGCCTAACTCTTTAACCAGGGCCTTAAGCTCACTCCGCCTTTTGCCCTCACCTATTATGAGCAATTTTACATTGCCCATTTTTTTTTGGACAATGTTAAATGCCCTAATGAGGTTGGGGTAGTTTTTCTGTTTTCTTAGACTGCCAACACTCCCTATTACTTTTTCTTTGCTTTGAATGTTAAGCTCTTTCTTCTTCTTTTTTTTATCTACATCTATTTCGAAGCGTTTATGATTAACAGCGTTGATAATTTTAAATGCTTTATCTTTCTTTAGATGAAATTTTTTTATTATCGATTTGTATACACCGTCTGAAATAGCAATTGCACCGTCTGAAAAATGTAACAAAATCTTTCCCACCATGGACCAAAAGCCATTAAGCAGGTCGATTTCTGGAGAGGTGTGTCCTGTGTAAAATATTTTGCAGCCATGTATCTTAGCCCCGTAAAAACTATGTAAAAAGGGTGTAAAATGATGAGCATTGATAACATGGATCTGATGTTTTTTAATAAATGTCGAGATCTGGCGCATAACCCTTAGAGCATCATGGCCTCGCTTGTAAACGCAGTGCGTAATGACCCCTTTCTCCCTAAATGTTTTTTCCAGTTCGCCACCAACAAGGGCTACAACAAAGCACTTGAACTTTGCTGGATCAAGGTTCTCGCAGAGATCCAAAACAATTCTCTCGGAACCTCCTGTGCGAAAGGTCTGAAGTATAAATAACAGGTTAATTTTCCTATGCGAGTGTATCGTCATTCTGATTTACTCCCTGTGCGACGTTTAAGTTTGATTTCTTCAAATCAACTTAACTTAAAAGTATCCTTCAACGGTCTGTACTCCACGTGACATAAGTCTTACCTTGAAAATAGTTAATCCAACCAATGAAAATGGCAAGATTTATTGTGAAAAAGGTGTATGCAAATGAAGTAACTCGTGACAAAAATGGAAGCTGAATCTGTCTGTAACCCAACCAACACAAGATATAAAAGAGAGACAGTAAAAATAGTGTAACGGCATAAATCTTCCCGCCTTGCCTGTATACAACAGCTATATTCAAAAAAATCATTAGGAATAGAAAAAAGGGTACCATAAACTTTGCCAGCTTATGAGATATAATTTGAAAAGAAAAGAAACCATGCTTAAATGGATTCAGTAAATCTGAGTGATTATAAATAGCCCTTAATGATCTATTAGCAATTCGAACATGTCTCTTAAATTCTCCTTCAGTGCTTCCTCCCGATTTCTCAACACAGAACGCTTCTTCATCAAAGACCCCCCGAAAGCCCTGTTGAATAATTTTTAGAGGGATTACAAGATCGTTTATATCATAATCTTGTAAGGGCATATAAAACTCTTTGCGAATGGCAAAAATAGCTCCATCCGCACCTACGCACGAGCTGACTTTGCCTTCCAATTTTTTCGTTAGTTTTTCGATAACAGAGTATATCTTTACCGAATGCAAGGCAGTATCATCCTCTTTAGAAATATATTCGGTTCTTCCGGTCACAAACCCAACTTTTTCATCCCCGAATCTTTTAACTA
>JGI10211J34971_10001977_pt1 | contig 16859 bp, 18 predicted proteins | sample Etolagsediment_FD_34971 | JGI IMG/M metagenome (IMG submission 34971) | reverse complement strand
AGACCCAGCCGGTTCCGGCCGATCCGACGATGACACGGACCGGCCCCGAGAGCGTCTCGACGCACACGCGGGAACGCTTCCGGGAGATGCTTCGATCGGGGACGCTGGAGGAGAAGGAGATCGAAATCCAGGTTCAGCGCTCGAACTCCCCGGCTATCGAGATATTCAGCGGCGGAAATTTCGAGGAGATGGACCTGAACCTCGGGAATCTCAGCTCGATTTTCGGCGGTCGCCGGAAGAAAAAACGGACTTCGGTCAAACACGCCCGCGAGCACATCCTGCAGGAAGAGAAGGAAAAACTCGTCGACACCGAGCGTGCTGCGGAACTCGCCCGCGATCGCGTGGAAAATATGGGGATCGTGTTCATCGACGAGATCGACAAGATCGCTACGCGCGAGGGGCGCACCGGGCAGGATGTAAGCCGGGAAGGGGTTCAGCGAGACATCCTTCCCATCGTGGAAGGGAGTCAGGTAAATACGAAATTCGGTGTAATCGACACATCCCACGTCCTGTTTGTCGCGGCCGGCGCATTTCACATGAGTAAACCGAGTGACCTGATTCCGGAACTGCAGGGGCGCTTCCCGCTTCGGGTCGAGCTGGAAGATCTCGATGCAGAGGCGTTCTATCTGATTCTGACCCAGCCGCAGAACGCGTTGATCAAGCAGTATGTAGAATTGCTTGCGACCGAAGGGGTAATTCTTGTCTTTGAGGAAGAGGCTATCCGGGAACTATCGCGAATTGCCGCGGAGGTGAATTCCCGGACCGAGAACATCGGTGCGCGCCGCCTCCATACGGTGATGGAACTTCTCCTTGAAGATGTTTCATTCAACGCCCCCGACCTCGACGGTCAGACGATTTCGATTACCCGGCAATACGTTCTGGATCGGTTGAGTGCGGTCGTAGAGGACAAAGACTTGAGCCGGTACATCCTGTAGGACTTTGGAGAAGGGTTATGTGCGTACAGGTTTCTGCCGATGAGATAACAAAGAGTTCCATTCGGGAGGGAAACGGTGTTTGAAAACAGCAGTTTCGGGCGGCAGATCGACGTTCTCCATCGGACGATGGACGTGAGTCTTCTGCGGCAGAACGTGATCGCAAACAACATTACCAATGCGAGTACGCCGAATTTCAAGCGGACGACGGTAAATTTCGAGTCGCAGCTTGCGTACGCGATGCAAAGTGAACGGGAAGTTCCCCGTTTTCAGGCAGCTACGACGGATGAGCGCCATTTTTCGTTTCATCGCGTATCCGATTATCGGGACGTTCGTCCGCGGCGGGTGCTCGATTTTACGACGACTGCGGAGAATAACGGGAATAACGTGGATATTGAGGTCGAGTCCATGGACCTCCTCAATAATCAGCTGGCGTATCAGATGATGACGCGATCGGTAGCCGATGCGATCGGTCGTGTGAATCTGGTACTTCGATAAAGGATTAGCCGATGGGTATGTTCAGTAGTATTTCCATTGCCGCCAGCGGGCTGACGGCGCAACGACTCCGGCAGGATGTCATTGCAGACAACATCGCGAATGCGAATACGACGCGAACGACGGAAGGCGGCCCGTTCCGACGAAGCCGGGTAATTCTCCGGCCNCGNGTGAGTGAGCCGTACTGGCGAAGTCCGTTTTTGCCGAAAGAGCTGGACAACGGTGTCGGNCAGGGCGTACGGGTCGTCGAGATTCAGAAAGACTATGACGAGGAAACCCGGCTGGTGTATGATCCAACGCATCCGGATGCAATTCAAAGCGGGCCACGGCAGGGGTACGTAGAATATCCGAATGTGAACATCGTCGGCGAGATGGTGGATATGATTGATGCATCGCGAGCGTATGAAGCGAGTATCGCGGTAGTAAACGGCGCGAAAAGCATGTTTGAGAAAGCGCTGGAAATTGGCCGGTAACCGGGGGGAAAGATGGACGGTAACATATCGGGGGCGGCAAACGGTGCCAGGGGCGATTTTTTCGTTCTGGAGCGCACGGATTCCCGCCATTTTGCAGGGAAGCACGACGCCGTTGCGGCAGAAGCGGGTCGTGTCAGCTTTCAGGATTCTCTGTTGGGCAGTCTGAACGAGGTGAATGATTTTCAGATGCAGCACGAGACACTTTCCGTACAGTCGGTAATCAATCCGGACAGTGTTGACCCGCACGATTTGACGATCGCTTCCGCACAGGCGAATCTGAGCTTGAATATCACAAAAAACGTAATAGACCGGGTGATACAGGCGTATCGGGAAATTTCGAATCTGAGGTAACCAACGGCGGCACAGAGCCGTCTCAAGACGAGCACGCATTCGTACGGTCGAACTGGGGAGGGGAACATGAACGAATGGCTCAAAAAAACAATTGAGCGTATTAGCAAACTGTGGAAGGAGTGGAAGCTCCCGCAGAAACTGATTTTTTTCGGTATCATCGGCGCTGTAGTACTTGGTCTCATCGTGATGGTTCTCTTCAGCGCGTCGCCGTCGATGGTTCCGCTTCTGAACAGACCAATTACGGATGAGCAGGCACTCAACGATATCGCGACGCGTCTCGATCAGGAGAACGTCTCGTATACCGTCACGGCGGATAACCGCATCATGATGGCCGACGAACCGACGGCCCAGCGAATGCGGGCAATCCTGACGCGCGAGGACCTTATCCCGGCAGGAACCGATCCGTGGGATCTGTTTGATATCGAGCGATGGACGATCACCGATTTCGAACGAAACGTGAACCTTCAGCGGGCGATTACCCGGCAACTCGAGCAGCATATTACCGCTCTCGCCGATATCGACGCCGCGAGTGTAACGCTGGTCATCCCGGAGCGGCAGCTCTTTGTTGAAGACCAGAATCCGGTAACCGCTTCGGTAATCATCACTCCCAAACCGGGCAGTGACATCCGCGGCGACCGTGCCAAGATCGAAGGTATCGAGAAGCTGATCCAGTTCGCCGTTGAAGGTCTTCAGGCGGCAAACATCACGATCACCGACCTTTCCGGCGTCGTGCTCAACAACTTCGTCGATCTGCAGGATCTCGATCGCCTGGAACTTACCCGGCGGGAACTGCAAATCAAACGCGAACAGGAAGAGCAGTATCGGCGGGCAATTATGACCTCACTCACCGAGATCTACGGGAATAATCGCGTCCAGGTGATCAATATCAACGTCGATATGGATATGGGTAAACGGACCGAAGAGACGCAGGAATTTTTTCCGATCACCACGGTTGTCGATAACCCGAGGACGCCGTTTGACGAGACGCAGTTCGTTCTCTCGATTCCCCGCTCCACCGAATCGATCGATGAAAAATATGAAGGTACCGGGTTCAACCCGGAAGGACCTCCCGGAATGGAGGGCCAGACGCCGCCGGCGTACCAGGACCTCGAGGGGCTGGTCGGTCGTTGGAACAATACCGAAGCGCGCGTGAACAACGAGGTGAACTCGCGGCATATCATCGAGGAAAAGAGCCCTGAGATCGTCAGAATTACCGCGAGCGTCGCAATTGACGGCACGTGGGCGTGGACGTATAACGCGAAGGGCGATGTTGAACTCTCTCCCGACGGTAGAATTATCAGGGAGTATTCGCCGGTGGACGCGGAGGAACTCGCGACCGCGCGCGAACTGGTTGAGCATGCGATCGGGTATGACCCCGACCGGGGAGACTCGGTTTCCGTGCGGCATCTTCAGTTTGACCGGAGCGAACAGTTTTCGGCGGAAGACGCCCGATTTCAGCGTCAGCAACAGGTTCAGCTCATCATTTTGTACGTGCTGATCGGAATTGCGGTGCTTCTGGTATCCTTTATCGTCTTCCGGCTCGTCTCGCGTGAGATCGAGCGACGGAAACGATTGCGGGAAGAGGAGCTGGCACGCCAGCACCAGGCGATGCGGGAGGCGGCTCTCCGAAGTGCGGAAGAGGAGAGTGCCGAGGTCGAGATGTCCGTTGAAGATCGGGCTAGAATGGAGCTCGAAGAACAGGCAATCAACGTGGCGCGGGAGCACCCAGAGGATGTTGCGCAACTCGTCCGGACCTGGTTGATGGAGGAGTAGGGTATGGCAAAAGCAGCAAAAGGACCGGCGCCGGCAATGGCCGGGGGGGCTCCGAGCGGCGGAGGCACCAAAAAACATCGCCGGGAACTGGGCGGACGGCAGAAAGCGGCGATTTTTCTCGTTACGCTGGGCAGCGAAATCTCGTCGGAGATTTTCAAGCACCTGCGCGAAGATGAAATAGAAACGCTGACCTTCGAAATCGCGCGGATGGAAAGCTTCGACAGCGAAGAGAAGGAAGGTGTCCTGCAGGAGTTCCAGCAACTCATGATGGCGCAGGATTTCATCAACTCGGGCGGGCTCGATTACGCGCGCGAGCTGCTGGAGAAATCTCTTGGCTCCCAGAAAGCGGTTGATATCATCAACCGGCTCACAAGCAGTCTGCAGGTTCGTCCGTTCGACTTCATTCGCCGGACCGACCCGACCCATCTGCTGAACTTTATCCAGCAGGAGCATCCGCAAACGATCGCGCTTATCCTCGCATATCTGGAACCGGCAAAAGCGAGCGTAATTCTGGGTAGTTTACCCAACGAAATCCAGTCCGACGTGGCAAAACGGATCGCAACGATGGACCGGACTTCGCCGGAGACGCTCCGGGAGGTTGAGCGCGTGCTGGAGAAAAAGCTGGCGACCCTTTCCAGTGAGGATTACACGGCCGCCGGCGGCGTCGGGAGTATCGTGGAAATCCTGAACCTCGTGGACCGCTCTACGGAGAAGGTCATCATCGAGAGTCTGGAAGAAGAGGACCCGGAACTGGCCGAAGAGATCAAAAAGCGTATGTTCGTATTCGAGGATATCGTTATGCTCGACGATCGTGCGATACAGAAGGTCATGCGCGAAGTGGACACCGCAGAGCTGGCAAAGGCGCTCAAGGCGGTGGACACCGAAGTACAGGACAAGATCTACCGGAACATGTCCAAACGGGCGGCTGCGTTACTCAAAGACGACATGGAGTACATGGGACCAATCCGGATGAAGGACGTGGAAGAGTCACAGCAGAAGATCGTATCGATCATCAGAAAGCTCGAGGAGCAGGGCGAAATTGTCGTTGCCCGCGCCGGAGAAGACGAGCTGGTGGTCTAAATCGGAGGACCGGAAATGGGCAAGAATGTTTTTCGTAGCGGTGAGTTCAACTACCGGCAGCACAAAGTGTTTCTTCAGGCTCCTGAGCGCCGGGCACAGTTCACCGAAGCGATCGAGGTCGAAGACGCGCTCGATGAATATACCGGCCCGACCGCCGATGATCTGAGACGGGAAGCGGAGGCATTCAAGCAGTCGTGGGACGCGCAGCGGGAGACGATGGTTTCCGAAGCAAAAACGGAAGCGGAACGAATCATCCTTGAAGCCGAAGATCAGGCATTCCGCCAGGTGAAAGAAAAGACCGAAGCGGCACAGGCAGAGAAGAAGCAGGCCGAAGAAGACGCCGAAACGATTCGGGCCCAGGCGCAAAAGGACGCGGAACGTATCGTTGCTGAAGCGGAAGAAAAAGCGAAAGCAGTGGAACACGACGCGTTTGAGCGTGGCCGGCGGCAGGGTGAAGAGACCGGGATCGAGCAGGGCAAAACCGAAGTCCAGCGCGTGATTGAACGGTTCCACGTCGTGCTTTCCAAAGCGATCGAACGAAGGAACGACATTATTCAGGAGAGTGAAGCCCAGGTGGTGAGCCTCGTCCTGGCGATTGCGAAAAAAGTGATCAAGGTCATAAGCGAAAACCAGAAGAATGTCGTGATCAACAACATCGTGGAATCACTGCAGAAACTGAAGGCAAAATCCGACGTCATCGTTCGGGTGAACCTCTCCGACCTCGATATCGCTACCAGGCACAAGGAAGACATTCTGAAGATGGCCGAGCGGGTTCAGACGATTACCATCGCCGAAGACACGACCGTCGATCCGGGCGGATGCATTATCGAGACCGATTTCGGCGAAATCGACGCCCGCATCGCATCACAGCTTCGGGAGATTGAAGACCGTATTCTTGAACTCGTTCCAATCACCTCCCACGCCCGATCGGGCGGATAAGGAGAGCGCATGGGTTTTCTGGATAAATATGCGGCGATTGTCGACCACACCGAGACGATCAGACAGATCGGACGGGTACAGGCGGTCCGTGGACTCAGCATCGAGAGTGTGGGACCGCAGGCGCAGGTCGGCGAGCTGTGCAACATCTTTCTGGAGAAACACCAGCGAAGTGTCCTGGCCGAAGTCGTCGGACTCCACGGTACCAACGTACAGCTTGCGGCGTATGCCGATACCGAAGGCATCGAGGTCGGGAATCCCGTAACCGGAATGGGCGAAACACTTACCATTCCCGTCTCGGAACGACTGCTCGGCAGGGTTCTGGACGGGTCGGGCCGTCCGATAGACGGGAAGGGCGATATCGGTTCCGCGGTGTTTTATTCTGCCTTCAATACGCCTCCGGACGTTCTTCACCGGCGCCCGATCCGGGAACAGGTTGCGACGGGAATCCGCGCAATAGATGCTCTGGCGCCGACCGGCAAGGGGCAGCGTCTGGGCATATTCAGCGGGAGCGGCGTCGGGAAATCGACGCTGGTTGGTATGATTGCACGAAATACCAATGCCGACGTCAACGTCATTGCCCTTATCGGGGAACGCGGACGCGAAGTACGGGAGTTTATTGAGAACGATCTTGGCGAGGAAGGGCTGGCCCGGAGCGTTGTGGTAGTAGCTACCTCCGACCGGCCGGCTCTTGCCCGTTTGCGGGCGGCGTATGTTGCGACGGCGGTAGCGGAGTTTTTTCGTGATCAGGGAAAGGACGTCATTCTCCTTTTCGATTCGGTAACGCGATTCGCGAGAGCTCAGCGCGAAATCGGACTTTCCCGGGGAGAAGGACCTGCTTCACGGGGATTCCCTCCGTCGGTAGACGCGGTGCTTCCTCAGTTACTGGAGCGTTGCGGTACGAGTGAGCGGGGAAGTATCACCGGTTTCTTTGCCGTTCTTGTTGAAGGAGACGATCTGGATGAACCGGTTTCCGACGCGGTACGGGGAATCCTTGACGGACACGTCGTACTCTCCCGTCGTCTTGCGCATCGGTATCACTACCCCGCAATCGACGTACTGGGAAGTGTAAGCCGTCTGGAATCAAAAATCTGCACACCGGAGCACCGAAAGGCAGCCGGATACGTACGACGGCTGCTCGCTGCGTACCAGGAGGCGGAAGACCTTATTAATGCCGGAATTTATACACACGGGACGAACAGCGAACTCGACGAAGCGATCGCCAAGCGTCCGCTGATTAATGCACTGCTTCAGCAGGAAGTCGAAGAAAAAGCGACGATCCGTGACGCGGTGAACCGCATGCTGGGTATTGCCGGAATGCCGTTAATCGAGGCTCCGGAATCGGACGACGGGGACGAGTTGAATGCGTAGGTTCCGGTTTCGTCTGCAGCCGATCCTGCACCTCCGCGAATATGAAGAGCAGGAAAAGAAACTCGCCTTGGGTACGGTAACCGGCGAGTGTTCCCGGTTGCGCGATCAGATTTCGAGTCGCGATCACGAGCGAAGGCGGGCGCTCCGTGAGATCCCGTCCGAGAATCTCGCCGATATTTCCTATCGCGTTACGCTGGAAGAATATACCCGGCGTCTACAGATCGAGCAGGAGCGCATTGGCGGCGTGCTGGAAAAACGGGAAGCACAGCGCATTCTGGCGGCCCAGGACTATGGAACGGCCCGGCAAAAGGCTGAAGTACTTCGAAAACTCAGAGAACATCGGGAAGATGCGTTTCGGCGTGATCAGTTGCGCGCGCAACAGATCGTGCTCGACGAGACGGCTCGAAATATCCATTTGCAGAAAGAGGTGAAACATGGCTGAACGGTACAGCCGGATAGGGGCGTTTCCACAAATCATTTTACTCCTGCTTCTGGTGGCGGCACTTGCGTTCGGCGGAGTCGTCTGGTTCGACTATCTTGGACTTATTGACGCGCGAGACCAGCTCGCCCCGATCATGCAGCTCGTCGGAATACAGAAACGAAGCAGTATTACCGTTGCGGAAGATATTCTGCTGCTGGACAAGATTCGTCTGGAGAAGCTTCAGGAAGCGGTAGGTATTCGTTCGTCGGAGCTCGATATGCGCGACGGCGAGCTTGAACAGCGGTTGATCGAGCTTGACGAACGGACCCAGCAACTGGAACAGCAGTCCTCGGAAATAGCAGAGCGGGAAGTTTCTCTCAATGAACGGCTCCAACAGTACGAAAATAGAAGAGCGGTGCTTGAGCAGAATTCGCGTGATCTTACGAGCATGCGACCTGATGATGCAGTGGCGATCCTGGAGAAGTACGATGATCAATTGCTTATCGATACGCTCCGGATTACCGAAGAGCTTGCCCGGCAAGCCGGTGAGGTTTCCCTCGTTTCCGTATGGATGGCCCGGTTTGACCCGGCTCGTGCGTCGGAACTGCAGCGGAAAATGACGCTCAAGCCCGACGANACTATCGGGAGGTAACGCAGAGTGGAAATACCGCTCATTGCGTTGTCGGTGGGGTCAAAGCCACCGGATCCGCAAAAACGCGCGCCTGAAACAACCGACTTCAAGGAGATCCTGGACAAAGCGCTGCGGAAAAAGCAGCGGTCTGAAGATCGTTCGGAAAAGGTTGTTTTGGACCAGGAAGCTCAAGTATTTCGCGCAAACGATCCGCGACTGCGGATCAGCAGCAAAAAATTCGCAGAATCTGAACGCGTGAAACAGGTGCCCGATGGACTGATCGCGCACGGCGAAAAGATCGCACCGGTACGAACCGGGAAAAACACCCCGGACTTGTTCCCCGGGTTGCACACCGTTGACTCCGGGAGCCCGGATCGGAAAACGGAGAAGCTCGCACGGCAGACGACTTCCGCTGACCGTATGAGCGGTGCCGGTAAAAAGGTTACGCGTACCGCAGCGAACAAAGCGGACACGGCGAACGAACAAATCGGAATAGCGCACCTCCCGGGAGGCGGACTCCCGTCGGGAGACGTGAAGTCCGGGAAGAATACCGGAGCCACCGGCGTCACCAGCGTTACCGACTCTACCGTTCCTGTAATGATGGACGAGGGCACAATGACGGACGAGAGAACCGTGGCAGCGAAGCCGGCGACATCCGGCGAATCGGCTACGGGCCAGAAACGTACCGTTGGTGCGCCCGCGACGGCGTCGGCCGCAGGAATCCATCATGCGGACGCACGCGTCATCGGAAAGTCCGGCAGGAAAGAGACGCCGGTAGCAGGAAAAGAGCGGGAACAGACGCGCGGCGTCCAGGTGCGGCGGGACCGGGACCGGAATGATCCCGTAATTGCCCGATTCCGCGACGAAGCGGATGCGACCGCCGCGGCGGTACAGAAGAACGGATTGGTAACAAAAGCAGACGCCGCGGATTCGGGGGATAACGACCGCGTCGGGACGCTGGAAATCGTTCTTGATTCGGTTCGGACGGGAGAAGAGGCACTGGTTTCGCAACGGGGCAATCCCGCTTCGGGGACCCGGACCGAGGTGTTGTCGCAACTTTCGAACCGGTTCCGTGACGATATTCCGAAAGATATCGTCCGGCAGGCGCAAATACTCCTCAAGAACTCGGACAGTGCCGAGATCAGGCTGGTAATCAGACCTCCGGAACTCGGACGCGTCCAAATCCGGATGAACGTCGACAACGGCCATATAGCCGGGCGGATTCTTGTCGATAATGGAAATGTACGCGAGATCATCGAACAGAATCTTGCCCACCTGCAGCGTGCTTTTGAAGAGCAGGGACTTCAGATGGGGCAGTTCGATATCGAAAGCCGGGATGACAGTCGAAATCCGGAAGAAAATCGGGACGAAGGAAGTCATCGTGCGTCAGTTGCGAAAGCCGCCGGAAGGTTTGAAGAGGGCGGCGTTCTGCTGATCGACAGGCAGTACGAACACATGCGCGTCAACATCGTAGCATAGAGGAGACACCGGATGGATGTAAATCTGAACATGGTTGCCGCTGAGCAGGCTCGAGTGCAGGCTCAGATTACCAGTTTTAACCGCGCGCTTGGAAATGGCCGCGTTCCGACCCAGGAGTTGGGGAAGGACGACTTTTTACAGATTCTCATGACTCAGTTACAGAATCAGGATCCGACGTCTCCCATGGAAGACAAGGAGTTTATTGCACAGATGGCGCAATTCTCGTCGCTTGAGCAGATGACTTCGATGACCTCGGAACTGGGCCGTTTGACGTCGCTTCTGGCGTCCGGGCAGGCCGCCGGGTTGTTGGGAAAAACCGTTGAGCTTATGGACAACGGCGTTTCCATTCACGGTATTGTCAATGCAGTTACCAGTGGAGATTATCCGCAGGTTCGCATCGGCGATTCATATTACGACTTCGATCAGATCGAAACGATACTGGAATAGGGGGCACGGCCTATGATGCGATCACTGTACTCCGGTGTATCCGGACTCCAGAACCACCAGGTCCGTATGGACGTGATTGGTAACAACATCTCGAATGTAAACACGACAGGATTCAAGCGAGGCAGAGTCAATTTTCAGGATCTGATCTCACAGATGATGCAGGGACCGGCTCGCCCGAACGAACGGGTAGGTGGTGTCAACCCGAAACAGATCGGCCTTGGTATGACTGTGGCGACCATCGACACGATTCATACGCAGGGTTCGCTGCAGACCACCGGGATAAAGACCGACCTCGCAATTCAGGGAAACGGCTTTTTCGTTTTTCGAGCGGGCGACCAGCAGATGTTTTCCCGTGCCGGCGCGTTCGGCCTGGACGAAGAGGGAATGCTGGTAAATCCGTCAAACGGTATGCGTGTACAAGGATGGCAGGCGCGGTCAATTGACGGTGAATCTGTCATCAATACCTCTGCCCAGATCGAGGATCTGATGATTCCGGTTGGAAGCAAAGACCCCGCAAAAGAGACGTCGCAGGTGTATCTGGCATGCAATCTGAACAAGAATACGCCGCTCATCCCGGCCGGAGCCACCGCTGCACAGATTCAGGAAGGTACGTGGACTACCGAGTACGACATCTACGATGCGTTCGGCGGCACACACACCCTCAGGGTCGATTTCGTACGCAATCCGGATCAGGAAAACCAGTGGATCGCAACGGCTACCGTAGATCCCAACGCTGAAGAAGCGCTGGTACAGGGATTGACCGTAGGTGACGTGGAAAGCGCGGACGGCCGGACGTTCATCGTTGAATACGGGAACGATGGTACGTTGCGCAGCGTCCAGAACGCCGAAGGCGGACAGGATAATGCGGACGTGCTTGCCGTCTCTCTGACATTCGATGTTCCCCGGACGAGTATTCCGGTAGACCCGGTGACCGGCGCGCCGCTTGGACAACAGACGCAGACGTTCGATCTCAATCTTGGCGAAGTCGGTGCGTTTATCGACAGCATGACGCAATTCGCTTCGGAGAGCTCAACGAAGGTGTTCAGCCAGAACGGTTTTCCCATGGGCTACCTTGAAGATTTCCGCATCGACCAGTCCGGGACAATCACCGGCGTATTCAGCAACGGGAACAACCGGAGCCTGGGACAAGTGGCCCTTGCAACGTTCCGGAATCCCGGCGGTCTGGAAAAAGGCGGAGAGACGACGTTCGTGGAGTCCATCAACAGCGGTATCGCGGATATCGGTTCCGTTGGTGTAGCGGGGAAAGGCAAGATCATTGCCGGAGCCCTGGAAATGAGTAACGTTGACCTTGCAGAACAGTTTACCGACATGATCGTAACCCAGCGCGGGTTCCAGGCGAGCAGCCGCACGATTCAGACATCGGACCAGATGCTGCAAGAGGTCTTAACGCTTAAACGGTAACGGGAGTACCATCGGGTTAGATGATTGAACTGACACGACTGGACGGAAAAGCTTTCTACTTGAATCCTCACCAGATTGAGTACGTAGAAAGCAATCCTGATACGACCCTGATCATGTTATCCGGAAAGCGGCTGATAGTGCGTGAAGACTATCAGTCGCTTCTTGATCGAATTATTGCATACCGGCGGCTGATAGGCGCCTTCAAGAACGAGGAGTAGATCATATGGATCTGGGTACGATAATCGGGTTGGGGATCGGAATGTCTATGGTCGTCCTCGGAATCCTCCTTGGCGGCGTTGGTATCGGGCCGTACTTGAGCCCGGACTCGGTGGCGATCGTCATCATCGGCTCTTTTGGTGCGCTCATGGTTGCAAACCCGATGAGCCGGATGCTCGGTATTACCAAATACCTGAAGCACGTTTTTTCGACGACCTCATGGAACGAAGAGGAGATTATCAGCCAGCTGGTCGGGTTTTCCGATCGCGCCCGGAAAGAGGGCCTTCTTGCACTCGAAGATACGATAGACCAGGTACAGGACGAGTTCATGCGCAAGGGAATTCAGCTGGTCGTTGACGGTTCGGACCCCGATATCATCAAGGGAATCCTGTATGCCGACCTGAATCAGCTTGAGGTCCGCCACGAGGTGGGCGCGAACATCATGGGTGACTGGGCGACGATTGCTCCGGCATTCGGGATGATCGGAACGCTGGTCGGTCTGATAGCCATGCTCGGAAATATCGGTGGTGATTCGTCGGCTATCGGCCGCGGTATGCAGACGGCTCTGGTTACGACTCTGTACGGTTCGTTTCTTGCGAACCTCGTATTCATACCCTTCAAAATCAAGCTTGAGGACCGCCATCGGGATGAGATGCGGGTTCGCGAGATCGTGATAGAGGGAATCCTTTCGATACAGTCAGGAGACAACCCGCGTATCCTCCAGGAAAAACTGATTTCGTTCCTGCCTCCGGACCAGCGTCAGGCAGTTCGTCAGGAAGCCGAGGTAGGGTAAGGAGTGGGGAATGGGTGACGACAGAGGGACGAAATGCAAGAAGTGTCCGGCAGGTGCGCCGGAATATATGCTCACCTATGGGGATATGGTTACTCTGCTGCTCACGTTTTTTGTTATGCTCCTGACGACCGCGGAAGTTGACGGGTATCAGCTGCAGTTGATCCTTGCCGCGTTTCCCGGTCTTGGTAATCTTGAGGGAGGAAATACCCTCGAAGCGGGGCGCCTCGCGGAGCTGGGAAACACGATAGAATCCCTGCCGTCAATGGAGCGGGGACGTGCGCTCGACGAGGCACGACGTGCCGCAATCAGTATTTTCCAGCCGGAGATCACGTCAAAAAAGGTTCGCGTTCAGCAGGACGAGAGGGGGATTATTATCTCGCTCGCCTCCGACGCGTTTTTTGAGCCGGCGAGTGCGGAGATCCAGATTGAGCAGACGCGCGAGATCCTGCAGAAACTCTCGCGACTGCTGAGTGATCCTTCACTATCCGAGCGGACTTTTCGTATCGAAGGCCATACCGACAATTTGCCGACTGACACCGATGGACCGTGGCCGTCAAACTGGGACCTTTCAACGGCCCGCAGTCTGAACGTCTTACGGTATCTGACGGAATTCGGCGTGAGCGATCAGCAGTTCCAGGTTATGGGACTCGCCGATACCAGACCGTTGTACGACAACACGACTCCGGAAGGGCGGGCATACAACCGACGGGTCGATGTGATAATACTTACTGAGGGACACCTGTAGTCTCCGGTATTCACGATAACGCTGTTTGATTGGGAGGAACCTGAATGTCCGATGAGATGTTCGAAGAAGAAGAGACGACTGCCGAAGAGCAACCGCAACCGGGCAAGAAGAAGATCGGTTTTTTGCCCGCGGTCGTCATCGATATGCTCAAATGGGCGGCGATTATTATCGGTGCCATAATTTTTATCGTTGTCGTTGTCGTTATTACGGTTCGATCCATGAACAAAGGCTCTCAGGCGACCTCCACGCGAATTCCGCTGGAGAGTCCGTACGATGAGGGCGGCGCGGAATTGCTGGACTGGTTCAGCAATATCGGGGATGTCCGCGGAACGACGCAGGATGAAGTACGCAAAACGTACATCGTCTCTCCGTACATCGGGTATGAACCCGAGAGTGAAGCGACACTGCAGGAGCTGATTCAGCGGGAGATCCAGCTGAAAGAGGTAATCTCGATGTACTTCTCGTCGCGGAAAATCACCCAGCTCCAGGGGGTAGATAACCGGCAACGGGTCAAACGGGAACTTCGCGAGGAAATCAACAAGATAATGATTAATGACGTTCGTGAAGTAGCCTTCGATCGATATGAATTCATAGACTTCTAGGGTTTAGCTTGCACAATCGACGGTTTTGGGGGCACAATGGTAAACAGGGGAGGGATAAGAACTTAGCATGAATGAGGTTCTGTCTCAGGACGAAATTGACCAGCTTTTAACGGCCATTTCATCCGGGGATGTTGAAACCGAGGAGATCTCGCAGCCGAGTGAAAATCGAAAGATAAAAATCTACGATTTCAAGCGGCCGGACAAGTTCTCCAAGGAACAGATACGTACCGTCTCGATCATGCATGAGACTTTTGCGCGGCTCACGACAACGTCTTTGAGCGCGCAATTGCGGAGCCTTGTCCAGGTCCACGTAGCAAGCGTTGACCAGCTCACCTACGAAGAGTTCATTCGTTCCATCCCCAACCCGACGACGCTCGGAATCATCAATATGGACCCCCTGAAGGGGTCTGCGATCATGGAAATCGACCCGGCTATCACGTTTTCGATAATAGACCGTCTCTTCGGCGGCCAGGGCGAAAGCACGAAGGTTTCGCGCGACCTGACCGATATCGAGACAACCGTCATGGAAGGAATCGTCGTACGAATCCTCGGGAACATGCGGGAAGCGTGGAGTCAGGTGATTGACCTTCGTCCCCGCCTGGGACAGATCGAGACGAACCCGCAGTTTGCCGGTATCGTTCCTCCCACGGAAATGGTCGTCCTGGTTACGCTCGAAACCAAGATCGGCGACGTGGAAGGGATGATGAACTTCTGTATCCCTTATCTGACGATCGAGCCGATTATTTCCAAACTTTCCGCGCAGTACTGGTATTCTTCGGTCCGTCGCGGGGCGACCACCGAGAATCTGAATATCCTTCGCGATCGACTATCGACAATCGAAGTACCGCTGATTGTCGAGATCGGATCGATGAATCTCACGGTTCGGGAAGTCCTGAACCTCCAGACGAACGATATTATTCGCCTGCAGAGTACGCATGTGAACGACGACATGGCGTTGAATGTGGGCGACCGAAGGAAGTTCTGGTGTCGGCCGGGCCAGATAAACAACAAACTCGCCGTGCAGATTACCAATTTGATCGAAACAATCGAAGTCGAAGAGTTCGAAGAGCTCACCGCCGAAGAAGGAGAGTAAACGATGAGTGATGGATCTCTCTCACAAGATGAAATAGATGCTCTTTTGGCCGGAGCAGGAGATATAGACCTGGGCGAGAGCGCTGCGGGTAACCAGACGGCTGCCGCCCCCAATACGGTTCAGGCACTCAAAGAAGCGCTCGAAGCGACGGTGGCACAGCAGCAGTCCAATATGGAAATGGTCACCAGCAAGACGGTATCGATGTCCGTCGTCTCGGCGAAAGCCGGTGCGCCGTCGGGTATCTCGGGTGAAATGGTTCGGATCGCCTACGATTTTGGCGACCAGGGCCGGCACATGTACGTGCTGAGCGCCGCGCATGCGCTGCATATTGCGGCAGCTTCAATGGGGATGGATGGGGTCGAGCTCGATGAAGCGTCTCTGCAGGCGATTCAGGAAGTTTTTTCGCAGATGTCGGGGCCGGTCATCAATACGCTCAGCGACCGGACCGGATCAACGATCATGCCGTCGCCGGCCGAGGCGGTGACGGTGGATTCATCCGAGCTGGGGCTTTCCGGTGATATCGTTACCGCCCAGTATACGATCGATATTGAAGGGGACGGAAACGTTACCCTGTACGAAATATTTGAATCGTCGTTTGTTGCACGCCTGGGCGGGCAAAGCGCACCGGCGCCAATGGCCGCGGGCGCGGGAATGCAGGGAATGCAAATGGCAGGCATGGGCCAGCAGCAAATGGGCGGCATGGGTATGGGCGGAATGCAGGGCATGCAAGGAATGGGTATGCAGGGAATGGGAATGCAGGGGATGGGTATGCAGGGAATGGCCGGAGGAATGATGGGCGGTATGCCGCCGATCGGCGGGTCGGCCAATGTGCAGTCCGTACAGTTTCCGAGTCTGCAACCCCACGGCGGCGGTTCGGAGCAGGGTAATATCGGTCTTCTCATGGACGTTTACATGGAAATGACCGTCGAACTCGGGCGGACAAAAAAACTCATCCGCGAAATATTAGGCATGGGTGAAGGAACGATAATCGAGCTGGACAAGCTCGCCGGCGAACCGGTTGATATTCTGGTGAACCACAAACTGATTGCGAAAGGCGAGGTTGTGGTAATCGACGAGAATTTCGGTGTTCGGGTTACCGAAATAGTGTCTCCTATGGAGCGTGTGAACGACATGACATAAGGGACCGATTGAATCTCCGGACGGCAGACCGGGGAATCAGTTTACGGGAGGGGAAAACTGAACTATTCACGTCTTTTTCTGGTAGCGGTACTGATCATGGGCGCTACCGCGGTGTACACGCAGGAAGTTCCGGCGCCGGATGAAACGCAGCTTTTTTTCACGGAAACCGACNACGCCGTAGATCAGGCTCCGGCGACATTCGGTGCCGGAGATCTCATTCGCATGGTTCTGGTACTCGTCGCGGTCGTGATTGCAATCTACCTTGTGATCGCGTTGTTGAAACGACTGAGCCGGGAGCCGCAACACGACTCCGATACGATTCGTGTTCTGGCCTCGCGAACGGTGAGTGGAAACAAGGCGGTCCACGTCGTACAGGTAGGCAATCTCTATTACCTTTTAGGCTCCGGCGATACCGATGTCGGTTTGATTGCACACATAACCGATCAGGAGACGATCGAT
>JGI10211J34971_10001976_pt1 | contig 16859 bp, 26 predicted proteins | sample Etolagsediment_FD_34971 | JGI IMG/M metagenome (IMG submission 34971) | reverse complement strand
CACGGTCCATCGCAGTTTCCTCTGAGACCTCTTGTAGACCAAGACGTTCAGCCATCAACTCGTAGAACCCTAACTTTCGCTTTGACCCACGACGGGTAATGATATCGTTCAGTTTTGATCCAGTGATCTTTCCCTGCCTCAAGGAGAACCATTCATCTGTTCTCTGTTCTACGTTGATTGTTTTCATACTTCCTCGCTTAGTTTATCTTTCAATTCGTTTTTAGCTGCGATCACTTCTGGCTGCGCCATCACACCACCGAGTGAAGTGAATAGTGTCTTCAATTCTTCTAGGCTCTCTGCTCCACTTAGTTTGCTGATAGCATTGTTTACTTCCTCCATACGCTTCTCTTCCCGATACGCTGTGTATTCCTCCATCTCTTCCATAGAAGCAACCTCTCCGCTTGCGAGATATCCGAGTAGTGCTAGTGCGCGACCCACAGCAATCGTTTCCAATTTCTCAAAGGCTTTGTCTCCCTTGCTTGGTCCAATTGCGTGGCCTGTCGCATCTGCCGAATCTGCGTTAGACTTATCTCGTAGGATGTATGCTTCAAAAAGAATGTTTCCATCTTCCAACATCTTCGGTGTTGTCTTAATAGAGCTTCGTGGGTTTTCTTCACGGAACGCTTTGAGTCGCTTTGGGACTCGTGCGTACTTGTTCCCCTTTAGATCAATTGTGTTCACTTTAGTCATATTTTTTGCAGTGTGAATAACAAGGCGCTCCTCCACATTCCTCACAAACATGTAAGCCGACCTTCTTGTAGTAAGGCTGAGCGTTTTGCGTGTTTCGGCTAAGGTCTCCCTCCATTTCCGTTTCGTTGCGTTGCATGCAGTTTACGCAAACACAGTTAGGACAACTCATACAAGTGGTTGAAAACCGGTGAGTAAAATACAAAACACACCGAAAGCTACGAGCAGGTGTGTCGAATTGATGCGCTGTTTGTTCATATCATTGCATTAGTTTCTTATGTACTAAGTGTATACCTATGTGGTACACAAGTCAACCCATACTTATCCACAATTATGCTAGAACAAGATATACAAAAAGCGATCATGGATGTGCTGAGACTGCATGGCTTCAAGGTCATCAAGTTCAACAACGTCGGTGTCTACAAGAAGAAGACTGATAGTTACATTCCAACGCATCAGAAGGGCGTCTCAGACCTCCTGTGTTGCGCTCCAGACGGTCACTTCGTAGCGATAGAGGTCAAGAGACCTGGGAACAAACCAACGGCCAATCAGGAGCAGTTCTTGGAAGAGGTGCGTGAGAAGAATGGTATTGCTCTCGTGATGACAAGTGTTGATGATGCGATCGCTTTTGTCGAAGCATATCGTTGATATATAAAGTTATCCACATTCTATAAAATAGAGGTTGTGGTATCTTATGAGCATAGCCTGCCGGAAACAGGTGCAATTAACACTTCTATTAGTTCAGTCCGAATGCCCGTGAGGGCGGTGTCATTGCAACACTTTCCAATCGGGTTGGACTAGTAGAGGTGTTTTTTTATACTCCTAAGACTGTTGGAATCACCACGGCACAGCACCGTGACTGAAGAGTGGTTCCTCCTGATTGGGTGGATGCTGTCAACACGAACCATACGGATACCTAAACCTCAAGTAAGTAACCACAGTCCTGATTCCAATTAAAAGGAATCTTGTCTGGTGGGACGAGAGACATCTTAGTTACGACTAGAACTCTTACTTAGGGAAGGAAATGGCTGGGTGGTTGTTGAGGATGGGGAATGCGTTTAGGGGCTAAAAGAGGGAAGAGTATTAGTGTCGTAAAATGTTAATACAGTGCATGATATCTCAAACATGTGGATAAGTAGACCTATTGCGGGTCTATTTTTATGTATACACATGGTATACTGTTGGTATGCTTAAAGAAGATACAAGAGTTTTCAGAGATCTTTACTTGGAGATTCCAGATATTGATCTACTCGAAACCAAACACAAACTACTCCTGCTATTGTCGTACGACTCTGACGGACGCAAAGTGCTCACAGACGTCCAAATCAGCCGTCTGACGGGTTTTAGACGAAGTAACGTCTCTCGTATCCTAACCGATGGTCAGAAGCGTCTCACGGCATTCTGGAGGGTCAAGCACAACAAAGAGCCAGACGACTATGTTCGCATGTATCTGAGGTCGATGCCTAAAGAAATTAAGGGAGCTCCTGAGTACAAGGACTTCTGGAAGATGAGGAAGAAGGTTGTTCACAAGACAACAATCACGGAGAAGAAGTTTTCATGCAATGATTGTGGGGCTACGTTCCTAAGTTTTAAAAGTAAACTTGATGCCGTCTGCGTAACCTGTAGAGGAATACACGTTTATGAAATGTGATAGATGCCAAGAGCCAACAAGCGTCACTTACAAAGATTCAGATTTAGATATGGATATGTGTGGAACCTGTTACACATATGTTCAGTGGGGCAAAACATATGACAACAAATAAAGAAAAAGATTATACCTCAGAACGTAGAATTGCTTTGCTGGCCGGCGAGGTGTGTGACGTTTTATTTAATGTAAAAGATTACAGGTATATAGGGTTTGCCCACCTAGACTTAGATGATATTGAAGTAACTTTTCATGCAACTGCATCCTCTTATCCCGGACAGGCTGCGTATGTGCCGGTAAACCATTGGTTTGAACTCACAGAAAATGGCGAATGGGCGACTTACAAAGAGATTCCAGTTTTTATAACATTCATCAAGCTGGAAATAATAGCAGAAAAAGATGACACATTAGAATTTGTTGTCTCAAAAAGAGACAGACCTTTCAAGTTTGCTGACGAATCTTGTTTTAATGACTGTAAAATAAGCGATGTAGGGTTTGAAACAATGGAAGAAATGCAAGAGGCTTGTGAACATGAATGGCGCAAGTTTTCTGTGAGAGCATCCTCTGAAGATCAAATGCAGTTCGAAGTAGAGCCAAAGAATTACTTTGGAACAGATCCTGATACTGCCAACGAGATCCGATTTACTTGGGATAAGTGTGAGCGTTGTTATGAAACAAGAAACGTCAGTTGTAAGAGTTATGACATGGGATTTTCTTGGGAAGAATTTTCCTACCAAAAAGCTCTACAGGAAGAAAGGAAGAGAAGGAGTGTGGATTGTAAACATGAAGAATTTGAATATAAAAGATTGTTAAGGTGCTACACGACTGTAAGAGATGCAAACGACCCAGATAACGAAAGATATTATGTAGACGGTCAGCCGTGCGATGATTTAAACGCTGAACTGGACAAAGTTCAATGCACCAACTGCGGAAAGTTTTATAAACACACAGAAGCTAAGTAGTATGGAGAATAAACTTTTAGAAAAACTAATACTTCGAGCAGAAGAGTTGAACAAAGAGCACTTCTTAAATAATGGCAGAAGCTCGCTTCCAGTCGTCATGACAGAGCCTAATGTTTACTACAATATTCAATTCGTTCTCGAGGCTTTAATTGAACATCTTGATCAAGAGTATGACAAACAACTGTGATCACGTATGGGAAGTGGCTGCTGTCTTTGATCCTCCTCCAGCCACATGTGTGAAGTGCGGAAAGGTTGAAGAGATTGAGTGCAAGCATGAGGAACAAGAGCTTATTTGGAATGCAGGGGTACGTGTAGAAGACTCAAATTCTCCTGGGGTATATGAACACCACCAGAGATGTATGGACTGTAAAGAGATTCTTCATCGTAAACTAGGAGAGGAGGTTGGCAAAGAGAAGATGGAGTGTAAGCATGAGGAGCATCCAGTGTACTACCATCTGCATGGTAAAACTTGGCTGGAACTCCAGCACATCTGCACCAACTGCTACAAGATTATTAAACGAGGAGAGGTTAAGTAGTATGGATAACTGTGAGCATGAGTGGAGCAGGCTTCATGTAAGTGTGTTTAACGACAGACAAGAGCACATCATGCAATGCACCAACTGCGCAGAGATTTATAAACGTATAGAGGTTAAGTAGTATGGACCTAGATAAACTGAGAGAGACCATGCAGGTTTACGAACTTGATGGTGTAGAGGTTATGGCTGTTCATGATTTTGCACCAATTGTAAAAGCCGTAGAGGAGTACAAGAAGGAGGTGCTGGAGATGTTGCCGGATGAGAAGGAGCCTCAGTACGGAACTTGGTGGAGAGCTTATAACGCCTGCCTCCAAGAGATCAAAGACAAACTAAAGGACTAAAGTATGGAATACAAACAAATTTCATGCGCAGATGAGGTCATCAAAGAGTTGAAGAAAGGATGGCATGTTGTCAGTGCTGTGACCAAAGGTTCGTACAATGAACCAATCTATATCCTCTCAAGAGAGAACCCAGAGAACTCATGGCAATGGAAAGCAGGCTACGAGCAGTGTCAGAAGGACATCGCAGACAAACTAAAGGACTAGCGTATGCCGATGGATTTCTCTGTAGGACTGGTAATTGGATTTATTCTAGCTAAAATATTCAAATAATATGAACATCAAAAAATGTGCCAAGTGCAAGATGGTTCTCTTAAGAGAGAATGAAAACGCTACTTTCATTGTGTGTGAGTGTGAGACCGACAAACTAAAGGACTAGCGTATGCTCGAATTCTTATTTGGTTGGTTCTTGGGAGAAACTTTGGCGACACCAGAAACCTATGTCATCTCAAGGCCTGAAAAACAAAAAGAGTGTGATTACTGTTCATCTGCTGTCGATGCACGCCTTGGGTCGGGCTTGCTGTGTGGTCACCATTACCACACACTTGGACTTTACAAAGAAACAGATCCTAAACTCTTTGAGAAATAATCTATAAAGGACTAGCTAATGAGCAAACAAGACAGAGAGCGCCGCAACAATGACCTACGCATCTTTAAGTGGACTATTGCAGTAGGCATCCTACTCGCTGCGGCACTGAGTTATTTAACAAGAGGATGGATATGAGTTACTACCACGCCCAAACAAAAGAAGAGGCTAGAAGGTTGATGCAGACGTATGCGGTCTTCACTCGTCAATTAAGCCTAGAATTTGTGCCGGATGTTGCTTCTTGGTGGGAGACCTACGGAGAAAATACGTGTTACCAACTCTCTTCAAAACACGCATTGATTCTGATACACAACAAAAACCTGCTTAAAAACAAGAATATTTATTCATGGAACGAATATCCTCAAGAGGAATGATATGAACGAAGCATTTAAGAAGGATCGTTGCAGCGTGGGAGATGTGATTGTGTCTCCTGCAGGAGAAGCTGTAATTCTTGAGGTCGGTGAGACCAGCTTCTTGAGTAGTTATTTTGGTGAGTTTGATGAAGCATGGGCGTGGCACACTTACGCAGAAGCAAAGAAGTTCGGCTGGATATTCAAAGGCCAAGACACCTGTAACACATGTGGAAAGTGATATGAACAAAGAATTTGAGTTCCAAACTCAAGAAGCAAAACATGGCTTTACTCCAGAACAGAGGAGCATCTATTGGTTCGGTGTGATTGATGCTCTGACTCAACGAGAAGCATTTGAAAAACAAGTGACGTCTTTGTACGAGAGTGAGTACGGCATTCCTTGCATAGACATGTTGCGTCAGTGGCTTAACGAAAGACCAAGCGGGCCTGTTTCAACAAAAGACTTAGAACATTGGCTCAAGCCATTGATTGAAGAGACCTGTAACGCATGTGAGAAGTGATATGACGGACGACCAATCAAAATTTGCAGAGATTTTCAGTATATATCACGGAAAAGACATGTTTGTCGTGACTTTTTCGAGTAGCTATTTCAGTAACCAATTCGAATCAGAGGATATAATTGCAAACATTGCAATAACACCCAATACGGCAGCGTTATTATTAAGAGAGCTCGAAAGTCGTATTTCTGATTTTGAAGAGAAGTATGGAAAGATTGATAGGCATGTGTGCTGTAAATGTGGAGAATAGTGTATACTGTAATAAGGTCCCATCAAGTTCTCTTTTATTTAGGACGCGTCTCATGAGGACGTGTCTCAAATACATGATCCTCCAGCGTTCTCTCTGAGGACAATAGGGCATAACGTCTCACTCTCGGGTGGGGCGCTGGAGGATTATCTCCAAGAAAGAAGCCCATGCGCAAGCATGAACGAAAGGCAGTCTACTCTTGCTCGAGGGGGCTGTTTTTTGTATAATACGTTCGTACCCATGAAGCTGTCTTTAAGACAGCCGTCTTTGCCAGAAATGGCAACACCAAAAATCTCAAAGCTACTTCTTCAGGGTAGCTTCATGGGTATATGTTTCCATACATATTTGCATCAAAGTAACCATTCGCATTGCGGTGGTTATTTTGCTATACTGTAACTGTAAGGATCTTGACTTGTAGGCGAGCGACGAAAGGGGATCATGCAACAAAATAAGCCATGATCGCTAAGGCGGACTGTCTGCTTCGCATACTTTCTACGTCCGCCTATAGGTCAAGAGACATATTTCAGGTTAAGAAGTGGTCATTTTATGATCGCTTTTTTGATTGTATGTGTGTGTATATCTTTATTGCTCACATACCTCACATGTGATAGCATATGAGTAACGATATGAAAGAACGACAAGGAAAACTGATTGTATATCTTCCTCCTTCGCAAAAGGAGATCTTGAAGGAAAAACTCTACGACAAAGGGCTAACCATGAGTTCATGGTTTCGTATTCAAGTTCGTGAATTTTTAAGAGAGGAAGAGTAACCTGACCTGTTAGGGGGAGATGGACGACTCCGACGACTAGATGTTTGCTCGGGCAACAGAAGGCCATAAGCTCCCCCGGCAGCTTGGGACTATTTTTGATTATATTTAAACATCAATAGTATGGATTCAAACCCTATCTTTGCTGTCGAGTACGATGTTGATGGTATTCGACAACAGATCGAGGAGCATGGTTCTTGGAGAACAAGACGTTTCCTCAAGAAAAGCCTGAAAGAAGCTGTGAGTGCAGCAATGAAGCAGGCTCAAGCAGTTCAATTGAGCAAGTGCCAATGCACATGCCATTTCGGATTGGATAAATGTTTTTGTGAATGTAAGTAATCACTATGTCCAAAACTACTAAGAGTCGTGCTCAGCTACTCCAAGAGGATCTTGCAGAGCTGACAAAGAAATACAACTGTTACTTAGAGGCGTCTGTTTCAATTCGTGGAGAACGAGTTCACTCAGAGGTGCTCATCCACGAACGTCCAGAAAAGAAGGAAGAAGAACATGCCAAAGATTAAACACATCTTTGTACAGGATTGTGGGATCTACCCAACAGAAGTACTCGTTGTTATTGGGATGTATAGGGAGGAGATCATAAAGCATCTCAAGAAACGTAAGGGTTTAAAGAAAGGTTTGTTTATTGCTATCGAGCAGAATCCGGATCTTTTCACAGATAGGTATGTGGAAGGTGCAGCTTTTCTTTTGAGACATACAATAACGGGTAAGCAATATCACTGTCTTTGGCTACCACAACCATCACGTAAAAAAGATTTCACACTGACTCTGATTCATGAGACAGTACATATAGCGCAGCAAGTACTAGGCATTGATAGAAATGTGGATCTGGTAGAGGAGAGGGAGTCTACTGCGTACTTCATTGAATACTTTTACGACAAAGTCACAGAAGAAATTTCTAAACAGTATGGCCGTAAACGACAACGGAAAATACACAAAGCTAACTGAGAACGTCGTCAATAAGTTAGAAGAGATTTTTGCACTTGATGGTACAGTGGAAGAGGCGTGTTTATTTGCTGACATTAGTAAACAAACGTACTACAACTGGATCAATAGTGACCCACAGATGAAGGCAAGGTTTGACGCTTTACGCAATACTCCAGTATTGGAGGCTAGAAGGACTGTAGTTAAAGGGTTAAAAGAGAATTATAGTAATGCAATGGACTACCTTTCACGTAAGAAAAAGCTAGAGTTTTCTACAAGAACAGAGCATACTGGAGCTGATGGAGGTTCTATCCTAGGTAGTTTGTTTGACGCCGCTAAAGCTAAAGAGATTTCAACAGAAGAAGCTAGTGCAACTATTCAAAGCTTAAGATCTTTAACAGATGCTGACGAAAAGGGAGATTGAACTTTACAGAAAGATTCAGAAAGATCCTTTCGAGTACGCAAAGGCAATGTTTGGTTTGTTGCCTCAACCGATTAAAGAAGAGTACAGAGCCAGATGGGAACAAGGACTCAGGAAAGACTGGGAAGCATGGGAGTCCTTTAAGCTATCCGTAAACGATCAATGGTTTGAACCATTCGTGAAGGGAAAGCACCTAACATGGCAACAGACTCTTCTTTTTTGGTGTGTAAAAAAAGCCCTAGCGAGGAAGGCTTCTAATCAGATTAGTGTTGTATCAGGACATGGAACGGGAAAGAGCGCCTCAATTGCCATTCTTATTCTTTGGTATCTGTTCTCCTACAAAGATTGTCAGGTTCCTTGTACAGCCCCTTCAGCCGACCAGATGTATGACGTTCTGTGGAAGGAAGTGGCTACATGGCATGCTCGCTTACCTGCACAGGTAAAGGATCTCTATGACGTAGAGTCTAGTTATGTTCGTATAAAAGAAAGTCCTAAGACATGGTTTGCTCGTGCGAAGACAGCACGTAAAGAGAACCCAGAGGCTCTGGCTGGTATCCACGCTGACTATGTGATGATGCTTGTGGATGAGGCTAGTGGTGTACATGAATCTATTTTCACAACAGCACAAGGAGCTCTGACGAATGAGAACGTGCTTTTCATCATGATTAGTAACGGTACGCGTTTGCAGGGGTTCTTCTACGATTCACACCACAGATTGAAGGATGACTGGCAGCGCTTGTCGTTTGATAGTGAGGCTTCCCCTATTGTGGACAACGATTACGTTGAGCGTATTACAAAGAAATATGGGGCTGATTCTGATGAATACAGAGTGCGTGTACGAGGAAAGTTCCCGAAAGCTGACGCGATTGACCAACATGGTTACTCACCACTGCTACTTGAGAAGGATTTAGAGAGGGCTTTTACTACATTGCCCAAGCAGGCATTGATTGGATCACCTCGTCTCTCCGTTGACGTTGCTGGTGAAGGAAACAACTTCAATGTTTGGATTCTTCGTTACGATAACTTCGCACGTGTGTTGGATAAAGTACCTGTACTTGATACAATGGAGACAGCATCAGTGACCGCAAGATTCGCTACAGAGCATGACATCCATCCATACAACGTCTTTGTTGATAAGAACGGTGTTGGTCGTGGTGTTGTAGACGCTCTGCATAACATGAACTTCTTTGTTCGTGGTGTTCTTGCTTCAGCCTCACCAGATATCGGTGAGGATAAAGAGACATTCCTCAACAGACGAGCGCAGAACTTCTGGAGAATGAGGATGTGGTTAATGGGTGGTGGTAAGTTGGATAGCGAACATGCAGATGATTGGAGAGAGATTCTTTCAATCAAGTACAAGACAATGGACCACAAGAGATTGCAGATCATGCCTAAGTTGATGATGCAAAGAGAAGGTATTTCAAGTCCGGACGTAGCAGATGCTCTAGCTCAGAGTTTTGATGTGCTGCACGCACATGATCCTAACGTCACAAGCGATCTGGTCGAAGATCCTTTTGACCCTAATGCACTTATTTAAGCCTTTATGCCGAAAGAAGAAATAAAGGCGAACATCCCTACAGCGTTTGATCGAAGCCAAGAGCCCGAGGCTCATGAAGATGTTGTTTATACTGACGAGGAACAAAGCTATCTCGGCTTTATGCGTCGTCGTATCATGACAGCTCGCGATCGAAGAGAAGATAAGCTCATCGAGTTTGATGACCAAAACTACTCGACGTACTATCAGACCAACCTCAAGGCAGCGAACTCTTACAACCCACCACGTAAGAACCGTGAGGATGCTCGAATCGTTACTGGAACAACACAAGAGAAGGAGACCACACTGCTCTCTACTCTCTTGAACTTTAACTTCGAGCCCAACATTCGTCCTTATGACGAGAATGACAATGAGATCTATGAACTAGGTGAGGTCATGGAAGATCTTGTTTCCAAGAGTCGGAAGATGGAGAAGTATGACGACCGACGTCGCTTGTACTACAAAGAACTTCTGGATCAAGGAACATGTTTCATTGAAGAAGTGAAGGTCGAGCAAATCATCTACGACAAGAAGATGAAGGAAGGAACCGACCTAACTGGCATGAGGATCGACAGTATCAAGTGGGATACACGTCTCAAGAAGCTCTATGCCAACTGTGAGACACGCCTCCTTTCTGGAGAAAGTGTTTATCTCGGTAATATTCGAGAGTTCTTCCTAGACAAGCAGCCATTTGCTTTCATTCGCGATGTTATCCATTACGATGAAGCAAAGATGATTTACGGAGAATGGGAACGATTCGAGAACGTCCCCCGTAAAGTAGTGCGTTTCTCTACTGAGACAGAAGAGTATGTGGACTACCGAAACTGGTCACTGCTTGAAATTGATGACGATTATGTGGAGGTCATCAAGTACCAAGACCCACTCAACAACGAGTACATGATCTTGCTTAACGGTGTCATGATGATGCCGATCAAGTTCCCGCTCACATCTATCTCTCCTTCAGGAAAGTTCACCTTTGCCAAGGGAGATGCAGAGCCAATCAGCAAGTTCTTTGCTTACTCCAAGTCAACACCAGCAAAGACCAAGGTCGATCAGCAGGTTCTTGATGAGACTATCAAGATGATCTTGCTCAAGATGAAGAAGAGTCTGTTCCCACCAATGGCGAACAACTCCGGTAAGATCCTTTCTCGAAAGATCTTTTGGCCAGCAGTCATTACTAATGACGTTGATGTAGCCAAGTTGCAGGAGATTGGAGCTAATACAGGTCCTACACCAGCCGAGTTCAATACATTCCAGCTCATGAAGCAGATTGTTGATGAGAAGAGTGTTGACCCTTCATTCTCTGGAGATCAGGTAGGTGGAGACCCAACAGCAACAGAGATCGTGACACGCAAACAGCAGCAGATGCTCAAGCTTGGTCAGACAGTTGTTGGTGTTATCTCTTTGGAGACTGAGCTCGTTCGATTGCGTATCCATAACATCCTCGCCAACTGGACACTTCCTATTGATGAGCGTGTCGATGAGGTGCGTAAGGAGCTCGTGAAGTACTACCGTTCATTTGATGTCGATACAATCTTCAGTGATAACGGACGAAAAGGACGTCGTATCGTCATGTTCGATGAAGAATCCGTAGAGCGCTTCGGTTCTCCAGAAGGATCACAGGAGCTCTCAGAGATTCAGGAAAAGATCAAAGAGAAGACAGGTGAGGACATTCGTTTCACCTTCCTCAACCCAGAGGCTATGCAGCAGCTCAATGCAACATTCGATGTGAGCATGGTTCCTACAGAGAAATCCAGCTCAGAGCTAGATCGAGTACTGTTCGAGCAGAGTTTGAGAGGAGCAATGGAATTGTTCGGCCCAGAGGAAATCAACAAGGAGTACGCAAAACAACGGTACGCTGTTCTGTCTAAGGAAGACCCAGAGAAGTTCTTCTCTCAACAGACTCAGCAACCGCAGGTCGCTCCAGAAGTACAACCACAAAGTCAACCAAGAGCAGCACAGCAACTCACACAAGCCGCAGGTGGTGTTCAACAACCGTCCCTTAACACGTTACTTAGTCAGTAATGCCTATGTTCAAGCGAATACTACGTCCCTTCATAGATGAGATTAAGGAGCATGTTTCACATGAAACCCAGAAGCATGCTCCTACTCAAAGAGATTTTATAGACGATGACTATGCGAGTTTGGTCAAAGAAGCATTGATGATTACTGATTTGAATCAGAAAGATGTTGACCAGATGGATGTGCGCGATAGAGATGAGATGGTTAAAAGCGCCAATACAATCAACAGAGAGCCAGCACTGAGGTATGTCTTAGATGCTTTGAAAGCAGAACAGATGAGGGAGATGACTACAAAAGGACACCACAGGGATCACTATATTGCTGGAAGAGCTGTGATTATGGCGTATGAGAACGTACTTATGGCTATTGAAAGATTATCAATGAAATTTGAAGAATCTAATTACGTCGATCCTGTCGACATTAATGACTCGATTTAGTCTATGTCTGAAAAAGAAACAGACCCTTCCGTGAATGAGGAAAGCACTTCCTCACAAGAGGAAGAAGAGGGTTCATCACCCGACAATCCAGCTATTTCTTCTGAGGAGTTCGAGAAGATCAAAGCTGAGAAGGCTGATTTAGCTGAACGGCTAGCCAAGCTAGAGCAGAAAGACCACAACTTTGAAGCTTTGCGTAAGAAACGCCTAGCTGATATTGAGTTAACAAAGGAAGAGAAGGAAGCTCTTTTAGAGGATGAGATGAAGAAGATCAATGAGCGCCAAGAGGAATTCATGAAGAACCAGTATGAGAGCAAAGTCACAAGTCTTGTTCGTCAGTTCGGAATGAATAGCGATGAAGAGGGTCGCAAGAAGCTGCGTCTCCAGTTCGATCGCCTCAGTGCGGCAGATCAGCCAAAGAGCGACGATGATCTATTCGCTACAATGCGAGATGCTGCTCGTTTATCTGATATCGACTCCAAGCCAACACTTGATCCAGTATCAAATGCAGCCTCTTTTTATGGGTCCATGCCACCAAAGCGAAACAAGAAAACTGATTACACGTCTACCGAAGATGGGAAGAAGTTGGCAGATAAGATCGGTCTTGATTTAGAGGCTTATAATAAGGCTAAAAAAGAAGGTAAGATCAAATAAATATGGCTGACAAAAAGACACCAAAAGAGGCTGAGGTACCAAAGGAAGCTGAGGCACCAGAGGCAGTTTCTCAGGAAGCAAGTGAAGAGGTGGTACTCAAGAAAGATGAGTTCCACTACTTGGTAGATACCGTTAAGGGATTGCAATCAAAGGTTAGCGACTTGCAGCGCGAGAAGAATGGGATCATGGATCTGGAGTACATCAAGGAGCACTTCGCTCACATTCGTTTGTATGAAGGTGGTATCGTGCGAGAAGTAGGAAAGTCTTGGAATGATGTGGACCCACGCAACGGAAATCAGCAAATTCCTTGGATCTCCTTCAAGGCTGATAATCAGGAAGAGGATGTGAAGATGCCACTCATTGATTTCACTTCAGAGCTAGAAAAGGTACGAGTGAAGATTCTTGATCGTATTGTTTTAGACGAAGGCGTACATGTGGTTGATTACGTTCCAGTAATCACATATGACTACTCGAACTATAAGGCCCTTAATACCGGTCAGCGTGTTGCTCAGAAGGTCACAACACCCGTATACGCACTTAAACTAGAGCTTCCAGATGGAAGTGTGGAAACACTCCCTGAGAACGCTGTAACAGGTCAATAGTATGAAGAAACCAAATCTCAAAAGCCTAGTGAAAGAGGCTAAGAAGAAGGAGGAGAACCTATCAAAGCTGCGTAATGAGCGATGTGTGCCTATGGCCGTCGAGCTCATGAAGGCTATGGCATCCCACGATGGTCATAAGTTGGGAGACGTAACTCATGAAGAGCTCATGAGTGCGTATGAACCAGTTGTTATCAAGCTCTTCGAGAAGTACATGGAGGCAAATATCACTGTAGGTGATGCACAGGTAATCAACGCGTTTGCCATGCAAGCATTTGAATCTGTTAACACCATGATGGTAGAGACACTCAACTCACACTTGCGTAATGTTCAGAAGAAGAAATTCGGTAGTCAGTTGAATGAACTTACGTTTAAGCAGCTTGACGAGCTTCTTAAATCTGATACAGTAAAAGAGGAAAGTAGTAAGTAATTTTCGGGTAAGAGCGAATGAGAGGGACTAATGTCTGTTAGTCTCTCCACTTTCGCCCCTACTGCGTTATGTAGGACAATCACGCTTCTGATCGTGGAGGACGTGTATATAACTGAAATCAGGAGCTGATCCTGTAAAGCAGCCTCGCAGTTTTTCTGTCGAGTCGTTTTTTATTTATCTAAAGAAATCCATTATGGCTTTCGAACAACACAGTGGAAAAGCTCGTACTGAGTGGTACCCAAAGAAGGCTTCAACAGTTTTCGCAAAGGGAGATCTCGTGTACGCAGATGGTTCTGGTGCTATTCAGCCAGCAGACGCAACTTCAGGGATGCACATCGGCGTTATCCAGAAGGCAGTTGCGGCTACTGATGACGACTACGCTTCAACCACACTTGTACCTGTTCTCGTGCCTACCGACGACACCGAATGGCTCGTAGATGTTGGTACAGGAACAGCAACCGCAGCATTGATTGGAACTCAGTTCGATCTTACGGATGCTGCTGGAGTAGACGTTTCTGCAACATCTAAGAACGTCGTTACATGCACACGTTTCATTTCAGCCTCAAAGGTTGTAGTGAAGGTGAACGCAATGATTGCAAACCGTGATGTTGCAACATCTTAATCTTAATTCTACTTAACATATGGCAGGTCCAGGAAGTTCAACGACTCTCTTGAACATCGTTACACTTAGCGAGTTCACAGACCTCGTTGAAAAGAAATTCACCCTCGACAACGCAATGATGCCTGAGAATGCAGCTCAACTGTTTATCTCAGAAAACCTTGCTGCGCATACAGGGAACACTCGACGCTACGACGAAGTAGATGTTGAGACATATGCTGCTGTCAAAGCAGAGGGAGTTGATGCAACAAAGGCATCAGCAGGTGTTGGTTACAACATCACCATGACAGCAAAGCGTGTTGCCCGAGAAATTGATATTACTTGGGAAATGCGTCGTTACAACAAGGCACCACAAGTGATGTCACAGCTCACAAGCCTTTCTCACTTTGGTCCTCAGCGCTCTGATCTTGATCTTACTCACCGACTCTCATTTGCATCATCTACTTCTTACACAGACTTGGATGGTCTTACTGTAGACGTATCTGTGGGTGATTCACTTGCGCTTTTGAGCACAACTCACGCTCTTGCATTCTCAGCTTCAACATACTCAAACCGAGTATCTGGAGATCCAGTATTCTCTCAGGGTGCTCTTGAGAACGCAGAAATCCTCGCTAACACCAACGTGCTTTCAAACTTTGGTGAGAAGCGAATGATGAACTTCAACACAATTGTTACTTCAGATGATCCTAATACTGTTCGTGCAGTACGACAGGTTCTCGAAAGTACCGCTGACGTTGATGCTTCACACGAAGGTGTTGTGAACGTATTCCGAGGACGCTACCGACACGTAGTGCTTCCTAACTTGGCAACTACTGCTGCCGGGGCATACGACTCAACAAAACGCCGATGGTGGTTCATTGCCTCAATTGGAATGGGTCCATCTATGAGCTGGCAGGCTTACTACGGAATCTTCGAGGCAAACAACTTGAAGACACCAGCTCCAGGAAACAACGGAGAAGACGTACACAACGACAACTGGACATATGGGTCACGAATGTCCTACGGAATCGCTATCCTTTCTGGACGCGGAATTGTCGGATCTCTCCCAACATCTTAATTCCTTCCTTAGCACTATGAGGATTGGTCTATAGGAGACTGATCTCTAGGACGGCGGTGGGTGCAATAGGAATAGAAAAGAATTATGAACTATAACTTAAACTCAGGGTGGGGAAAGGTGCAGGCTAACGGTTTGCCATTCCTCGGATCTGGTCAGCACTTCTTTGTAGGTGCTACTACAGCCGCTAACCGCGACATGGTTCTCGAACTCTTCGGATACCACGCAGATCCAGATGGTGACTTACGCTTTTTCGACACCATTGAAGAAGCAATTGGTGCGTGTACTGCAAACGCAGGAGACATGATCTATGTTTTGCCTGGCTACACACAGACAATCTCTGCCGCAAGCGGTATTGACATTGATGTCGCTGGAGTGTCCCTTATCGGGCTTGGTCTCGGTGGTGATCGACCAGTAATCACATTCGATACTGCAACAACTGCTGACCTAGATATTGGAGCAAGCGGCATTTACATCAAAAACTTTGAGTTTGTTAACGACATTGATGCGCTCGCAGAGCCTATTGATATCGAAGCAAACGTAGAAGATGTCACATTTGATGAGTGTTTGTTCTTGGACGACACGGCTTCTAAGCAGACCGTACGATGGTTCCAGACAGCAGACACAAACAGTGGAATCAAGTTCCTTAACTGTAAGCACTATGGTTCTGATACCGCAGGTGCAACTGCATGGGGAACATTCATCGGTGGACTGGAGCACGTCGTTGACGGACTCGTCTCACACGGAGATATGTCCGCAGCGAACATCGAGATTAAGACAACTCTTACAGCAGAACTCATTGTTAAGAACTGTCTTCTTGAGAACGCAAACGCAGTTGACGTGAACATTGAAGGAAACAGTCTTTCAAACACGGGTTGGCTTGCTAACAACTACTGCCGAATTGCAACAGACGGTCAGACCACTTGGATCAACAACATTGGAAACGCCTCTCTCTTTGAGAACTACGGTGTGAACAACAACGGTGAAACAGGTGTTCTAATCGGAACTGCATCATCATAAACATATGAAAGTAGCGGAACTTAAAGCAGCTCTTGATGAGCTGGGAGTAGAGTATGACGCTTCTGCAAAGAAGCCTGAACTCGAAGAACTCCTTGCTTCCGCGCAAGAGCTTCCGGCTGAAGAACCAGCCGAAGAAGCAGAAACACTTGAAGAAGTTTCTGCTGAGGAACCAGAGGTCTTTGATGGCCGAAAGGTTCTATCCAAACAGGAAGTTGAACTAGGAGGAAGTAAATTCCTTGAGTACAAATTCTTGGACGGTTCAAGCACACGCGTCCCTCGTTAAACGCCATGCTTCTCCGTCTCCTCACTCCCTTTATGGGGAGTGGGATAGACGGGGAACAAGAGATATATCTTTACCTTGTAACCTATGAACTACCCAACAGATGAATTCGGTAACCCAATCAACCCGGTCAATCCTCTTCCGGTTGATGATGTTTCCGTGGCTCGGGATTATATTCCAGTATCAGAGACCATTACCTTTATTACTGGAGCCG
>JGI10211J34971_10001975_pt1 | contig 16859 bp, 13 predicted proteins | sample Etolagsediment_FD_34971 | JGI IMG/M metagenome (IMG submission 34971) | reverse complement strand
AATAGTCCACGGACAGATAATGCCGGCGTCCGCCCAAGCCGGTCCCCCGTCATTGCCTCCGGTTTTGACTGGCGCAACTTTCGGGAACTGTCCGTCCGTCCGCTGGGCATCGGCAAGGTCAACAAGCCACTTGGTGAAAAACGCGTGGGTGTCGGTATTCATGCAGGCGGTCCGGATATAAACCTGGGCATCTCCAGTCCAGCCCAAGCGCTCATCCCGTTGTGGACAATCCGTGGGAATGTCTATGAAATTCGCACGTTGCGTCTGACATATGTTGCGATAGAGTTTGTTTATCGTCTCATCTGAGCATTCGAAACTGCCCGCAGGAGGCGTTGCGGAAGTAATCTGGATACCCGTAATTGCGTCAAGTGAAGGTTTCCCGGGATACCCCTTAACTTCGACATACTGAAAACCATGGAATGTAAATCGCGGCTCCCAGATATCTTGGCCGGCACCGTTACATATATAAGTATCGGTTGCACGGGCGCCGCGAAGATTTTTCGTATAAATTGTTCCATCAGGATTGAGACGCTCGGCATAGCAAAGGGTGATTTTATCACCGGCTTTGCCCTTTACCCTTAAACGCGCCCATCCGGCAAAGTTTGTCCCCATATCAAAGACGTAAACATCTTTTTTCGGTTCGGTAATTTTTACGGGCTTTATTTCGGAAAAGACCTGTACCGTTGGGCCGGGGTAGGACTGGAGTTTAGCTTTTGTATTTTCAAAAGAGGCAACAACTTCCCAGCCGGATTGCTCGAAACCAGGTTTATCCCAACCTGTAATCCGCCTGCGCCCGTCACATGTTTCGCCCATCAGAAAATCAGCTTCAAGAAGCTCGCCTGTAGAGGCTTTCCACGATTCATCCGTCGCGATAACTTCCGTTGAACCATCGGTGTATTCCAGATAGAGTTGGGCAAGGAGCTTGGTTTGTTTGCCGTAGTGGTCACGCCTCCTGCCCCAACCGACGTACCCCGAATACCATCCATCCGCAAGAACGGCGCCTATTGCATTATCCGGCCTGCGAAGCATACCGGTAACATTGTAAGTGTTGTAATACACCCTTTTGTCGTAATCGGTCCAGCCAGGTGTAAAGTAGTCCTTTCCAACACGATGACCGTTGATATGCATCTCGTAGATACCAAGCGCCGTTGAATACAGCATGGCAAGCCTGACCGGTTTTTTAAGGGTAAACTCCTTTCGCATATAAGCAGGCCGAGGAAGGACCAGCTCATCCCTTTCCAGGTTCCCCCAGGGCTGGTCACCTGATTTGGCAAACTGGAAGGCGGCTGGCCAGCTTCCGTCATCAAATTCGATCCCGGTCCAGCCAGTCTCTTCGACTTTATAAACTTTACATGTATGGTCAAACAGTATTGTTGCCGAATCGCCTTTACTAAAATCAATAACAAGCTTACCGATAAAGCCGGCAGGATTGTCTTCGTCACCTGTATTAAAAGCAGAAACAGCAATTATGTTCGCCCCCGTTTTAAGCTGTCCCGTTACATCGAATGTTCTGAAAGGCGCCCATCCCTCAAATTCAGCTATTTTTTGGTTATTGACAAAGACAACGGCTTTATTGTCAACACCGGCTAACAAGCATGCTTGTTTTATTTTCTCATTCCCGGTTATGTTGAAAGTTCGTCGAAAATAGCAGGCTTCCGGCGGTACACCTTTTTGCGGTTTTCCTTCGGGATACCATATCCATGGGCACCCCTGTAATGAGTCTTGTTCCCTGGCTTCTTTTTTTGGTTTCAGGTCTCTCGTATTATAGCCTATCCATCGCCCCTGCCAGTCGCCGGGTTTCAAAAGTCCCATTGTCCACATGGCAAGTTTGCTCCACCCGGAAGCTTTATCATACCTATCCCACACCATAACCTTCCAGTAACACTGTATATGCGAATTTAAGGGCGCCCCTGAATAGAAAACATATCTTGTTTCATCGGATTTGATTTTGCCGGAGTCCCAAAGGTCGCCCTTGTCGGTTTTGATGTTCTCCTCGCTGCTGGCAACGAGGATACGATAAGCCGTCTGTTTCTGGCCGCGTTGGATCGATTCGACAATCCAGCTTAACCTTGGCTCTGTTTCATCAATGCCTAAAGGGTTCAGAAGGTGTTCGCATCGAAGATATGTAGGTGTAAGACTTCTCGCAAGAACTGTTGTGCCCGGGTTTGTTGCACTATCCGTCTGACAGCCCAAAATCATAGCTAACAAACAAAACAACTTTATGGTTTGAACAATCTTTGGCTTTTTCATGTCTTCTCCGTTTATTTGCGTGAAAGCATTCGTACTCATCGGGTCTGGAGTATACCTTTGTTCTCGCGGAGCGTCAATTTATAATTATAACGGGTATGCAGGTTCCGGGCGAATACGTGTTAGATACTTTGGTGGCAGCATCCTTGTGATTAGCCGGCCTCGGTTACGATTTCGGTCCTGCAGTTTGGAATCGCTTCCAAGAATCCCCTGCCGTAGCTTTTGCGGACTATTCTGCTGTCCAACACGACGACGATGCCGCTGTCGGTTTTGTTTCGGATGAGCCTGCCAAAGCCCTGCTTGAACCTGATAACCGCGCTGGGCAGTTGGTAGGCATAAAAGGGATTTTCGCCTCCCAGCCTTATCTGCTCAATCCGCCCCTGTATGAGCGGGTGGTTTGGCACGGCAAAGGGCAGCCTTACGATAATCACGTTCGAAAGCGCTTCGCCCGGCACGTCAACGCCCTGCCAGAAGCTGTCTGTGCCGAAAAGCACGCTTCGCTCATCCGCCTTGAACCGCTCTAAAAGTTGCGACCTGTCGATGCCCGCTCCCTGGCAAAGCAGCTCCATTTTGGTTTCCGTCAGCCAATTTTCAAGCTTATCAGCGATGCCTTTCAGCATTGAATAGCTCGTGAAAAGCACAAATGCTTTGCCGTCCGTTTTCAGCAGATACTTTTTTATCGCTTCGGCTGCAACCGCCGGGAAATCGGCATGATTCGGCTCGGGCAAATCCGCCTCGATGTACATCGTTACCTGGCTTTGGTAATCGAAAGGGGAGCCGAGCTTTACGGCCTCGAATTGGTCAAGGCCGATTCGACCTGCGAAGAAATCAAAGCCGCTCTTTTCGTCGCCGCCGTGGCAGCTCAGCGTCGCGCTTGTGGTAATAACCGAGCTGAACCTGTCGAACAGACAGCGTTTTACATCCGGGCCCACATTTATCGGCGCACCTCGCAAAGAGGTTCGCCTGCCCCTGACCGGATCAACTTCAACCCAATAGACGCTTGTCTGCTCGGGCTGGGTCAGAAAGTTCTGCAGGTCCGTCTCAAGGCCCCTGCACCTGTCCATGTATCTTACAAATTCATGCTTCTGGTCGAGGTCATTTGTCTTCTTGGCAACCTTACCCAGAGCAAGACGAAGGTTCCTGATTGGTTCGGTGATGTTATCAGCCATAAAATTGGGGTGGCACCTGCCGGAGGTTTCATCTTTGGCATGCTCGTACCAGGTGTGCACCTGTTTGAAGAATACCTTTGCCGCTTCATCACATCGGCTGACGAGTTCTATCGCCCTGTCGGCTTTGGTGAAGGCCAGCAGTCCCTTGCCGGTGCGGGGATTGTAAAGCCTGCGTAAAAGGTAGCTGATGGTAAAGTTGGTTATGTTTATGCCGAAATGGTCTTCGGCGACGTGCTCGATGTTTTGCGCCTCGTCGATGACGACGAAGTTATACTCCGGCAAAACCCCTGCTGATTCTTCCTTAAGCACCAGGTCGCTAAAGAGCAGTGCATGATTTGCAACGATAATGTCGGCTGTTTCGAGCTGGCGTCTTGCCCGCCGGTAGAAGCATTCGCGAAAATGCGGACACTTCCTGCCGAGGCAATTGCCGTGCTCACTTTTGACCGCGTCCCAGACCTGGGCCGACGGAACATGAGGTAAGTCGCTAAGCGAGCCGTCTTCGGTATTGTGCGCCCAGTCGTTTATTTGTTGAAGCCGCCCGCCCAAATTATCGAACAGCGCGGCGTGTTTACGCATCGCAAAGCTGAGCCTTCGCAAACAGAGATAATTGCCCCTTCCCTTTGCCAGGCAGACGGTAAACCGATGTGGCATGATATCCGCCAGGAAGGGAATGTCTTTATTTACAAGCTGTTGTTGGAGGGTGATAGTATAAGTGCTGATTAAGACTTTGCCCTTTTTTCGGTGCACCTGGTCGATTGCACTTACAAGATAGGCAAAGCTTTTTCCTACGCCTGTGCCGGCTTCAACGGCGAGATGGTAACCCTCTTCAAACGCCTTCTGTACCGCCTGGGCCATTTTCAGTTGCTGGGGTCTTGCCTCGAAACCCGCGTACGAGGCGGCAATAAGCCCACCTTCGCCGAGAATCTTTTTTACGTTGAGGCCCTCATGATTCGTGAATGAAATCAACTGCGTGCCTTATCTTGCCCCGGCTCCAGCGGCCGCGACCGCCTTTTTGAGAGATATCAGCACGGGATCATTGCCCATCTGCTCAGACGCCAACTTTATAGCTTGCTGTGCACCGACCATATTATTGCCCTGGTAGAACATATATGCCATCAAAAACGCCAGTGCCGGCGATTTGCTTTTCTGCTGGAACGTTGCCAGCTCGATGATTCGGTCCTGAATCATGTCCTTGTCAGTCAGCACAGCCACCATGTTGATTCTGCGCTTTGCATAGTCCGGCGACAGGATAATAGCCTTTTGCAGGAAGAACGAACTGCTCATGTATTCCCCCGCCGCGAAAAGCGCAAGGGATTTGCCGCCAAGGGGGAGCGGATTCTTGAGGCTGTAAACACTCGCCAAGGTAAAGGCGTCCGCGGCCTTGTAGTATTTGCCTTCCTGGAGGAACTTTCCAGCGGCCTGCATGTACTCGGCATACTTGGCCTGGGCCCAGCTTTTGAAAGTCTTGTGAGGACCGCGAATTGCCGCGGCTTTAGCATGGTCAACCTCAGGCAGCTCTGTCTTTTCGCCGACCTTAAGCTCAAAATCGCTTTTGTCTTGCTGTTTATCTTCCGTTTCTTCGAGCTTGTCAGCGGTGAGCGCTTCAGCCTCTTCTTCTTCGGCCTTGTCCGTTTCCCGGCTATGCTGCTCATAGAAATCTGTGGGCTGCTCTTCCGCCTGCTTTTGCGTATCCTGCTCGGAGGTGGGTTCGGTCGTCTTAGCCGGTTCGGGCGGCTTCGGCAGCTCAAGAGCGTCGTCAAAGAGTCCTCCCTTCTTCTGTTCACCTTTCTTGATCTGTTGGGCCAGATAGGCTTCAATTTCTTCAAGTTCGGTATCTTTATCTTCCAGCGGGGCTTCTTCTTGGGGACTTTCTTTTTGCAGCTGAATTTCTCGTGAAATAATTCTTTCCAGCTCCTCAAAGCTCCTTGACAGGGGCCTCCGTCGGTCGTAGAGAGGATCGGGATCGACTTCGGGCAGAAGCGGTAACGCGAACTGCGATTGGTCACCGCTTGTCGGCGACGTTACAGTCTGCGAGGACAAATAATATGGCCGGTTAAAACCCAAGCTATGGTCAACGTAAGCCGAACCCGCCGAACGCCTGATAAACGAGTTCAACGATGTTGACCCGAACCCGGCGGCAAGTTCAAAATCCGAGGGATAAAATTCCGCAGTTGACCGATAGGGCACAATGCCGTTGTAATACCTGAAGTATCTGCCGCCGGATACATTGCCGGTCACAATCAAATTGCCGTCAGCACCGTAGCTGTCCTGTGTGCTCCTTATTCCGCTCAGAGGCGGGCTACCTGCCCCCGGCAGGTCTGTCGGGGGAACAGTCGGGTCGCCGATAGGTGAACCAATCGGCGGATCCACGGCAAAACCGGCCCCGACAAAACCTAAAAAAGCCATTATTGCAACGAAAATACGCAACCGACTGCTCATGGTTCTTGTCCTGTTAACCAGTGATTGGTTATTTTCCATTTACCACTTTCCATTCAGTTTTGTGCTCCTATGCTCTTTTGCCCTTACTTATTATACTTCGGCTTTTCAGCCCAGTTTAGTTTACCTGCCAGAGTGTCCCACTGCGTCCGCATGGGGTTATTTACCACCAGAAACGAGCCGGAATGACGCTGTACCTTTATTACGTCACCGATTTGGGGTTTGTGCGAAACCTGCCCATCAAGATTGATGGTTGTGCCTTTATTGACGCGGATTGGCTGGATTTCGACGATACTGTCGGCCTTGATTACAATCGGGCGAAAGCTGAGCGAATGTGGACAAAGTGGAGTGATTACTATCGCCGAAAGGTCTGCCGAGAGGATCGGCCCCCCAGCCGAAAGGTTATAGGCCGTGGAGCCGGTTGGTGTCGAGATTATTATGCCGTCGCCGGTAAGGTGCGCCAGCGACCGGCCTTGCACAGCCATCCTCAACTCGATCATGTTGAACGGAACCCCTGCAGCAATGACCACGTCGTTTATCGCCGTAGAACCAAACTTCTCTTGCCCGTTACTCTCAATACCACAGCGAAGCATCATTCTCTTCTCGATGAGCGATTTGTCCGTGGTTATACGGTCGAAAAGCTGCTCAATTTCCTCGACCCCGAACTCAGCCAAAAAGCCCAACTTGCCGACGTTGACGCCGATAACAGGCACATCGGCTTCGCTAAGGTCCCTTGCCGCCGAAAGAATTGTTCCATCGCCGCCGAAAACCACCGCGAAATCAGCCTCCTTGAGCACATCAACCGAGAGCTTCCTGTGAAAACAGTTAGCAATTATCCGGGCCCTTTCGGCGGCAAAATGCACAAAGTCGTCCACCGCCTCGGCGGCGTACCGCCTCTTCGGATCACCAAAAATTATCAGCTTGGGCTTCGGCATCTTCTATTCACCAAATACTATTCACTCACGATTGTTTTGACCGCCTCGACAATTCGTGCGGCGCTTACACCGATTTCATCAAGCTGAATACCGCGCGAACCGACCTTTATGAACTCATCAGGCCCACCAAGGGTTACTATTTTGCCCATGTTATCGGGGCTAACCCTGGTTTTGTTTTCGAATGATTTTTTCGCAGCAAGCTCCAGTACCGTTGAACCGAACCCACACGCTAAACTGTGCTCCTCAACAGTTATTATACTCTTTTTGTCGTAAAACAGCGAGATTATTTTTTCGTCAATCGGTTTTGCAAAACGTGCACTTATAACGCCGACGTCAATGCCCTCCCCAGCCAGCACATCAGCGGCCTTTACCGCCTCCGCCAATATGCTGCCTAAAGCAACAATTACCACGTCGCTGCTGCCCTGGCGCACGGTTACGCTTTTTCCCAATTCAAATGGTGATTCACAACCGGGCGATTCGAGAACGCCATCCGGTACAATATCCCTTGGATAGCGAATCGCCACAGGCCTGTCGATGCCGAGGGCAAAGGCAAGCGCCGCTTTCATCTCTGCTTCATTGGCAGGAGCCGTCAGCACGATGTTCGGCAACATCCGCAAAAAGCCGATATCCATCAGGCCGTGGTGCGTGGGTCCGTCTCCACCTACAACGCCGCTGCGGTCTATGCAAAAAACTACCGGCAGATTCTGCAGCGCAACCTCCTGAAAAATCTGGTCATAGCTTCTTTGCAAAAAGGTCGAATATAAGCATACGACAGGCCTTTGGCCCTGTTTGGCAAGGCCGGCGGCAATATCGACCGCGACGCTCTCGGCAATGCCGACATCGTAGTACCTTTCGCTGAACTTTTCCCGAAACTTCACAAGCCCCGTCCCGTCGGGCATCGCGGCTGTAATCGCAACGATGCGCTCGTCATTTTGGGCCAGCTCCACAAGCGTATCGGCGAATGCTTCGGTGAATGTCCTGCCGCCCTTTGGAAAAGTGGTAATCTTGCCATTTATCTCGAACGGGCCGGTGGAATGAAACTTACGCGGGTCGTCGCCGGCGGGGGTAAAACCCTTGCCCTTTTTCGTGTACACATGCAGGATTGCCGGCTGGTCCAGTTCGCCTATCGCCCTAAAAAGCTTAATCAGCGAACCGATGTCATGTCCATCGACAGGGCCGAAGTACAGAATATTCAGACTCTCAAACAACCTGCTCGGCGAAATTGTCATTCGCAGGGTCTTTTTGAGGTTTTCGAGCGCCTCTTCCACACGTTTGCCGATAACCGGCAGGTGTTCGAGAATGTTGCGGGTTGTGCGGCGCAGGTCCTCGTAGGTATGGCTTAGCCTTACTTTCGACAAGAGCTTCGCCATTGCGCCCTGGGTAACGTCGATGGCCATCGAATTGTCGTTGAGCACGATGAGCAACTGCCTTTTGACAAGGCCGAGGTTGTTGAGCGCTTCAAATGAAGGCCCGTTAAAGATGCTCGCGTCTCCGACGAAAGCGACAATCTTTTCATCGGTCTGATTATACTGGGCTCCGAGAGCCATGCCAAGTGCCGTTGCTATTGACGTGCCTGCGTGGCCGACGCCGAACTGGTCGTACCGGCTCTCGGCAGGATCGGGGAAGCCGCTTAAGCCGTTGCGCTGGCGAAGCTTGGCAAACTGTTCCTTTCTGCCGGTAAGAATCTTGTGAGCGTAGCACTGATGGCCCACGTCCCACAGGAGCTTGTCCTTCTTGAAATCGAATACATAATGCATCGCGATTACCAGCTCGACCACGCCGAGACTGCTGGCTAAGTGACCGCCGGTCCGGCTGACCGACTGAGTTATGTATTCGCGAATCTGGTCTGCAAGGATTCCCAGCTCCTCAACCGACAGGAGGTGCAAATCCGCAGGTCCATTTATCTTATCAAGTAACTTCGTCATCTTTTGTACCACTGAATTCAACGTTTAACTAACGGCAGCGTCAGCCTCGGAACCTCAGTCATACCTTCTATCTCAAGCCTGTCGGAATAAACCCACACCACTGCATATCCCTTCTTCCTGGGCGACGTGACCATGCCGTCTATTGTCACATAGTATATATTGTTCTTCCAGACATAGTCACCAATATGTCTGTGCCCATTGATGTAGGCGAAAACACATTTATGAGATTGCAGGATACTGATAATCTCGTCATTGTTCCACAGATTGTGTCTGCTCCCGGCAGGGACAAGTGGATGATGGCCGAACACCACGACATTCTGTTTCTTCTTGTCGGCATCGCTTAGAACATCACTGAGCCATCTTTTTTGCTCGGCTCCAACACCACCATTCCAGTCCAGCGCGTTTGGAGCCTCCCGACGGACAAGCTCATTCAGGAGTTTTTCGCCGGCAACATAGTTGGGACTATCTTTGGGCCATCCGCCTTTGACTGCTACGTCCGTCGTATCCAGCACGACAAACCGCCACCTGCGATACTGGAAATCGTAATACGGCTCTTTCATACCCAACTTCTCAAGCACCGTTTTCCTGTCAACACCTGAAAAGTCATGGTTGCCTAACACATGATACCTGCGTGTCTTTATCCTGTTGTAGATTCCCAGAACCCGGCCAAGCTCCTTTGACGCGTTGTCACCGCCTGCGATAATATCGCCAAGTTGAATCACAAACGAAAGCCTCCTGCTGGCACCTATGTACGAAGCATTGTCAACAATGTCTTTGCTGTTAAAATGTGAAACGCAATACGCAAGTTTCTCAATCGACTCTTGAAAATCTCCTCCCTCGGGGACTTCCCTGTCGCCATATTGTACGTCAGCGATGACTCCAAAAACAAACTTCGCTCTCTTCATTGCACAGCCTGATGTCACAAACATCACAAAAACACCCGCAATACAAGCGACGTCAAATAATCCTCTGTTTCTGACTGGCGGTTTCATTGACTCTGCCCTGCTATCGCGTTCTTTGCGACAACACTACGGTCAGTGCTCGCAATATGTCAGCTTCTTCGTCAAACATATCCAGCACCGCGACGGCCTCCTCGGATAGTTTCCTGGCTATGCGTTTTGATTCGGCTATGCCGACCACCGCTGGGTACGTAACTTTACCCTGCTGGACGTCCTTGCCGACGGTTTTTCCCAAGTGCTCGCTTGAGCCTGATACATCAAGCATATCGTCGGCCACCTGAAAACCCAGCCCAATCTTAAGGCCGTATTGTAAGAGGCGTTCGATTTGTTCGTCGTTTGCGCCACCGGCAATAGCACCCATCGCCGCTGCAGCGGCGAACAGCTTTGCCGTTTTGTTGAGATGGATGTGTCGCAGGATATCCACGCTGCCCGGCGAGTTTTGGTTTTTCAAATCCGCCATTTGCCCTTCGAGCATACCCGCAGGGCCGCAGGCCGCCGCGAGAGTCCTTATTAGCCTGACCGCGATATCGGTCTCGGCAACATCGCTTGCCAGCACATCAAACGCAAGCGTCAGCAGCGCATCACCCGTCAGTATCGCCGTCGCTTCGTCAAATTTCTTGTGGCAGCTCGGCTGGCCACGCCGCAAATCGTCATCATCCATCGCCGGCAGGTCGTCATGCACCAACGAATAGGTATGTACCATCTCAACTGCCGCCGCGGCCACCTGGGCGGCGTCGTTTATCGAGCCACTCGTCAACTCGCAGCACCAAAGCACAATCGCAGAGCGGATACGTTTGCCGGGGGTCCCAAGAGTGTACTTGATGGCTGTCTGCAACTCGGTGCCAATATCGCGGCGCCCTTCAAGCAGCCCGGTCAGCGCAGCATTAACAATCTCGGCCTTTTCGGCAAGGGCAAGCTTGAAATCAAGCTGATTTGACTGGATTTGCTCCATTTAGCCACTCTCTTAATCAGTCCAAATATGGCTTTTTTATCCAACTTGTGCTATTATAACCATTTTACAGCCGTTTCGCAGTAATAAAATATAATTTGTCGTCTGTTTTGTGCGTCGCACGTGATTCTGATTTTAGGGGTAACTGCGTCAGGAAAGGGCACCGTCGCCTTCGGCCTCGCCCGGAAAATCGGTGCTGAGATTATCAGCATTGACTCAATGAAGGTTTATCGGCGGATGGACATCGGCACAGCCAAGCCGTCCCGGGATCGCCGACGGCAGGTCAAATACCACCTCATAGACGTTGTCGAGCCAAGTGAGTCGTTCAGCGTGGATAGATTCCTCGAACTTGCCCACGCAGCTATCGAACAGGTAAAATCCGCCCAAAAGCCCATAATCGCAGTTGGCGGCACGGCGATGTACATAAAGGCCCTGCTTTACGGCATTTTTGAAGGCCCCGGCGCCGACACCGAGATACGCGAAAGGTTAAAGACAAACATCGATGAACAGGGCTCGGCCGAACTGCACCGCCGACTTACTGAAATTGACCCCGAGGCAGCGCAGAGAATCCACCCGAATGATGTCAGGCGAATCGTTCGAGCGCTTGAGGTGTTCGAACTGACGGGCAAACTCATCAGCTCGTTGCAGCAGGAGTTCAACGCTGAAAAGATGCTGAACGACTGGCAAATAGTAGGTCTTCGCAGGGAAAAGTCCGTCGAAAGCCGATGTATCAACATGCGTGTAAAACGAATGATTGCCGAAGGACTGGTTGATGAGGTAAAATCCCTGCTTGCCGAGACCGAGCCACTGAGCGACCAGGCCCGCTGCGCGATAGGCTACACCGAAATAATTGACCATCTGAACGGTAAGATGCCTTTGGACAAAGCCATTGAGAAGATAAAGATAAACACCCACAGGTTAGCAAAGGCGCAGCGGACATGGTTTAAGACGTTCAGACAGGTAAACTGGCTTGACATTGCCGAAGATGAACCGGCCGAAAGAATTCTGGACCGCACAATAGCATTGCTGGAGGATATAAAGCAATGAAGGTTTCAATATCGCAAAATCGACCCGCAAAAGTAACACTTTGGCTTCTCCAGATGAGAGTCCCTTTTGTTAGCGCAAGCATTGTGCCCGTGCTCGTGGGCTCAATCGCAGGCTTTGCCGTGACGGGGACCTTTGATGTGGTGCTGTTCGCATTAGCTCTCGGGGGAACTATCTGCCTGCAACTCGGCGCTAACACCGCAAACGAATACTTCGACCACCTCTCCGGCAGCGACCGGCTCAATAAGAACCGCAATCCTTTTTCCGGCGGAACTGGACTCATCCAGGCCGGTCTCACCTCGCCAAAAGCTGTTCTAATCGCAGCCTGGATCGCGTTTGCTGTTGGGGCAATGATAGGAATAGTGATACTCCTAATTACCCGCAGCAAATTTATACTGACTCTCGGCCTTATGGCTATTGGAGGCGGATATTTCTACACCGCAAATCCAGTCAGGCTCGGTTACCGCGGCGTCGGTGAAGTTATAATAGGTCTTTTGTGCGGCCTGGGGGTTGTATATGGAGCTTACTTCCTGCAAACCAGAAGCATCGACCTCGTGCCGCTGGGCCCGGCAGTCATTATAAGCCTGCTGATTTTCCTTGTGATTCTAATCAACGAATTTCCGGACGCCGATTCCGACGCGGCGGTAAATAAAAAGACCTTAGTGGTTCTGCTCGGGGCAAACACAGCCGCGCAAATTTACCGGACAGCGCTGATACTCACCTACGTCGTCGCGATTGCAACGGCAATGAGCTTCGAGAAGATGCGATGGGCCGGGTTTATGTACCTGCTGACAATCCCCCTGGCTGGCGCCATACTAAGGTTTCTAAAAACAGACACACTCGGCAGGAGCGGCAGCTACCGCGCCAATAAATTTACTATCTTGCTTCACCTGGTCGGAGGCCTTCTGATGTCCCTCGGCTTTATAATCATCGGTTTAATTAGCTGAAATCGGCTCAGTGGAATTTGCCGGTTCCAGAACATGGCGGAAAAAAAGGCCATAAGCATTCAGCTTATAGCCTTTTGGAAGTTCTGTATTCTAAAATTTCCTTATCTCCTGCGTTTTCCCACAAGCGCCAGACAGCCAAGGCCAAGCAGCACTATCGTTGCCGGCTCGGGTATCATCGTCGCACTTCCGATTATGACCGGATCGTCGGGAACATCTTTCAGACTTTGGTTCACATAATGGGTATCTACCTCAGCAATGACATCAACAACATCCATGCCGCTGACAACCTCGCCAAAGACGCAATGTCCAGGATCACTCGGACTTATATAGTCCAAATGAGAATTATACACATGATTTATGTAAAACTGGGAAGTGGCTGAATCGGAGGCATCCCCTCTGGCCATCGCAACTGTGTACTGAAGATTGGTCAGACCGTTGTTGCTTTCGTTAACTATTGGAGCACTGGTGGGTGCATGGTAGTTTAAGTCGGCATCGTAGGCACCAGCCTGAATCATAAAGTCATCTATTACACGGTGGAAGACCAGGCCGTCGTAGAAGTCGTCGTTTACATACGCCTCGAAATTCGCAACTGTTATCGGCGCCGCATCATAGTCAAGGTCGATTACAATATCGCCATAATTGGTTTCTAAAAGGACATCGCCGCCATCAGCATGACCTGCCGCAATAAAAGCAAGCAGGCATATTACACATAACAACTTCTTCATTACCATAGCCCCCTAATCAGTAATATCCATTCAGTGTAGATACAAACGAATTGCAATTCTATGCGCAACTTACTGGTTGGTGTCCTCGAGTAATTTTCTGAGATAGCCGTTTTCTCTGCGCGTAGACTCCAGGTCAAAAAGCAGATATTTGACGCTGATTCTAAGGTAATCCAAGGACTCCTGCAGGCTATCCACGCTCTTTCTAAGCTGCTTATGGCAGTTGCCGGTTTGCTTAACCAGCATGATAAGTCTCGTCCGTTGCGGCTCCGGGACAGAGGCAATCTCCTCGGCTAATTTATTCAATTTGCGTTCAAAAGCAGCTTCATCCATCATCTACCCCCCTATTTTTTGACACCCTCGATAAACCTCCAAAGCCTTATCCGCACAATCCTGCTGTCATAGAGTTCCTGCTGCAGAGGTTCTGTGATGCGCATAACTGCAGGCTCGAAAGCTCAACTCCGAAATCGTTGAAAAGTCACTATCATTACAGAAAACCCCCATTTGGGAACTGTTGATATTACTATACCATAAACGCCGTCGCAATTCAAGTAAAGAACTGCTGAGGAGTATTTAAGGAAGCGACTTATGGACGTTTGATTGCGCGAAGCGAGAATTTATCGGTCGGCGGTGAAAAGTTTTTTTCCCCACACTCGGCCTGTGCCAATCTGCCAATCGGCTTTGTCTTATGCTTTTCTTCTCAAAACCAACGCCCCTAAGCCAAGCAACAGCAGCGTAGCCGGCTCCGGTACGCTGGGCTGACCCAGGTCGTTCAGAGTCAAGTGATCGTAGGTACCTGCATCCCACGTGATTATGCTGAGGGGGGTCTCATCATGCCACAAGCCCGTCAATAAACCTTCCCACTCTCCTCGGATGGAATCCCACTGAAATTCGGGGTTGTAGGATAAGTCATACCCGGTAATGTCCACAACGCTGGAATCCTGAGCCCAAAGGTTGGTAATCTGACCTTCCGATATAATTACCTCACTGTCGTAAGATGCGGATAACCACTCCACCTCGCCACCGGTGATACTGACTGAACTCTGGTCCTCAGCAAATAACTCCCAAACCTCGCCACCGGTAACGTTGACTGTGCTATCATCCAAAGCATACAGCCGCCAGGACTCGCCGCCACCGATATCGGCTGTGCTGGATTCAAACGTCCACAACTCCTCGACCGTACCCCCTGTTATGTCTATTACCGATGCTTCATCAGCATCGACATACCAATAATAATCTCCATTATTGATGGACAAGTTGTTTACCAAGCCCTCGCCGTAATCGTCCTCATAATAGACCTGTGCCGACAGAGTCGCCGTCAGGCAGCCAATTGCTCCTGCAATTATCAGAACTCTCATGCCTTTCATCACTTTTTCCTTCTCCATAAAACACATCCTTGTCAAAAACTAGAGAGAAGCTCAGAAAGAGGACTTGGATACGCAGAGGCTATACCTCACTCCTAGACCTCCTCCAGCGTCAACTGTAATATAACACCAATTCTCCAATCCGTCAAGCGAAAAGGCCGATAAAATTTAATTTTTTTGCAAAAACACCGAACTTGGGACAACTTTTTGCCCTTTAGAGTCCGAAAACGCGGATTTTGCCGGTAAAAAAAATGTGAAAAATATTTAAATTCGGCAAAAATTTCTGATAAAATGATAGTATTTGATAGTGATTTCAAGAGATTTCCGGAGAATAAGGAGATGATATGAAGCAGGTGCAGCGAATCGGGGTCTCGCTCGAGAGCAAATTACTTTCCCAATTCGATAAGCTGATCGCAGCGCAGGGATATTCAAACCGGTCTGAGGCGATAAGGGATTTGATACGAAATCGTCTGACCGCGAAGCAATTAGAGGACCCGAAGAGCGAAGCGGTCGCGGCGGTGTTCGTGGTTTATGACCACCATCGCCCTCAGCTCGCGCAGAAGCTTATCCAGTTGCAGCACAGCCAGTTGTTAAAAACCATCTCGTCGATGCACGTTCACCTTGACCATCACAACTGCTTAGAGGTAATTCTGCTTCGAGGCAAAGTAAGCGAGATAACAAAACTGGGTGATAATATTGCCAGCCTGAAGGGCGTCAAGTTAGGACGGGTCAACCTTATCGCAGCCGCAGAATAAACCGCTTGACATAACAAAGAGGATACCCTTCTAATGTGGCTTGTCAGGGGCGTTTAGCTCAGTTGGCCAGAGCGCACGGATCACACCCGTGAGGTCACAGGTTCGAGTCCTGTAACGCCCATTTTTGGGTTTTTTGCACCTTTTCGCATGGAGTCGCATCATCATTGTTAGTCTCGCAACCACAAGGAATTAAGTCCTCTTTTTGATTACCTTCGTGCGACTCAGTGCGACGCGATTCCGCTGTAGTCTGCACCGGATTCTGCACCCTTTTTTGTACCACGCTTTCAGCGTCATTCAATACCGCCATCTTAGCTGCTTCCTGCAAGTCCGCTTCGGTCACTTGAGCATAGTGCTGCATCGCAACCTCCGGGCTATTTCCTATCCAACTGCATACCGCTTTGACATTACCGTTGGTCATCTTGAACAATTCTGTCTCTCTGGTGCTTCTGAGGTTCTGGAATATCTTGGGCCAAGGCTCAAGCCCTGCACGTTTTATAATTTTATACAGTCTCGTCCGTATGTTTGCAGATTTGTCCCGATACCGCGTAATACAATAAACATCCCCTTCTTGTGCTTTGTCAAAGGCATCCTGAAACAGCGGTCTTAATTCTGGAAACATCGGGACAGTTCTGATACCACCGTCAGCGTGATGTTCTGTCTTACTGGCGTGTACTGTAAAGCGGTCATGCTCAAAATCCACATCCTGCCATCTAAGCCGTAGGACTTCGCTGGGACAACGTAGCCCTCCCCACCGTGCCAAACCAAAGATTAACCGTGTCTGACGTCAGGGCAAGCCTCAAGCACCTTTAAAGCCATTTCCTGAGTTACATAATAAAACCTTGCCGGATTAGCTGTACTGTCTAATTTCATTTTCGTTCTTTAACCCTTAACGGAGCCAATAACTTATGTCGCTTATAATGATGAAAACGGGCCAACTCCCTCCGCTTGCTTTTTCGCTTTACAAAACGTATTGCCCAGCCGGGATACCTGCGGTCGCAGGCTTGACGCAACAGCAAGTACAGCAGAGTGCGAACCTGTGTAACCTTCAGCGCCGGCGTATATTTTTTTCCCCCGGCGTGTTTCACGAATTAAAAACCATGTCGCAATAAGCGAGAGCGTTTGATGATGATACCAGCCTGTCCATGTACGAACTTCATAATCCGAAAGCCCGGCCTCGCTCTTGGCTCGCTTGAGACTATCTTCTATGCGATGTTCAGCCTTGATAACACGCGCCAATTCTTCCAAGGCTGTATCCGCAGGTGCATTAGAAAGATAGTAATCATATTTAACTTTGCCGACTCCTTCTGGGGTGCGCGTAACTATCAAAAGTTCTTCTACAGGCTCATGCCAACTCCGCTCGGTTCGAGCAACAACACGACAAGTAACAATCTCCATAACAAGCGGGCC
>JGI10211J34971_10001974_pt1 | contig 16871 bp, 10 predicted proteins | sample Etolagsediment_FD_34971 | JGI IMG/M metagenome (IMG submission 34971) | reverse complement strand
ATTATGAAAGAGCACAAAAACTAGAATATCTTACTGATGAGATCTGTGAGAAATTGTATATGGTAAAGAATAAGTTTTAATACTAAAAGGCTTCGCTTTCACGCCTTATTCCAATAAAAAATAATTAACGGTCTCAAGGCATTGTTTTACACTGTGTTTAAAATTTATAAAAAGTATCCAAAGGGAATTGCTATTAAATCATCACTATATTCTATGACCATATCTCCATTATAAAATACAATTCCTAAACATTTTTTATCATATCTACTTTGTAAATCTATAATATGTTTAAAGTCATCTTTTTTTACACTTAAACTCTTTTTTATCTCAATAGCTAATATCTCATTGTCTACTTCTATTATGAAGTCAATCTCTTTTTTATCATTTGTTCTATAATGAAATATCTGAGCTGATCTTTGAAGGTATGAGATGTGTTTTTGTAATTCACAAAATATGTAGGTCTCAAAAATTTGTCCGCTATAGTTTGAATGAAGCAGTTGCTCTTTTGAATTTATTTTAAGTAAACTGCATAGAACCCCAGTATCGTTAAAAAACACCTTGGGGGATTTTATGAACTGTTTTCCAATATTCACAAAATATGGCTTAAGTACTGCGACTTGATATATACGGCTTATAATGGAGAGATAATTGTCTGTTGTGACATCCTTGATTCCTATATCATTGCTTAGGCTAGATTTATTAAGGATTGTAGCGCTTCTAGATGCTAACACATTTACAAATTTTATAAAGCTGTCTATATCTCTTATATCTGCCAGGTCTCTTGCATCTCTCTCAATATATGTTGCAATATACGATGTAAACCATAGATCTTTTGGTAAACCATCTAGATTTAAAATCTCTGGATATCCACCACTGAGTATATGTTCAATCACTTCATCATAATAATCTTTTTTTGCAAGTTTGAAGTCTCTTTTGAGTAGTCTTTCTATAACATTTTCATCTGCTTTATCATTTTTTTCTTTTGAGCTAAGTGGATGAAGTCGCAGTTCACAAAGTCTTCCGGCTAAGGTGTCTTTACTCTCTTTATGGTCTAATATATTAGAACTTCCAGTAAGTAAAAAGTCTCCATTTTTTCTGTTTGCATCAATATGCATCTTTATATATTCAAGAAGTGTGGGCACTTTTTGTATCTCATCAAGGCATATTGGCAGTACTAAATTTTTTAAAAATCCTTTTGGATTATCTTTTGCATAAAGTCTAAGTTCTCCATCATCAAAGGTAAGATAATTTTTAAAAATATCTAGTGCTAATGTGGATTTACCAACCTGTCTAGCGCCGTTGAGTAAAACAACCGGAAAGGTGTCAAGTGCTATTTGAAGAGTTGATTCAAGTGTTCTTTTTTTCATTTCATCTCTTTAATAATATATATTTTACCATTATACTATATAAAAAGAAAATATTATGCTGAATAAATTTTACACATATTCTTCTTTATATTTTGATAATCTTGTATACTTCCATCTTTATTTTAAACTATCAGTTATAATAAACATCTAAAATAATAATAATTTTTAATAAGTAATATCCACAGACTCAAAGCGTTTAATATATCAATCTAAAAATTAATTGAAATACAATTCTTATATCTCTTTTACAAACCACGAAATTAATTTTCCAAGCTAAGGCTTGAGTAAATCATCAATTGTTGCTTGTAGGACTACTTACTCATTGTAATTTTACATAATGGAAGCTGTCTATAATTTCCAAACTGCTCATCAAACCACTCAATAACATTTTCAATAGTTACATTTATAACTTTATATCCTTGCTCTTCATGTAAATTTATGAGATTTTGCATCTTCTGAGAAAACTGTCCAATGAATAAATTGTTTTGTACTAAGTGGTATGGTTTACCTAAATAGCGTTTTTCAAGTGAAACCTCTGAACCAGCAATTAAGTTGACTTTATTTCTGTCATGCTGAGATTTATAACTCATATATAAATCAGATAGTCCCATTACAAATGTCTTCTTATTTGGCTGTGTATAGTTGTTATTATCTAGACTCTCTATTGATGTTATTGTTTGTTGAGTAAAAAATGGATTATCAGTTACAATAATCAGCCTTTTTTTCGCCCTAGTCATTCCCACATAAAAGAGTCGAATGAAATCATCGTTTAATTTCATTTTATGTGCAACTAAAACTACAGTATCAAACTCTTTACCTTTTGATTTATGTATAGTGGATACCAAGATTTTATTGTAAGTTGAGATAAGTTGTTCTGAAGATATTTCATCTAAATATATATGCCAAAGAGATGGAGTATATATCTCGTGATCATCTATAAAACCTTTTACTATTTTGTAAACAATTGTTATATTTTTAGAACTACTGTATCTCTCTTTAACTTTCTCATAACAGGCCCAAAGAAGATTCTCAGTTAACTCCTCGTCTTTTAGGAGATCATCCAGAAACCTGATTTCTACAAGTGAATTTAGTTTAAAACCTTCATTATCTAGTAGATAATTTACTTCAATGTTTTCTTCATGTAAAAGAGCATAGATATCTGCTACTTCATTATTGCTAAAAGCAAGTACAGCACTACTCTTCTTAGGCTCAAGATACTTTTTAAGCTCTTCAACTGCAGGTTGCTGTAGATAAGGTGAAGTACAATTTACTATGACAACTTTATCACCTTTTTTTGAATATGCACTTAAGGGATGTAGTTTATATCGAATGGAAATATTTTCTATGAACTTGTTTGAATACTCAACTATATTTTGAGAGCTTCGGAAGTTTGTTAAAAGTTCATACTGAGCATAGGACTTGCTCTCTTCATCATCAAATCCAAATTTATCTTCAAACTCTTTGATAAACTTTATATCTGCACCATTCACATCAGATAAAATACACTGGTCATCATCCCCTACAGCGATGATTCGTTTTTTATTTTCATGTGCATTAGAGAGAGCTTGTATCAGCTTGAATCCATCACTATTAATATCTTGATACTCATCTAATACTATGACAGTTTTAAATGGGATATCAATTTTGTTATCGTTAATATGTTGTACTGCAAGTGTTACAGCACTTTTTAGGATAGTATCATTATTAGTGACTTTTCTTCCTATAAGTTGCAATGCAAATCCATGAAATGTAAAAATATCAATATCGTAAGCAAGTTGCCCTATCAGCTCAAATAGTCTAGATTTAAATTCCATCATTGCTGTACGAGAGTAAGTTAACATGAGGAATTGATCGGCCTTAATATCTTCTTGTAAGATAAGAGACGCTATTTTATGCACTAAAACCTTAGTTTTTCCACTTCCTGGTCCTGCTAAAATCATCATAGCTTGCGACTCTTTATCGTCAATAACTTTTTTTTGTTCATTTGAGAGTGCATTGAAAATCTTGTTATAACGATACTCTGTCATAGGTCTTTTAAATTTCTCTTTTAATTCACCGTATTTATTAACAAACATTCTATACGAAAGTGTAAAGTAATCTTTCATAAAAGCTTGAGCATGTTTTGAATTTTTGATTAATCTTTCAGAGTATTCACCGACTATATGAATAGATTCCATTTTCCTTTGATAGTAAGGCTCTAGTCTAGATTTATATTCAAGCTTTGTATATTTTTTGTTTGGAACTAACATTTTGTCTAGCTTTTTAATATTCATAGGAGCATAGTAAATAAATCGCCCATTGCCTAGTTCTAGTATTCTGAGTTCATGTAAATGCAATAATGCTTTATCAATAATTTTTGTACTGTGTACCTCTTTTAAATCTAATGCTTGCTGAAGTTCTAGCATAGAGAACTCAACAACCTCTTTAGTATTGTACTTTTTCTCTTGAAGGTTCGTTGATAAAAAGTTTATAATTTTCAGACCGATATAATGCTTGTAATCAATAATACTTTTGACTTTTTCACTATCAATGAACTCAAAATACCATAAATCTTTTTGTCTATCAAGTCGGTTAAATTTAAATTGATGCTTATAACCAATCCAGCTTTTAAGCAGCACCTTTATAATCGATGTAATGTTTTCATCTTTTATATTTAAACTTTCATCGTCTAGTAATACTTGGTTTAATTCACTCATCCTGATGCTATGGCTATGTTCTCTCATTAAATATTTAAATAATATCTTCTCTATTTGAGTATAGCTTTGATACAAAAACAAACCTTCTTTACTGATCTTCAAACTTAGGTCTTTTGCATCTGAAACAATCTTCATATCTTTTAATTCTAGAACAGACTGAGTTACCAGTTCATGCGGATAACCAAGTATTTCAGTTAATTCATCAAGTTGAACAGCTTCTGGTTTGCCGCTACCAAGTAAGGTTTGAAGAACTCTCGATAATCTTATTTGAGATTCTTCACTATACTCTTTTGTTTTAAATACTTCATGTAAGATTGCCAAAGAGTCTTTTGCTACAGCATCTGCATAATACTGAACTTTGTTTCTAGAACGTTCTAAATAGTCTTCTCTTTCCAGTTCAAGTAGAGCAGTTTTTACTTTCATATCATAGTCACTAGATTTATCTTCCGTGTCCCATCCAGCTTGAGAAGCAATTTCTCTGGTTGTAAGAGTTACAGGGTTTCGAGTATCATTTTTAAGAACTCTAAAGATTGCATTTATCTCATCGGGATTAATTTTAGCACGAGTTAATGTAGTGAAGTGTTTGTCTAAATCATTTTGTGAGAAAAGTAGCGGACAAGATGCCCGAATATTTTGATCTCTTGCTCCTCTTCCTGCTTCTTGAGAGTAGTTTTCTAAAGATTCTGATATCTCATAATGAATGACATTTTTAATATTTGGCTTATCAACTCCCATCCCAAATGCAGTAGTTGCTACAACTATATCTATTGTATCGTCTATATACTCTTTCAAAATTTGCATCTTAATATCAGTGTCAAGTTTTGAATGGAATGATTTTACATTTTTGCCTGTATCAACAGCTAGTTGTTCTGCAATCTCGTCACACTTTTTAGTTAAAGATGGTATATATATAAGTGTTGAGCCTTCTTTTGTATTTATAAGCTCTAATAAGCTTGTATACTTAGCTTTATCTCCATCTAATTCATATCCTTCATAGTCAAGATTTTTTCTCTCTGGTACTGCGATATAACGATTCATTTTAACATTTAAAGAGGACTCAATATACTCTGTGATGTCATCCATTACTTTTGGTTTTGCAGTTGCGGTAAAGCATGAAACTGGGATACTATCTTGAAAAGGCTTTTGATCCAAGAGGTCATTTATAAATGCACCAATATAAAAATAATCATGTCTAAAGTCATTTCCCCATGTTGAAAGACAGTGGGCTTCATCTATTACAAACCTCTCAATAACTCTATTCTTCAGCAAATTAAAGACTGAATTAGAACGTAAACTCTCAGGAGCCAAATATAAGATATCAGCATCACCATTCACAACTTTTTCCATAGTGTCAGCTCTTTCACTTGGAGACATATAACCACTTAAGGCTACAGCTTTATAATTTGCTACCGTCTCATGAAAACTTTCCATATGATCTTTTATAAGAGCTTGTAAAGGAGAGATAACAACAGTAAGTGTTTTTAGTGATTTTGCTTTTATGATGGATGGTAGCCAAAAAGTAAAAGTTTTTCCTCCACCTGTCGGTAAAATAGCTAGAAATGATTCATTTTTAAGTCCTGCTGTGACAATCTCTTTTTGAGAGATTGTAGTTCCTGTTTCAAGTGTAGCATCTTGGCGAGGAAAATCTCTAAATGTTCCGAATCCAAAAATATCTTCAGCAGTTGAGCTAAGCTCATCTACAGAACTTTCATAATCAAAGCAAAGTCTTTCCTGTAAAGATGTTATCTCTTTATAGTCATATAGCACCTTGGGAGGTTGAGCATTTACTTCAAGTTCTGGCATTCTGATAGCTAAAATAAACGCAAGTTCAACTCTATTTTGCTCAAGTGCTTCATTTAGGACTGCTGAACTTTTAATAATAGTTTTAAAAATGCTTAATATTGAACCTTTAAGAATTATTTCACTCAGTTCTTCAAAGAGCTCTAATTCAAATATAAGTTCAAAGAAACCCTTAAATACTTCTTCTTGTTTGAGTAAGGTATATAAAATATTTCTTTGTAATGTTGGGAGTGTTTTGAACTTTTCTATTGATTTTAAAAGGAGTTCTTTTGATAATTTAGCATCTTTAACTGGATTATTTAGAAAATTATCTTCACTCTTATAATTCTTTGGAAGATTATGAAATGTTTTTTCATTAAACAATAGCATTGAAATGGGAAGTGTATCTATAAATGTTTTATTATCTAGCAATTGATTAATAGAAGTGTTTTTTAGCAACTCTTTATCAAAAGCAATTATATTATGTCCAGCTATATATTTAGTTGGTGCAGCTTGAATATATTCATAAGCCTCTTTAATCGAGTTAGTTTTTAACTCATCGTCTTGAAATATAATTCCTATTTCTTGGATAGTGGAGTCAAATGTTGCTTCTAGATCTATATAAAGAGGTTCTATAATCATATATTAAAGGCCTCATGACCTCTGTCGTGAATCAGATAATCACTCTTTGTACATAAAGATTCTATAGCAATATCAAGAGCCTTATCCTCTGCAATCTCTTTACCGATCAAGGCAACTTCTATCTGTGATTTAAACAATAGTGGCATAGCCTTTTGATAATCATTCCAATAGTTCATTATAATATCTGCTCGTTTTTCAATGAGTCTTCGAGTTGGAATCTTGGCTTTTTTCTTTTGCTGGTTTAATATTCTATCTGTTGGCAACATATTCCATAAATCATTGTTGAACCAAACTGAGAACGGTAATACATGATCAACATCATAGTTTTTGTCTTTTAACTCTTTCCCTGACCAAATACACTCTTTTTCTTGGCTTAGCATTTTTCTAATGGATGTTGTTTCTCTTATTTCTAGTGTGTCGCCTGATAGCTTCTCAATAATATCTTTGACAGTCTCTTGATTGGCATTTAAAGAGTTGGTTTTTTGTTTCCACTTAGCCATAATTGTTGATGTGCCATAAAGTGTTTGACCAAGATAACGAAAGATATTGTAATGCTGTTCAGATATTGAGAAATAACCAAAATCATTTACCACAAAACTAGAGTTGTAAACCTCATCGTTAACAAGTTTAATTGACCCAAACTTATATCTTTGGGGAATAAAAAACTCATACTCTGATTTACCCGTATACTTCATAGGCATAGTTACAATTTTATCTGCAATCTTCTTTGAGAGTTTGAGGAACTCTTTTGATAATTCCCCTGACATAGTAGGATTTTGAAGTGCTTTTGTAAATTGCATATATGCATATTCCCACTCTTTTGTTTTATCTAGGTTAAGAATTTGAAATATATTATTGTAAATAGTAGTTATAGGCTGATCTAAAACTGTTTTATTGTTTTGTTGAGAAATATCTTTAAACACGAAAGGCATGTAGTCTAGTATCCACTGTTCAACAATAAGCCCAAGTGGGATATTTGCTCTAGAGTGTTCTGTTTTTATTAAGTGCTCATATTTTTGTGAAGCATTAATAACACTTTTAAGAAGAACGTATTTATATGTACTTGATGCAGAGTCATGTTCAATGATATAGTTAATCTGCCTTAATGCTTCTGTATCAATCATTTTTAAATACTACCGTTATCCATGTTAATGTATCACGCTTAAGACTATCGCCATTTATAATAGTTTCGACTAGGTTGAAGCCTCTTTCTTTAAATAGTTTTATTATATTCTCTAAGTCTACATTTTCAAAATACCGTCCATCATCAGTTCTATAGCCCTCTGAATAACTTATCACTACAGTTGCTGAACTATTGAGTACGCTCACTATACTTTCTACTACAGCCTCATACTCTTGATATTGCAAGTGCATCCACATAGCTATTGTTATTACTGCATCAAATTCTTTATTTAACTTTAGTGTGCCTTTATCAAATGGCACACTTACTTCAAAGAACTTGTTTTGTATTTCTGGAAATCTACTTTTAGCATTTGCAACAAATTTAGCAGATGGATCTATCCCCCAAACTATATAATCGTTGTCATATAAAAACTGTAAATCTCTTCCTGAACCAAAGCCAATATCAAGAACAGTGGAATTTTTAGGAATATGATTTAGTAAAAGTTGATGGAGCGATAACATATTTGTATTATTGTATCTATCTATGAGTTGAATAGCATTTATATTGTAATAATCTGTTGTTGTCATTTTCCTATCAGCCTCATAGTTAGATAATGATTTTATCATTTACTTACTAAATATATCTTTTATTCACTAAAAATCATATTCATTGTAGTCTCTAAATTTTTTGCCGGTTAGATAAGAGTACTGCATCACTCTGAAACCTTTTCATTTTCTGCAATTCTTCTCCCAACTTTATTTATATTAAATGCACCTCCTGTAGCTCATGCACTATTTAAAATCATTTTAAGCCTGTTAGTTTAAACAACGCTCTCTTTTTTTGTATTACAAGTTTTTGCCTCTAGCTGTGATACTTACATATTTCGTAGCGATACAAAAAGCAAGTTGCAGAGAGTTTCTAAAGAGCTATTTTAAATGAATTAAAACTTATATAAAGATTTTTAGCTTGATTTATTTAATAGCATCTAGAGTATGTTTCACGAACTATTTTTAAACAATTTAGACCATAATTTTTCAACGCAACTAATTGCTTTTATATAAATATAAAGAATATTCTATATATATTAAACAGAATTTTCTATGTTAAATAGTAAATATTCTACATTTTCCAAATAATCATCCAATTTTGATTAAAAAGAGCCTATGCTCTTAATAAGTACATTAGAGATAACATCTTATCTTGATGCAAAAGAGATATATCATATTTATCTGCACAGAAGTAAAATAGAGGGTGTGTTTAAGTTCTTAAAAGATGTATTGGGATGGGAGGAGTACCAAGTAAGAGATTGGGAATCAATAAAAAATATCATCTCTATATGTTACTTCATTGGTGGCTACTTTTATGAGATAGAGTCAGAACTTATTAAAGATGAAACTGTACAGATGATATGTAATCTAGCAAAAAATAAAGGGATAATAAGCAGACGATTCTTTTTAGAAGGATTACAAGTACTTTTAACAGCTTGGCATCTTGAAAATTTTAAAATCCAGAATAATATATCTGATGAAATGTTTAAACAGATGCAGGCTTATGCAGGGATTGGTAATGGGACTTGAGTTTTCCGAAGTTTACAGGATAATTATTATATTTTTAGATCCTTGCTATATTCAACATAAAAATCTGGGATATGATATTTACTTTCTTTCAAAGAAAATATTTTTAATAAATCGATATGAATATAATTATAAATTGTCACTGATGGTTCAGAGTGACCCATCATAGATGAGACTAAATACATGAAATAACTAGAAATATCATCTTTCTTATATTTTGTAAAGAATTTGAAAGTCGCATACGAATGTCTTAGTGAGTGTAATGGAGTGTATCTACCTGTAATAGCTGCTAATTTTTTTGACAAATAATCCAAGTCACTATTTAATATAGTGGAAGTTTTTAACACTTTTCCCTCCTTGGATATAGCAGGAAAAACAAATTTATACTTATTAGTTTGCAAAAATTTAATATGTTTCTTTAATATTCTATTATGATTATAGTTATTAACTACAAACCTAACTCTTCTAATAGCACTATCTGATTTGGGACTTAACGAATTCTCTGAATTTGCCTTTGCAGTTAGTCTAAAGTTTTCTTTACTTACAATTATTTCGTACTGATTTTCATGTATCTGAAAAATATTTTTAGTCAAAAGCGTTCTCAATTCAGATTTTCTTAATCCACTGTAATATAGCAATAAACAAAATATTGCATATTGATTATGCTTATAAGTTTTATGCCTTACAATCTTTTCAGTATCTTTAAACTTTATTGTTGAGTCATTTATAAGTTGATTTACTAACATATCTATTTCATCGCAAAAAACTATAGATCTTCTTACATCTACTATCATACTAATTTTTTTATTCGTATTAAATGCAGTTTGCTTTCTTAAAAAAAGCTTGACGATTCTGAAATATGTTTTGGATGTTTTAGGTGTGAAATATAAATTTAACGACTTTTTATCAATGCTATCATTTAAAGATGAAAACATTACACTAACTACCTTACTATCTATACCTCCATTAATAATAATATGATGAAAGCAGTACTTAAACACTATACGTATGTACTCTTTTAAAGTCGAGTTTTTTATAGGCTTATTTGTATAATTCTTATCAGCTTTTTTTAATAGATATTCAACAAAATCAAAAATTTTATACATGTAATCATCATTCGACTTTAAAGAATACTTGAACTCGTTTATTAGCTTATAAAACCTATCGAAGTATGTTTGTAGTTTTTTTACATCTAAAGGAACAGATCGACATTTTGATAACTCTTCATAAGCTTCGATATTTTGAGTAACATATTGGCAAGCCTTAGAATTACTATCAAGATCTTCATCGTCTATATCAAAATTCTCATCATTAGTAAGAAAGTTGTTAAAATATACATCAAAATTATGTCGTTCAATGTCTAGCAATTTTTTTGGAAATATCCCAGGAAATATATAGTCAATTTCTAGTAAATTTAATTTGGGATAGCTAGCAGCAGTAGCAAGTGATAAATCTAATTGATTATTTAAGTACGCATATTCAAAATGAAGACAGTTTTTTATATCTTGGTAAAATAGCTTTCTCTCTTTTAGATACTTTTCTAGTTCCCTTTCGTAATAACAGATATCATGTTTAAATACAATATTTTCAAAGTTAAGAGCTATTTTATCATAAATAAAATCATCTAAAAAGTACTTATGCATTAATAAGTAGCCCTTTGTAGTCTTATAGGCTGTGGATATATATAAATGAACTTTATTTCCAATATTAAATATGTTATTTACATCTAACTTAATAATATCTTGTTTATCAATTTTTTTTAAATGGTATATTCTCAAATAAACGTAAATTGCAATATCTATACAACTTTGGTATATCTGAAATATATTATCTCTATAATCTAAAATCAAATCCAACATTGGAAGATCTACTTTTAAAAAAGATTTTGATAATGTAGATGTTAAAAACTTACTATTTATTGGGTATACCATTGATTTAGATGATAGGTATTTATATTTCTTTAACCATTTAGTAATATAATTACCATCATTTGAAAAATTTTTATATAATGGTTGATTAGATAAATGTACTAAAAATTGTAAATTCAATACTAACTTGTTGTGGTATGAAGATAATTGTTTATTTGATTTTAATATATGTTTTGCATATCTAAATATAGCACTTGACATCTGTTTTAATTGTGGTTTTAATTCTATAAAAGAATTATCTTTATGTAGTTTTTTTTCAAGTTTTTCTAACTCTACTAATTCCATATATCATCCTCAATTCCTAAGCATACTGAGAAATATTTTGATTCAATGTCTTCTAACACAATTCTTGCTTCATTTACATACTTTAATGTATCAAAATTACTATATTTTCCTTGATCCTCTTTTCCAAGCTGATGATGATTCATTATTGCATCAATATATTCAGAGCAAACTCCTTTTTGAACCATTTGTGTTGTTACTACATGTCTTCCAAAGTTTATTGAAGTATAAGATGTAAACTTTTTGATATCATTAATTATAGTTGTATTCTCATGATTTTTAAAAGGGTCTTTTTCAATATCTAACAAAGAATCAAGATACTGGTTTACATTACTTTTGGTAATAGGCTTCTCAATTAATAGTCCATTTTTAACACTAAGTAGAATAGGACTCTCACTTGATATCGAATATTGTTTTTTTATCTTTTGAAACATATCAATATAAGCAATAGCTTTGTTCGTCAGTGGTAAGATTCTTTTTCCTTGATATAAGTTTTTCCCTTTTTCTTGAATTGTTATAATTTTAAATCTTTTTGATATTTGTGATAAATCAGATGATGTTTTAATAAAATCTCTAGATACTAATAATATTGAAAAAGCGTATCTTAAATATATCATTCGTATATTCAATTTAATTATCTCATCATCAATATTTAGTTTGTCCAAATTAATCATGAATTCTCTAAATTTATAATCTTTAATATAATTGCGCGAACCTATTCTGGTGTAATGATTCAGTTCTCTTAATTGATGTTCAGATGCCTCACTCTTTAAATACTCATCTAATCCTAAATATATTGTGAAATTGTAGATCCACTTTTCATATACTAACAGTCTTTTTAGAGAATTACAATAGGTTAATCTTGCTTCGTCATTTTTGCTGATATTTTGAGTAAATAAAAGTTGGATATCGCTTACAGAGTTGTAAACTTTGTAATAATAATAAAATAATGTGTGTAAATTTTTCAAATTTACTTTAATATTTTTATGAAAAGACTTAACATGCTTAGTATAGATTTTTATATTGTTTTTTATGAGATCATTTATATAATATTCTAGAGTTTTCAATTTGTTTAATTCATCAATATCTCTTTTACTAAAGTTGGTGCTAACATATTTTTTTATCTCATCAAAGTCTTGCAACTCTTTACATTTTTCTACATATCTATGTATAGTCTTTTCACTAAGTCCGATCTCTTGATCAGGACTTTCTTTTATGAAAATCTTCAAGTCTTCATAACAAATTCTAGATGTAACATATTTTTCAAGATTTGATTTAATATTTAACCACTTTTTTTCTAAAGTATCAGTTAAATAAACTTCTCCTTCTTGTTCAACTTTATAACTTAATTTATTGTCTATTACATCAGTAAATTCCGCAAAATAACTCTTATTTATTTTTATATTTAATTTAGAATTACTTTTTATTATCTTTTTATATGTAAATGTATCATCAAGATCTAATATTGAATAAATCAACTTTTCTATAGGAATACCCAGTATAAGACTAAGTATAATGAGATCTACAAAATAACTATTACTCCAAGAATTAATTAAGTATTTTACAAACTCTTTACATATTGGCAATGATGGCTTATTATATGTAGTTTCTAAATTAATATTTTTGTATATATATGAGTTAGATATGGCATTATTTATTAAAAATCTTTTATAGCATGCTTCTATTGAATTTGTCTTTATCACATTATAAAAATCTTTATCAACCGATCTCGCACATTCACTATCAAGCAAGGGTGATAAAGTTTCTTTTGATGTATTCAGATGAACTTCTTTGATTGTTTCTTCAGCTATTTTACTGATCTCTAAATCTGGTTTAATATAATTTACTATTTCAAATGTTTTTAATGGTAAATGTTTACCTACTAACCCTCCTTTAGATTTGCCACTAATTCTCCCTTGCGATTCATCTAATGAGAAAATTCTATAGACAACATTTGCTTTATCTTTTTTAGTCTTGAAGTAATATTCAAGATGTCCTACTTCTTTGGATGGCCCTTTTAACGTATGCTTACCGATAGGATGGAATACATATTTATTTTCTATTTTATTATTAGCTAAATCATTAGGACAATTCAAACACACAAAATTTCTATGTGATTTTACATTATGATACTTACCGTCAATTATTTTAAAAATCTTATTAGCAACACCATTGGATAATTTTATTAAAAAGAAATAATAGTTATCGTGCTCTGCTATATCATCATAATCGAAATATATACTATTTAATTCTTTTAAATTAGTTTTAGCTACATACAACATTAATTCTAATATTCTTCTCACAATATTAATGTACTCGTTTATGCTACTTTTAGACCACCCAGTTTCATTTTTATGATGTTTATACAATATCAGTGCAAATTTCCAGTAGCTTGAAATAATTAATTCTTTACTTTTTATATTGTCAATTAATATACCATGAGCACTATAAAATTTATTTAAATATTCTGTTACATTGCTATTAAAGTATTTATGATTTAATACAAAAAATCCCAACTCATCAGAATGAACCTCTTTATAACCTGTTGATATAACTAAATCTTTAAAACTTTTCATGTCTTAGGTATTTTAGATTTTTTATTTTCAATAAGTTTATTGTAGTTATTTAAAACATACATAACTTGTAATTTTTTATTTTTATCGTGATTAATTTCTAATGTGAATAATAATTCTTCTTCGTAATCAGTATTCATATGATGACAAACTATTTTAACTTTATAATTATCGACTATAAGTATTTTTTCCATTATATTTTTGCTATTTATTGGTATAGTGGCACTACATATAGGACACTCTATATTGCAATGTTTATCTTTTAAATTAATATACTCACCTAGTTCATCTATCGGTACAATTCTTTTATTTGTTTCTGGATGACCCCTAAAATATTTATCATCTTTCTTTCCGCTTAATGTAGACGTCAAACTTTTTTTAACCCCTTTGGCTATTAATTTTGGATCTATACTTATAATGCTATCTAAAGTATTTATTTCAATAGTTTTACTAGTTCGCTTTGAAGTATGGTTTATCAAAAAAGTTAAGCCTCCTAAATATTCCTCAATTTCAAAATATTGTTTATTATAGTTTATTGTTTCGATTTCAATTTTTTTTGCTTTGTTCGAATATTTTGAATCAAGACATTTTAAAAAAATAACTGCTAATTCTTTTTGCTTTATACCCTTAATATGCCTAGCGTCTAAAGAATCTGTCTCGAAATAATCTTTAGATACCCCGACAACAAGTTTAAAGTTTTGAATTATACTCATGATTGTATCTACTTTAAATTTTTGAACAATTTCATCATACTTATACTTGTCATAATCATATCTATTGGTTTTATAGAAAATTTCCAATAACTCAATTGTATCTTGTATTGTTTTTTTTATAGATGTTTTCATAATAATCCTAAGAAATAATTATTTTAACTAAACAGAATATTTTAAATAATATATTTTTATAACATACTTTACATATAAATAGTAAATATATTAATTAAAAAGATTTTAATCTTGATCTATTTGATAGCATTTTGAGTATGTTTCATAAACAATTTAGACCATAATTTTTCAACACAGCTAATTGCTTTTATATAATTATAAAGTATATTCTATATATATTAAACAGAATTTTCTATGTTATATAGTGAATATTTTACATTTTTCCAAAAATCATGCAGTTTTGATTAAAAAGGTGATCACGAAAAATACATGAAGCGTATTGATGAATTGATCCAAACTTTGAACTCAACTGAAGATACAATTTCAATAAAACCTGTTGAAGCAATTTTACTTTCTGAGTTATATTCTGAATCGATAAAAATAAATGAGAGAGGAGAATTGCTTTTAACAAGAGACACTGTAATAGATTTTTCTAATTTTATTTTTAGCAACCCTACTGAATTTTTAAAATATGTTAAATCAATTGAAACAAAAATTGATCAGACAAACGAAAAAAATAAAGTCAAGTTGGGTGACTTACTTTTCATGATGAGGAATGCAAGAAAGTTTGGTCTATCCATCAACAAAGAAGCAGGAGAAAATGATTACAAAATCAAAGCAGCAATACATGAAAAGAATTTCAAAAACACTGTAATAAATTTTGTGCCAGAAGACAATATAGTTGATGAAAGCTATGTCTTTAAAACTGGAAACACCAGAGTAAAAAATTTGTACATTGAACAAGAAGAGGAAGAGCTAAATGATGCAGAAGAAAATTCTAATGTTGAAGAAGTTGTGAAACTTAACAATGGAAGAATCTTGATTGTTTTAAAAGATGGAACAAAAATTGAGAAAGATGATTTCAATATTTACAGCATAGAGCATCCAGAAGAAAACATAGATAAAAGAATTGAGAATAAAAGTAAAGGACAAAATGGGTTAGTTAATGAACATAAAAAAGAGGAAGATGAGAATTTAACATTTTTCAAAAACTACGTGGCGAGATTTGGAAACCTAGATGCAAGAGAAGAAAAATTAAAGAAGCCTGAGTTTTTAAGATACAGAGCAATGTTAGATGCTGTATAATTATAATATCTGAAAAAAAAGGTTCAAATCGTGAGTGCAAGAGTAGATATTACAGATCAAATTTTCAATGACATTTATGTTCTAGAATTTGTCAAAAATCAAAACACTCATGCTCTATATAAATGCTTATGTATGCTATGTAACGAAATTACATACATAACATATTCAAACCTCACCAAAAGCAACAACACTAAAAGCTGTCAAAGATGTGCACAAAAGAAGATATCCAATGCTATAGAGCAAGACATTGCTTTCGAGCTAAGAAACGGAATGAACAAGAATCAGTTGTCTAAAAAGTACGGCCTAAGCAGAACAGTGTTCTATAGAATTGAAGAAGATTTCAAAACAAATGTGTTGTCAAACGAAAAAGAAACAAATGTGTAAGTTTCTCAAAAAATAGAAATAGGAAAAGTTTATTCTACGATCCTTACATAATCTATTCTATATCCTTTAATCTACTCCATATTTAAATTCCACGTAATAAGTTTCAAACATTTCATATACATCTATTGAAAATAATACAAATTGTGAACCGCTAAAGATTTTATTGGGGATCACTGCTTATATCCTAGAATTTTTTAATCTTTAAGTATCAATAAATGTAAGCAAATCGCCGTATACATAGTTATTGTTCTTCGGGAAACAGGAAACATTTGTTTCCTATAAATTAACGTTTCCTTTATCTTTTTATGCTATAATCACTTATTATTTATTTAAAGAGAGCATCCATGAAAGAAACAGGAAACGGAATTTCATTTGAAACAGTTGAAAAGATAGCATCTGGAATGTTAATGCAAGGTGTAAAGCCAACAGTTCGAGGTGTGATTTCAGTAAGTGGTGGAAAAACTGAAGTAGTATCTAAGCACTTACGAGATTTTTTTCATAAAAGAGATACAGACGTTTCAAAGATGGCAGATGAAATTGGTAGCAGCAGTGT
>JGI10211J34971_10001972_pt1 | contig 16873 bp, 7 predicted proteins | sample Etolagsediment_FD_34971 | JGI IMG/M metagenome (IMG submission 34971) | reverse complement strand
CTGGAGTTGGCCAGGCATGATGCGGCTACTGTCGAAACCGATGATTCGGCCATTATTAACTTTTATGCCAGAGAACACCAGGACGTTGTCGCGCAGCACGCGTCTCTGAGTCCGGCCCAGTCAGAGCCGATGCAAATACGGGTAAGCCAAGACGATATTCTGTACTATGAACTTCTTGATGGCCAGCCGGAAAGCATGAGTCCTGGTATAATTGTCAGAGGGCCTTCATCTCAAGGTCAAATCAGCCCGCCCAAAGCACCGATCATTTCCAATGGTCACACGCTGTCCCTTTCTGAAGCCAAAGAAACTGCCAATTTTGATTTAGTGGCGCCGCTGTGGCTTCATCCCGGCTATGAACTCGATCAGATCAGAAGGATCGACGGCCGCGAAGCTCTGCAACTGTTGTATACCGACGGCATCAGGTCGGTGTCGTTGTTCGAGCAGCCTCTGGATGGGCAGCGTGGGCTTGAGGCGAAGGATTTCAGAGAATATGCCGTCTATCGCAATGCCGAGCAAGCCGCAGGAACCATTCTCGCGTGGAAGGATCATGAGCTTTCTTATGTCTTAATCGGTAATGCCGACATGTCCCAATTGATGGACATCGCACAGTCAATCAGCGCCGGAAGATAAGAGGAAAAGAAAATGAATCACAAAAGATTAATCCCACTCACAACATGTTTTATACTTTCAGTCGTTCCCGGATTATCTGTTTTATCATTTGCAGTTAATGAATCAGAAACGAATGCAGAGGCAGAACAGCACTACGAAAAGGCATACGAGCTGCGCAAAGCGACTGACTACGATGCCGCCATTGCTGAATACGAGAAGGTGATGAGCCTATCACCCAACAGCAAGATCGCCCAAAACGCACACTATTGGATCGGGCAATCTCATTTTGAGGCAAGACAGTTCGATGCCGCATTATCTGCCTTTCAGGGCCTTCTCGATAAGTATCCCGCAAGTTCTATTGCCCCTTCAGCAAAGCAGATGATAGAGCAAGTTCAACAGGCAAAGATAAACAAAGCACTTTTTGAGGCAGTAAAAACGAAGGCGGATGTCGAACAGGTTAAGCTGCTTATCACCGAAGGAGCCGATGTCGATGCCAAGTGGGTGGACGTCTATAATAAGAACGAAGAAGAAACTTCGACAGTCAAAACCAGTTGGCGTACTAAGAGAACTCCACTGTTGTACGCTGTCACCGCTGGCAAAATCGAAGTGGTCAAGGCACTTGTCGAAGCAGGCGCCGACGTCAATGCAGGAGGCTGGCCTCCATTATGTCAGGCAGTTGATTATGTAAATACGGACATAGCTGAATACCTCATTGACCACGGAGCAAACGTAAACTATCCGAAAGGTTGGGGACCTATACAGGAAGCAGCGACCTTTAGCCTAAAAATGGTTAAGTTCCTGATCGAAAGAGGGGCGGACATCAATGGCGGGCCTTGGCCTGCTCTTCATACTGCGATTAGTAGAGCGAAGAACAGAGATATGGCTGAACTTCTAATTCAGCATGGCGCTGATGTCAATGCTAAAGACGCCTCCGGAAATACACCACTGTACTACGCAATTCTTTACATTGACGATTCGGATTTTATAAATCTTCTGATTGCCAATGGTGCCGATGTGAACACCAAGAACCAGGGGGGAGAGACACCCTTACACATTGAGGCTCGCGCAAGTAGATGGGTATTTGTAACTCAAGCAGGTAGAATGGAACTGGCAACTCAAGCAGGCAGAACAGAAACTGCAAAGTTGCTGTTGGAAGCAGGCGCCAATGTAAATTGTAGGGATGATAGAGATCAGACTCCCCTGCATAGAATGCTGGATAACAGAGTGAGCAGTAGCTCGATATACCCACCGTCGAAGGATATGGCTGAACTGCTTTTAGTTAAGGGGGCAGATGTTAACTTGAAGGACAAAGATGGCCGGACACTGTTGCATTTGGCTGCTGAGTCGGCTGATGCAGATATTGTCAAACTCCTTCTGGACAAAGGCGCCAGGATCGATGAGAAAAACGATGAGTCCGGAGCTACTGCCCTTCATCTTGCTGCGCGGTTTGGCAACAAGAATGTAGCAGAAGTGCTGATCGCCAGGGGCGCCGACATTAATGCCAAAGACAAAGAGGATCACACGCCTTTGTACGTTGCAACCAATCATGACTATAAAGTTGCCGAACTGCTTATAAACAAAGGTGCTGATAGTAGTATTAAAACCGAGTCAGGTCAAACTCTCCTTCTGTTGGCTCAACAAAGAAAAGAAATCGAGTCAATAGTCCCGGACATGATGTTTGATGGTGAGCCGAACAGCCATTTTGGTATTCGAGCTGCCTGTGCCGATGTCAATGGAGACGGATATGACGACATACTTATAGGAGCGTATGGATACAATAACCATCGAGGCCGAGTGTACTTATTCTACGGTGGGCCGCACATCGAAACAACTACCGATTTCATTTTTGAAGGGCAGAGAGAGGGAGATTGGTTCGGCTCCGGTATTGCTTGTGGCGATATCGACACTGATGGTGATGAGGAGATCGTCATTGGAGCAGGTCGGTACCGTGAGCATCAAGGGCGTGCATATCTCTATTGGGGGGGGCATGGGGGTAGTGGTCGTAAATCTATGGATGCCAATCCGGATAAGATCTTTACCGGAGAGGGAGAGGAACGCGGGTGCTTGGGTCTGGGTTATCCTGCTGTCTACGATATAGACAATGACGGCTATGCTGATATTATCCTGGGTGCACAACGGTGGACGGGTAAGGCTTACCTCTACTATGGGAACACAGGGGAATTGATGGATAAGTCTCGTAACCTAATATTCACCGAAGACCCAGGGCATCTATACGGCTGTACCATTAGCTGTGGTGATGTTGATAACGACGGCTACGGAGACATAGTCATCGGAGCTTCTGCCAGACCAGGTCGGGCATATCTCTATTATGGTGGCAGTAAATCGAATATGGATGCAAAAGCCGACGTTATCTTCAAAGCACAATCTGAAGGTAATAATCTCTTTGGCTGCAGCATAGTATGTGTTGACCAGAACAGGGACGGCTATGATGACGTAGTTATCGGCGCCCCAGGCTACAATGATTCGCAAGGTCGCGTCTGTCTCTTTTATGGCAGCTCGAAAAGGCCTCTGGATGTCGATCCGGACATGATCTTTGATGGTGAAAATGAATGTAGCGACTTTGGGATACGAGAAGTCTGTGGCGATATCGATGGTGATCATGTGAACGATCTGGTCATTGCAGCCAGCGGTTTTGGACAAGGAGTTGGCAGAGTTTACATCTATTGGGGTAATGAATTGGCCAGCCCTGATCCAAAACCAGGCAGGATTCTCACGGGAGAAAATCCCTACGATTTCTTTGGGCAGGATTTAGCTTGCGGCGATGTCAACAATGATGGCTTCGATGATCTTGTTGTTGGAGCTTATGGATACAAAGCCGGGACAAGACAAGGACGTGCTTATCTATACTACGGCGGACCTCGGAACAAATGAGGGCAAAGTTAGTCTTGCCCTGTCAAGGTAAGACCGGCAAACCCAAGTAGCTACCGCCGCAGAGCCTTGGAGATAGGCTTTGTTCGGATACGAAGATGATCTCTTGACAACCCGACAGAAAGCATCCCAACATCGCCAAAATTCCACTACCGTTTTATACCGTTTTGCGCTTTAAATACCGCGATAAGATGCGAAGAAACGCGAAAGAATGCGAACTCTTGCGAAAACCCAACAACTTGCTACCTGATGGATTTCTTGGCTATCACGTCATAATCAGACAGGCTCCGAATGATTGGGTGTTCGTCGATAAACTCCAATTCCTGCTGCTTTGAGCCGCCTCTCTGGATCAATTCCTTGATGGTCTTGAGCCGAAAGGCATCGTGCGTAAGGGCTATCTCACAGGCCTTGTCGATGCTGTTGCTATCGTGATGGTAGGTGAGATTCAACAGCCCCACGAGAACACGTATACCTGGAACACCTCTTGCTTTAAGCATGGCCTGAGCCCATTTGTCCGCATGGGTTCCGATTAGAGAAGCTCATTGTCGGGATTGGAGAGCATCCACAGCAAATCTTCTGTCTCTCAAAGTGGCTGGTTTTGAACGCGCCCATCGTGGCTGGTTTTAAGCGCCCCTTGACACCGAAAGAGACGGAACGCCCAATATCGTCGGAGAGCTTATAGCTTGAAGGAGTTGTAAGCTTTTCCTTTTTTGGGCTCGGTCTATTGAATACGATTCGCGCCCGATAATTTTTTCAGAATGTTTACTTAGCCCGAAATCTAACATTATTTTGGACTCGAATTGATAAAAATCAGTATCTATGGAGACATTTTAATGACACGCCTTGTCAANGAAATCAGGAACCTTTTGGGTCAAAAATTTTAGGCTGTATTAGTAGTGACGTGTCACTCTTCAAAATCTTCCTTTTATTCCAGTTTCTCTCGTTCGGGGCCATTTTGCTGTCCTGGCTGATCCCATTTACTACTCTTCGAGCATAATTTCCATAAATTCTTCATCTTCCCAACAATTCATTAAAGGCACGTGGAGCGTTATGACGTTCCCTTTGTTTTCCCGTAGATCCAATGCCATTTGAAGACTCTTCTTAGCCGTCGATTTATCAATCTTATACTCTTTCATAATTTGGTTTGCCATAGCATCCCAATCGTACTCTTTGAAGAGCCACCCTCTCTTCACTACCTGCACTTCAGCCGTCTTTACAGAAAAACACGAAGGCTTTATTTCGATTCGATGCTTCTTCCAGGGTTTAAGGGTAAGTCGTCCTGTCCTGGAACAACTTGGATCGGAGGATTTGGAAACTTGTATGTACATTTTGTCCTGACAACGGATAAAAGCGCTGCCCGAGGCTTTCAAACCGTGCCCCTCAATATATATGGTTAAATTATTATTGCCGGGGAATTCGATCTGACACCAATCAGCATTCGCCATATTCCTATCGGACAATACAGGCTCTCTCATCCGCGAACTGTACTTGTTGTCCAGAGCCTGATACTCTTCTTCGTCTTGCAAAATTGATCTCCTGGCTTTAACGATAATTTGCTTTTTCTCCTGAGAGAGATCCACAAGACGGTTTTTCAGATCCTGGAGAATGGCCTTCTTGAGTCTCTTGTCTATATCGGATGGGAATTCATCATAGTCCGGATAGATATCGTAAAATTCCTTTACGGACATCTTTCTTTTCAATACATTTTCCTTAGCTTTTTCAGCTTCCTTCATCTCTGTGTCCAAATCACGAGATAATGCGAGCACCCGGAGATCTGGAAATTCTTGTATCGCCACCTTCAGGCTCCTGCTTGCTTCAAAATAGCACCTATCATCATAGAGCACTTTTGCATCTTGCCAATATTGTGTCGCCACACGCTCCCGCCGTCTTAAAGATTCATGGAACCTTTGTGCCCTATCACATTCGCAGTCCATTTTCAAGGCCTGATGAACGTACCATAATGCCTCGGTATATTTTTTCTTCGACTGTAAGAGTCGTGCTTTGTCTATTAATTCCTGGGCTAAATGAGAGCTTCTTTCTGCGAGTTTCTTGTTCGCCCTCAGGTTTGATAATAATCGTCCTTCGTTCTCCTGATTCGCATCACTTATGATTTTATCGTTATCTAAGACTCTGTTTAGCAGTTTCAATGCCGTAGTTATCCTGTCTTGCGCCATCGCATCTTGAACGTCTCGATTTAATCTAGGAAACCACTTAATATAAACCGGTGTTAGGTCAAGGTTATGGTCTATATGTTCCAGAATAAATTCTTGGATTTGATCGTGGGTCTTCTGATCTAATATTTCTGAGAATTCGTAAATGTCTTCTTGCTCATTTTGCACAGACACTTTCATTTTGGACTCCAGGTCCTTTACTTTTCGAAATATATCGAGCGTATGATCTTTGCTCCAGAGGCTCCATACGCCGCTGATTATTGTACTCGCACTGGACCAGTTTTCTTGCTCCGCCTGCTTTTTTGCCTGTTGGACAAGACGGTCTAATTTGTTGATGCTCTTATCCACTTCACTCTTAAGTTCCAGCACTTCGGCTTGGGTCGGATCAAGGGTGTCGAGAATCTCTTTCGCTTCTATCAAACGCTGTCGATCCTTCATTATCTCTTCGAATACGGTAAGATAGTTATCTTTTTCTAATGTGCGTCTCGACCGATCTTCCAGTTGTTTTTCATGGTTAGTGAGTTCTTCGGAGAGGGCTTGATAACCGTAACATTGCTTAAACCCGGCTAACACATTTTGGGCATGGCGACAAAGATTCAGTTGTTCAATAACAGCATCATTTCCCATTGGAAGTGGCTGGTCTAAAAAATCATATTTTGATCTTACTTTTTGAATACAATGTGTCTCCAATTTGTGCCTATCATAGTGTTGAGGTGAAATTTGAATAAGGTTACATAGATACTCACTCAGACTTTCTAGATCGTTCGTATCGCAAACACGTTTTTCCAATTTTCGCGCTCCATTCGCTTTCTGGAACAAATCAAGGACACGATAATGTTGAGGATAATCAAGCAAAAATGCATTGCAGGATCTAATACAGATGTCGTATCTTCCTGTGACAAGATGCTCATTCGCATCAGCACACTTGGCATTTATTTCCTGCACGAATGTATCAAGTGCATTTTGAATCCATGGCCTAAACTCCGTCGGAACCGCATTCTCAATTTTCTTTCGTCCCTCTTCGTAGGCACCACGGGCATAGTCTTCCCAGGCGCCTTCACTTCCAAGCAGGCTTTCCGTCCAGCCCTTCCATCTTGATTCAATCGCAGAAAACGGTATCAGCCAAGATTGCCGTAAGTCGGCCAGTTTTAAACCGGCTTTTTTCCGGGTCTCCCTAAGATTGGCAAATGTGAGTCCCGTGCCGGATTCTTCGAGTTCCTTTTGTGCCCTGTGGATCAAAACCAGACTGGCCGTGCCATAGGCTAAACCCATACCTATTACGGCAACAACAGTGAGATAAGCGAGACTTCTCCGTATCCATCCGACAATCATCGCGTGACGGTAGAGTCCCTCCAATTTTTGTTGAAGGATCAATCCCTCTTCTCCATTAGCCTGCAACTCAAAGTACTCGTCCAGGGACACGCGAGCTTCAACCAAATCACCGGCTTTCAGGCGATCCTTCGCTCGTTGGAGTGCCTGTTCCATAGATGTTTTTGCCTGACGAGCTGCAGCGATTCGTTCCCGGATTTCCTTATATTCGGGTGAATAGATGCTATGTTGTGTTTCTAATTCCGAATCACCGTCCGAACGACGTTTACCGAGGTAATAGAACTGTTTTGTTTGTTCGAATGCGGTAATAGCTCCGTCATATTGTTGATTTCGATAATATTCTTCCGCCTTATCGGTAAACGATCGTATGGCCTGGATTTTTTCAAGACAAGCCAGCTTAATCTGCTGTGCTCTCGTATGTTCCGGCCTCATGGCTAAAATGCGCTCTGCCGCTTCAAGGCAATTCTTGTAACATTTATTCTTCCAGGCATGATCCATATTGGTTTCGGCGGCGGAAAGCTCTTTGACCTCGTTTCTAATCTGATTGAGTCGCTCAAGTGTGCCTGGATCTTCCGGAGCGACACTCTCGAGCACCTCATTCAGCAAGTCCACGGCGTTCTGACTATCGGAGGAGGCTTTGGCTTTTTCAGCTCTTTCCCAATATTGCCTGATCTTTTCTAATCCCGCTTGACACGCATTTCGCAAAGCAACCACTTTAGGATGGTTACTGTCAGAACAAGGCGAATGGTTAAGTGCATCCAGCGCCTGGGCATAGTGTTTCTTCTTGAGTAGTGAATACGTCTTTTGTAATGCTTGATTAACCTGTTCCCGGGTCTGCTCCATTTGCACTTTTTTAAGCATAGCCAGGGCATGATTTTTAATTCTTTTGGCCTGACTGTTCTCATGATCGAGCAACAAAGCCTTCTGGGCGGTTTGATTTGCCGCTTCATATTCCCCGGCCTCGAGGAATCGCGATGCTTTCTCAATAAGCTGTCTTAATTCTTCTCTGGCGATTAATTGGGGACATTCATCGATAAACTTATTGATCTGTTTATCCTCAATGCAAACAGCACGGAACTGTTCAGCAGCAGCTCGGGCCTCGTCATACTGTTTCTGGTGTCTTAAGTCCTGCATCTTGTTCTTCAAGTCGTACAAGAGGCCCAACTGTTCTCGCATGAATGTTTGAAATTCAAGAACTTCCGGATCATTCGGAAAAATCATGACGGCTTCGTCCAAATAGCGATTCGCCGTATAATAACGTTTGGCCTGGAGTTCGACGCGACACTTCTCCAACGATGCCTTACCATCCAAACTGGCCAGCACTCTGCGACCTCGCTGTATCTCCTCAAGCATGGCGGGTACATCCGAAAAGCGATCTTCAGGATCCTCGCGAACGCTTTGATCGATGATCCTCTGCCAAAAGACATGCAAGGTTGAATCTTTGTTTCGAATTTTCTCGCCGGGATTGGTATAGCCTGTCAGTAGTCGATAAATCATCAGGCCCACAGCATAAATGTCGCTGCGCGCATCGATTTCCTTCCTTTGTTTTTGCTCAGGAGACATATAAGCATAAGTGCCCACGAGTGATTGGGTTGACACTCCCTGGGAATCCATCGTTCCATCCATTCCTCCTTTTTTCTGACTCAGTTCAGTAGAAAGTAGGGTCTTTTTCAGTAGCCAATCCTGTCCGACCAGTCTAACCAAACCAAAATCAGATATTTTAGGGATAATGCTCCCGGTTGTTTCGTTTGATAAAATTAAAAGGATATTGCCGGGCTTCAGATCTCTATGGACTACTCCCGCCTTATGGGCGCATGACAGTCCATCCAAAATCTGTTCGAACAAACCGACCAATAATCCCTGGCCGATCCTACCCCCATTTTTTGCGGCCAGGTCGCCCAATGTGACTACACCTTCCTCAATCCCCTTAGCCAATTCCATTCGAAACCAGTATTTCCCATCGGTTTCGTCAAAATAGTCCACACTCACAACATTGGGATGCCGCAGCCGGGCCATGACCTGCGCTTCGCGTTCAAAACGGCGTATATTCTCAGGTGTCTGACGAATCTCAGAGGACAGAACTTTCATCGCATAATGCGTGCCGTCCAACTCATGCTCAACGTCGTAAACTTCCCCCATCCCTCCTCGCCCGAGGAAGCGATGGACCTTGTATCGCCCAAATGATGAACCCGGCTGGAGAATTCCTTTCCAGGAATGTTCACTTCCACCCGGCAAGGTTGGCATGTCGCCTATTGAACGATCCATCGGTTTCCTCATAAACGGTCACAAAAGTGAGGCGCGTGACCTTTAGACTACCCGTTCAATCTATATAGAGTTGATGTTTGCGACAAAATTCCATGTCCAGTTCTGCAATCCGAATACGGTCTCCAAAACTCAATGGCATCAACTGTCCCTTATTCAATAATTGGCCATTAATCATGACGTTCGTCACGCCACAAAGGTTCTGCAGATGAAAACAACCTTTCAAATAAACAACGGCTGCATGGCATGGCTTTAATCCCTTATCTGAAAAACAGAAGGTGTTGTCGTCTTTGGAGCCAATGGTAGCAATCCGATATACAACACAATAACTCTCACAACCATTCGAGTCCTGAATACCTAGGCTATTTATCCGCTGCAGTACTAATGAATTCATTTGTGAAGCTGAGGCTTTGGCCCACAAGCTTGCCTTAGTATTACTTAAGATGGAATCATAACCTGACATATCCAGGTATCCCTGCCCTCTATAACATCGAATTTCAAAGTCTAACACATGTGCCAAGCTTAGCTTGTGGTAACGGTGTTCAATATATCTGCCTGCCGAATCCACTGTTTCACTATCAAGTTGAGTGCCGTTCAGAGAATGAAGGTCTTTAATAGTGACACCATCCTGAGACAGATCAATGACACATTGAGGTTTGGAAGAAGCAATCCTGAGCGATAACTGATCGTTTTGCTCGTTTGTTGGTAGAAGACGCGTTACGATGTCATACGTTTTACGTCGCCCGAGCTCTATTGAGCGTTTGGCCAACAAAACACAGTTCATAAGTCGTCCATTATATTGGAGTGACAACGAAGCCGCTTCGGTAATATCTCCCCTTCGAGCATGGCAAACCAATCTGGTTCCAGAGATAGATCGATCCGCAGCCACAGGATGTAAGGCATGGGGTATTGCGCGATGCCCAAGGGATGCTGTTTGATCCTCTATCCATTCAGAGACTGCCTCTCGAAGTTCGTGTACGGATTTATATCGCTCCTCCATGTTTTTTGCGCAAGCCTTTCGCAATAACGATCCTAAACTTGCATCGATCGGTGTTGCCTCCATACAGGGATCGGCTATCTCCTCTTCAATCACTCGTTTAAGCACTTGATACTTCGTGCCTGACATATCGTGAGGTAAATGGCCCGTGAGCAGTTGGTAAAGAATAACACCCAGGGAATATACATCTGTGCGTTCGTCGATATCCTTTACGCGTCCCGCCGCTTGTTCCGGAGACATGTAGGCCGGCGTTCCGACGGTTTCGCCATCGAGAGAGAGGGTTACGTTCCAGTCGTCTCCGGCGGAAGCCTTTGCCAGGCCAAAATCAAGAACATGCGGCTCACCATCTGACGTAACCAGTATATTCGAAGGCTTCAAATCGCGGTGGACAATACCCAAATCGTGTGCGAATTCAATCGTATGACAGATTTTGTGCATCAGGCAGAGAATTGCATAGGAATCGAGTTTCTTCGATTGAACGTATTTATCCAGATGGACACCCTCCACCAGTTCCATTACATAATAGTATTGTCCGCTCAGCAATCCACTGTCATAGACACGTGCAATATTCGGATGAGTTAGTTGAGCCGCAAGCATCACCTCGCGCTCAAATCGAACGCGTGCCCTATTTGAGGTGAGTCTCTTACCTTCGAGCAGCTTTAACGCAACTTCTCGTTTGGTACTTAACTGGATTGCACGCCAAACGGTCCCCATTCCTCCTTGGCCGAGATGGCGGAGGATCTCATAGCCTTCAATATGTGGAGGCATACCCCTACCTGGAATTGAATACGGATCGATATCTTCTGATACATCCGAAATAGGGGCTTTCTCTTCTAAAACCGCACTTTCACTCATGGCTGGCATCTCATGTGAAGGCGATCGGTTTTCGTCGGTGTCTGGGAAAGACGCAGCTCGTAGAACCACGTGGTAAGGGCCAATTTGTCTAGACTGGCCTATCTGAAGGATGACGTCCTTCTGGTCCAGACGAACAGTATAGCCTTTTTGCGCCAGATCATCATCGACGGGCCGACGTTGAATCAACCGATCCCCGCGTTTTATTTCCAAATACGCCAATGCAATCTGCCTTTAACCCCCCACGTTTTTTGCCTTTAGCACCTTATTATAAAGCATTTATGGATTGTGTGCAAGTCTGCTTTGATCCATGAAGTGCTTGTCAAGGTCGAATGTTGTCAACATGAATGATGTAATGATTCACCACCCTGCAGTCTATGATCCTGCTTTTTTCTTACAGTATCTGCCTGCAGCTTTCAAAAGAATAGACACGTCTTTCGAAATCCATTTTTCCTTGACCAAGCAACGAAAAGAGCTCTCAAGTCGTTTATAGGAAAAGCGAGTGATTCTCCGGTCATGGAACACCAGCGCATGTGCAATGGATGTGTAGTATATCGCAATCGCCACGTCATTTTCAGCCGTTGATTTCGCTTGGGCCGATAGTTCCTTGCTGTAGTGTTTTATTCTTTTAATAGCGGCAATATCCGTAGAGGGGTTGCTTAGCAGCTCGCTGATTGTCTCTCCGGCCAAGAGGCCGATCGAATGACACAACTGCCCAAGCGCCGAGGGGAGCATGGCCACTTGGGATTTATCGAGAGGTAAGGGTTGAGATAGCGAGCGAGACAACATATCAGCCTTCTGGTGGGTGCGATTTTTTTTCCGAGCAGATCTGTTTGTATTCCTGCCAATGTGGAAAAGACGCCGGAGCTGCTCCGGATTCATGTCGTGTGCTGTAGATCCTTCTTTCATCATTTCAATTCATAAACAAACGCCCATTCGGATCGATATCTTCTTCTACTCATTGATACGTAACGGTTGCCATTATCCTGCGCGTCCTGCGGAAATTGTTTCAAGCAATTCGTTAATTTCGTCCTCAATATCCAAATCCGTTCGTACAAAACGTCGGAGGTAGTCTTCCAAAACTCTTCTGAAGCAACGTTTGATGGTAATGATCATATTGGATGCTTTCGCTTCATTCTCAATCCCGTACCGATCACATAATTCCTTAAGCGAAGGGCTGGTTCGATTGTCCATGATAGGGGCAAGAATTTTTGAATAAAACACATTCCAGTGCGTTTCCTTGCCTGTATTGGAACAATCTTTTTTGACCTGAGTGATAACTCGATCAATCACCTCCGTCGCCCAAACATAATTGAAGACCTGATCCGGGGTCATACCGGCATGTCTCGTAGTCAAATGGGACAAATTGCCGCCTTCGAGCGCCACAAATCCGCCCTGCGGCATATGTTTCTTAGCTTTTTCACTACGGTGTACATCAATGAGATAGTGGTTGAGAGCCGTTAAAAGGAATGTGCGAAAACGTCCTTTCATCTGATCCGCCTGCCGGATCAGCTTGCTGTTGATAACGATTTCATGAAAGAACGCTTGTGTCAGATCTTTAGCCTGCTCGTTGTCATATCCCTTACGCCGGATGTAGCAATAAACAGGCTTCCAGTATCGGCCCAGAAGGGCATCAATAATGGTGTTTCGCCGTACATGATCCTCTGTTCCGGCGTCGAAAATCTCAGACCAGTGCGTGGTTTGAAAACTGTCTTTTGAGCCCCCAATGCTCGTTTTGTCAGAGTATTTGGACATCAAGACTCCACACAACCAACTGGGTTTTCTTTGTTCGATCACCAAACGGCAGGCAGACCGCAGAAAAGCCACGATGCCGCAACCGATGGTTGACGTCTCCACGAATCCACTTCTTACCAGCCGTCATTATACGGTATATGCCGGATTGTTCCAAGTATTATTGCGATTCAGAGGGTTTTGGCCCTCAATCCCGAAGGTATGACCAGTGTCAAATCGATACGAAAATCGCAATTTCGACAAAAAAATCATCGCGCGCGCAGGATTGGCCTCGTTTATCCGCATCCTATTGTGACAAAGACATTCATAAATGATTCATCAGTGCTTTGCAAAAAACCGGCAAAATGAGAAAGGAGAAGAAAATGGAGAAAAATGTTAATGATACAAATAGGAATGCGGCTTTTACAATCGTGGAACTGCTCACTGTCATGAGCATTATCGTCATTCTCATCGGTCTGCTCGTTCCGGCTCTGAACAAAGTTAAACGATATTCATATGAGGTCAAGCAAAAGGCCCAGTTAAAAGGTATCGGCACGGCGTTAGATTTTATTTATGCCGAACTGGGGGATTACCCAGAGTCCAACGCCCTCGATCCTACCAGCCTGCCCTATTGTGGGGCAATGAAGCTGTGTGAAGCTATGATAGGTCAGGATATGATGGGTCTTCATCCGGATTCAATTTACAGGAGTGATGGTCTGGACGGTATGGGCCACATTCTCTATCCCGATCCAAACATCACCAGTACTGAAACATGTAAGAACAGTCTGTGCATCCGAAAAGGTCCCTATCTGCCCCTGGAAAGCATCGATGCCTTTGCGATAGGAGACTTATACGAAAATACGAGACCTTTTGCATCGCGGTTCTTAGTCCTGTGCGACGTTTTTAAGCGTGTTAAACACCGCACGTCCGGCAAGAGGATTGGGATGCCTATCCTTTACTATAAGGCAAATACGATGAATTTCAAACACAACGTGGCCAATCCCGATGATCCCGAGAACATTTATAATTACGAGGACAACCAGGCCCTCATTTCGCTCGGCAAGCCGTGGGAGCCCACATCCGTGATAAATTCCCAACATAGCCTTTTCTCGGCCAGCGGTCGGAACGGTATCCGGTTTTATATGAATACAAAGAACCACAAAATCGCAACAGCCTCCAGACCCTATCGAGCGGATACTTACATTCTGATTTCGGCCGGATATGATGGCGAATACGGCACCCCTGACGATATATGCAACTTTGAATGGAAATACCAAGGACTGTAACTGTGGATATAATATGATTTCTGATCGTTACGCACTTACACACTTTACATAGGGCTCTCATGAGCAGAAAGGACGATGAAAATGAACGGGATCAATCAAAAAGCTTTAATGAATGTTGTGGTGGTATCTGCCATACTGCTGGTCAGTGGTTACTTTGGACAACCGAGCTTTGCGGACATTGGAGATTCACCGCTGGAAGCTTATTTCCTACCACACGACACTGAAGTCGAAGGCACTATTGGGGCGGAATTTACCTCTGATTATTACATGGTGATCATGCCGGCAACGGGACGACTCGTCGTTCGTCTCTATGATATCAATTTGCAAGATGTTGGGGATGAACTGAACATAGCTCTTCTTCGTACGACGCAAAATTCTATAGGTACCGGCTATTCCACGTACCGGAATTACGTGGCTCAGTCAAGGAATGCCTCTGGGACGCCCGATATAATTGACATTCCGGATTTGACCAGGGGGATATACTTCGTACAAGTGAAGCCTGAACAGTCTTGGGGCTGGAATGGCGTTGATTACAAAATAAAAGCAGACTTTACCATTTTCCCACCCGTGGTAAGAGATGATGTAGGTGATGAGAAGAGGTATGCTCTCCGTACGGTCAATCAGCTTCCAACGATTTGTGCAATTTCTGAGATAGGTGATGTTGACTATTTTGAATGCGATGTACCATACAATTCAGACGTCATTTTTTCTCTTACGGAAATAGGGGCCGGGGGGAATGTCGATTTGGAGGTCTATACGGCTTGGGATACGATGATCGGGTCCGCGACCCAATCCGGTGCTTCGGATGAGTGGCTTCACCTCGAAGATTTGGCTCCCGGTCAATACTTCATCAGGGTCTTTGGTGAGGAACCAACGCAGTACACATTTACGGCAACATATGAGTTTAGTGGAGCCACTGATATATTGGATGATGTTGGAAACGATCTTGCCCACGCCATGCCGTTAATGTCGGGCAATCCCTCTGTTTTCTGTCTTCAACCTTATGAAATTGATACCGATGTTTTTTGCATTTATCAGCCCGAGGACGGTCCGCTTGTCGTTGACGTGTACAACATGTTTCTTGGGGATCGTGGCGATGACCTCTATATTCTGGTGCTTGATGAATATGGAAACCCTATTGCAAAATCAGACAATCAAACGCTTACCCCGGAATCCGTCGAAGTCTATCTTCCAAGAGGACAATATTTCATCGGTGTTTACGGTGAGGGAAGTTGGGGCTTTAATGGTGCAATTTACACCATCAATGTTGAGACATCTGGACCTGACGTGGGGGACGCTTTCAATCAAGCGATGCAGATCCATGCGATTCCCTATGGATCAGAGACATATGGTTATCCCTACATTGGCATGATCGACGCTCCGGGAGACGAGGATTTCTTTCAGGTCGTGTTGAAGGACGACGATGGGTTCATCTATCTTGAAGTTGACAGAATGCAGGACTCCAATGTGGATGTTCAACTCTTTGATGCAAGTTATCAGTTGCTGCAAACCAGTGCGAATCCCGACATAGAATCCGAAGCGATCTACATAGATCGTCTGGATGCCGGCGTGTATTACATCAGGATTTTCTCACTTGACGATGGAATAGGTCAGTACCGTTTGACTCCAACAATTGGCACCCCAACATCGACAATAAGCGACGATATCGGAGATGATATGCCGAGAGCGTTGCCTCTTGTCCCGTATCGGCGCGTGAATGGTTACATCTGGAACGAAAATACCAGCGACTATTTTGGATTCGTGCTGGAGAACCAGAAATCTGTCCGAGTGCATGTAAGTCACCAGCTTATCTGGGATCTTGCCGACGACATTGCGTTGCATGTTTATGATGCATCGGGCGATCTTATTGGTTCTTCTGATAACGACGTGCTTGAAGATGAAATTGTGGAACTCAGCAACCTGGACGCGGGGATCTACTATGCCAAGATTGTCCCTCAGCCGTCTTGGGGGATGAATCCGTGCCAATACTGCATCGTCGTAGAGACGGATACGGCGCCATCACCGAGCGCTGAACTGTTGATTTCCGCTGATGTCCAGGGAACACCCGGCGACATCATCTATGTTCCGGTCCTCCTCAATAATACCCGGCCGCCGGATCAACTGTCAAGTATGTCTATTGGTGTCCAGTTCGATCCGAGTATTCTTGAACCATTAGGGGTTAGCAACTCTGGATTGACTCTTGAGCAATGGAACGCACAGGTGCGATATGCACGGAGCGTGAACACAATTTCTGTTTCGATGAACAACTTCTCTACGCTGGAAAGCGGTGAACTGTTGAATCTTCTTTTCAAGGTGCGTGCCAGCGCTTCTGTCGGGGATGAATCAGCGCTGACGGTGTTAATTTCGACATTGAATGGCGCGATTGTGCCGTGGACAGATGGGATGGTAGTAGTGGTTCCTGATTGATTTGGTGAATGCAACCTGGTCGAGCGATTGGGTTAAACTCTCATCTGGATGTAGCTGTTAATAGTCGAGATGATATAAGCGATCTTGTTGCCTGTACAACAAAATCGGTTATAAAGATCGAGGATGCTTTAGCCGCTGAAGGGCTGGCAGCTTAAAAAAGTTGTCAGCTCTTCTTTTTTTGACTCGTCCACCTATGAAAAGCTCAAAGTCATACACTAAAATCTCTGTTGCCAGTCACGGTAGGGACGCCGATTACTCGACGCCCCCCGTACAGACCCCAGCGTGCGGAATTACCGCACTGGGTTCCTACCTTGAATAAT
>JGI10211J34971_10001970_pt1 | contig 16882 bp, 11 predicted proteins | sample Etolagsediment_FD_34971 | JGI IMG/M metagenome (IMG submission 34971) | reverse complement strand
AATCTGCTGGTTTAAGCCTTAGAACCTTAAAAGCCAAGCAACTTGAAATGTTTTCAGATGAAAAATTACGTAAACGGAAAGCAATTCAATCCCAAGCCAGAAACGAATGGCCATATGAGATTCCTACTAACTGGGCTTTTTCAAATTTCGAAGAGTGCTCTGTGATCGTTAGTGGTGTAACGAAAGGGCGCAAATTCTCAGGCCGCAAAACACGGCACCTTCCCTATCTTCGAGTTGCAAACGTGCAGCGACACTATCTAGATCTTGAAGTAATTAAAGAAATCGAGGTTTTGGACGAGGACTTAGAAAGCTATAAGCTTGTAACGGGTGACGTCCTTATGACAGAAGGCGGCGACTGGGACAAGCTGGGGAGAGCAGCAATATGGCAAGAAGAAATCAAAGATTGCATCCACCAAAACCATATTTATCGAGTTCGAAGTGCTGACAAAGCTATTCTCTTGCCTAAATGGCTTGAACTCTTTGCGAACAGCCCTCCAGGACGAAGATTTTTTGAAAGTGCCTCCAAGCAAACAACCAATCTTGCGTCAATAAACATGACTCAACTGAGAGGGTGCCCTCTACCACTTCCTCCAACAAAAGAACAGCATCGGATCGTTGCCAAAGTCGATGAATTATTCACCCTTTGCGACCATCTAAAGGCGAGACTTTATGAGGTACAAAAGACTCAACTCACTCTTGCCGACAGCATTGTTGAGCAGGCTATTCAATCCCCCGCCTGAATCTCCCGCACCGCCTCATCGATCTGCTCACCCAGATCAATCTCACCGCTCTGCCCTAGCAGCTCTGCAAAACGCCGACCCTGCGGCATCAATCGGCTTTGGGCTGACCCCACTGCTGCATGGAACATCTTGTTCAAGCAGGTGAGGTGGTTGCCGATGTCGTTGAACTTGTCGATGAAGATCAAGAAGCGCTTCTGTCGCTCTACCGCCTGCGATTGAATCGTCATCGGCAATCCTTTCAGGATCGCCAGCAGGCTGATGGGGGATGAAACAGAGATCTGATTTACAGAGAAAGGGTCCTTCTTGGCTAAACTTTGGAGGGTAAATTCGTGCCCCGTCATTAGGCTAGGCAATGTATCTAGAAATAACTGCATTTTCGGACTATTTAAGCGATCTAAAGCACATTTAGTCGAACGATGGAAGAAAGACGCGATCTAATCACTGTAAAGCAGGCAGCTGAGATTCTCGGGCGTTCGATCTCTGGCGTGTACAAGGCTATCCATGTCGGTCGGTTGCATTACGCCGACGAATTCCACCGTCTTTTAGATCGCAAGGGCCTGGAGCAGCGTTTCGCGCGAGCAACACGGCCGCGAATCGATTATCCGGCTAAAGCACCAGCAGAAGAAGAACCAACCTTCGAAGAACGGTGGGAGGCGATTGCTGTTGGTGCTAATCAAATTCTGGACCCACAAGCGTGGGGACCTCCACCATGGACCGCTCACCAGTGGGGAGTCCTGGCTGGCGTTCTTGACATCGCAATTCAAGGCAGCGGTGAAATGAGATGCACCCAGAATTGATGGAGACATTACTCACCGTGGGTGATCGTGATGTCGATCTGCTCAACGCTGGTGATGGGACTCTCATTCTGCGTGAGCCGTATTTCGACCTGGATGAGCCAGTCGAGCTGCGGGAGCTGTTTGAAGGGCAGCTAGGTACCGCTGACGGACCGATCTGCGGCGTAATGGTGTTGCCTCCGGCTGTTGGCGGTGAGCCACCGCCACGGGTGCCGTTATCTCGGCTGGAATTCGAGAAATGGTGTTTTGTCTTCCGCTGTTATCAGGGCGCCCGCTAGCTGCTTTGGGCGCGTTTTGGGCGCGGTTCTCTTCTGGCAATAAAAAACCGCCCCTTGCGGAGCGGCAGAGATGTCAGCTGGGAACTGACTTTTGATCGCATCGGGGAGACAGGATTCGAACCTGCGGCATCTTGCTCCCAAAGCATTGCAGTAGTGATTGCGCTGCAAGGCATTTCTAGTGGTGGACTGGGTTTTGGCGAACCCTGTCTTGCCTTGTCCTGACTGGATCGGTATGTTTTGGGCGCGTTTTGGGCGCGCCCATGCCGAAAATCACCCATGAAGAGCACTGGGCGCGGTCTCTCCGTGACCAGGTGAAAGCCCTTGGGTCTGGTTGGGGGGTCAAGGAAGATCGTGGCCGCGTGAGACTCCGGCTTAGGCGACCTGGCTCCGGTGATCAGTCGATCACTCTCGATTTCCAGTGGAGTCGCTCCGATGCCCCTGATGCCTACATCAGGACTCGCAACATCTACGGACTGGTGGAAGGGGAAGGGCTCACGTTGCGCCAAGCCGCAGACGTTGCAGCTGGCAAGGCTCCGAAAGTTGCGAGTGAAATTGACTGGTCGGGAGCTGTTGCACGTTTCCGCGAACAGAAATTGCACCACGGCACCACGGTCAAACCCCAAACGTGGGCCGGCGGATATGAACCTGTGCTCACAGATGCTGTGGCACTGCTTACAGGCCGGAACCCCCCGACAACACCAGCAGACCTAATTGATGCTGTCATCAGGCGATGGGAACCAGGCAGCAGGACACGGCAACAGCGCGCGCGGAACCTTGCGCAGTTTCTGACCTACTGCGTCGGCCGAGAGAGATTCCCTGCCATTTGGCAGCCCCCTCTGAGCTTGAAAGACCACATCGGCCGCAAGCCCGCATCGGCTGATGAGGGTGGCAGTGACCCGATCAGCGATCAGGAAATCCTTAACCTCATCGCATCATTTCCTGATGATGAACCAGGCCGGCGTTGGGCCGATGCGATCCGTTTGCTGGCTGAGCTAGGGCTGCGGCCTGTAGAGCTGATGCACTTAAGCGTGCGGGCCGACCCGAGGACGGGCCAAAGCTACTGGTGGTGCAGCTATCAGAAGCGAGCAGGGGGTGGGGTTACAAAGCCGCGACGGCTTTGGCCTTTGCACCTTATTGACGCAGATGGGTCGATCCAGGAATGGCACCTGATGCAGAGATGGCAAACGGGGCTACTGCGATTGCCTGAAATGAACGAAGAGACTCGCGTTGCGCTTCGGGTTAATCAATACCTGATGCGGCGGCCTGCATGGCGGTCAATCGCCGCCTCTGCTGTGGCTAGAGGGGAGAAAGTGACGAGCTACAGCTTCCGGCATTCTTTCTCTGTTAGGGGGCATCAGCGTGGAATTGATAGCGGAAGCATGGCGCTAGCCATGGGCCACAGTCTTGAAGTTCATTGCCGCAGTTATCCGTGGGCAACTGAAACAGGAGCGGAAAACGCATTCCAACGCGCAATGCAAAATACAGCGTTAGTTAGATAGATAAACGCACCGCTAATTCGAGTCTTATTTTGATTGACTAGTCCTGACAAGTTGCGTAGGATTTGAATACGGCAAGACCAGATCTGTGTCTTCTGTCCTTCACTTAAAAGTCAGAAATGTCTGAATCTCCGTGGGTCTCGCAGCGTAAAGCTGCCGACTTTCTTGGTATGTCCGAAAGAACCCTTCAGCGCTATCGGCAGGCCGGTGTTCTTCAGTCCGGTGAGCATTACCGGCGCAAATTCATGAGTACGCGCAGTGCATTGCTCTACAACCTCCCAGCGACTGATGCGGCAATCACTGCCCAATTCGCTCGAGATCACCGGACCTTAGAGCAGTCGGCCTGCTGAAAAAAATCCCCCCGCCCTGGCAGGGGCAAGGGGAACGAACACATCAAACACACACCCAATTATGGCAAGTAAACGCACCAAAAAAGAGCCCTATGAGTGCATGGGCTGGGGTATTAACTCCAGCGACACCGCAGCAAATGAGGCACGGGAGGAACGGATGCAACACGCCGCCCATGTGATGAACCGTGCTTACCAGGTCTTCTTATCGGAAGCCGGCCAAGACAAGGTCTTCCCCTATCAATTTCATCCAACCCACGTTCAGTTGGCCGCCGCAGCGGTTGCTGACCAGATGGCTGGCCAGGGGCTGCACCCTCTCCACCATTCATTCGGATGGTCTGAGGGCATCAGCCCAGACGAAATGCGCGACCTCCAGAACACCCTCACATCAGAGGAGTGGCAGGAGGTTGATGACCTGGCACGGGAGACCTTGGCCCAGCGAAGGGTTGCAGTCCTGCTGAACAAGGCGCTGAACAACAGCATCATTCCCCTGGCCGACTTCGTCGTGGCAGCACTGGAACACACCAGCAGCTACGAACTGGAGGAGCTGGTCGAGTTGGCCACCCGAACTCAACGCAGCCGGGAGAGAGGGAATGAAACTCTGATCTCGAACGCCTCAAGCCGCTTCAGCAATTCGATTAGCCAGATCTAGCGATTATCGGCCCCACTTTTGTGGGGCCTTCTTACCCCTTACCCATTGCCCTTATTGACCACGGACATGACACATCGATCGACCAATGGCATCAGAAATTCTCATTCATTCCCTGGAGCGTTTAGCTCATCAGGGCTGTTGCTTACTTCCATGCGGGAGCAACAAAAATCCGCTCATCAAGTCGTGGCCAAGTGCCAGTGGCTTATCAGTTCAGGAGATCCTCCAATTCCCCGGCATCCAAGCCATCGGACTGCGTCTGGGGCCTAGTGATGCTCGAATGTTCTGCATCGACCTCGATGGCCAAAGCGCAATCGAGAAGCTTCAGAAGCATGGCCTGAACCCTGATCCAGACACCTGGATCATTGCCCGCACCGGCAACCCCCATCGGAAAAAGATCGCCTATCGGCTCAGCAGCAGCCAGCTGAGTGACCTTGGTGCAAATCCGAGCTTTCAAGGCAAGATCCACACCAAGGGTGCAGCCGATGGCGCGAAAGGCGAAGCCATCGAGCTGTTCTTCAGTCGCAACCGTCAGATTGTCATCGCCGGCCGGCACCCCGATGGCGACAAGTACGTTTGGCCAGATGGTCGTGGCGTCGATGCGCTTCGAGCACCTGACGATTTTGAGTGGCAATTCATCAAAGAGTGCCACTCCAGGGCACTGCAATCACCGCAACGACAACATCGCGCCGACCACAGCCAGCGCAGCAACACGCGCAGGGCTAATCCATGCCCCATTTGTGGCAGACATGACGGCCCTGGGGGGTCAAGCCTCTGGTGTGAATACAACCAGTCCGGGCTGTTGTTTTGTATGCCTGGCACCACCTTCACAGCACCAGCAGGGCTCCGAGTTGGTGATGTAGTCAGCGGCTGGGCACTGAAAAAAATCACGCAAACCCCGGACGGACCTGTCCACGTCTTCGGCGAACACGATCCCGAAAAACTGAAGAGGCAGAACCATGCATGAACTTGTCAAACAAGTTGAATCTGGATGGTGCCAGAACAGGAATGGCGACTGGGTTCGAACACGCTGCAACGCTGGCGATATAGCCAAACGCATCCGACAAGCTCCCTACACCCTGCGTTTCAATGAGCTTTCGATGGAAATAGTGCTCAACGGCAAGCATGTCACCAGCGAATGGATGGAAACCGCTTACGTTGAATTTCAGGAGCACGGCTACTCAGTTAAGAAGAACTGCGCTTATGACGCGATCCATCAGGTCGCAAAGCTGAACCGCTTCCATCCTGTTGAACAGTACTTTCGCCGAGTCGAGAAGGATGACTCAATAACTCCCATTGACCTCTCAAGCTTTGGGAGCGACTACTTCGGAGTTAGTGGTGAGCTGGCCAATGAAATGTTCTGCGCTTTCCTCAGAGGTGGTGTCTGGCGTGTTTTTGAACCCGGCTGCCAGTTCGATGCAGTCCTGACTCTTAAAGGTCCACAAGGCATCCGCAAGACCAGCGCATTAAGGGCCCTGGTGCCGGATCCGGAATGGTTCAGCTCCAGCAGTCACGACCAGCTCAAGGATCAAACCATCGCTCTTCACAGGGTGCTGATCACCGAGTTGGGTGAACTCGAACACCACACCGGCAAGCGTTCAGCCGGTGCGCTCAAGAACCTCATCACCAACCCTCGCGATCTGCAGCGGGTGCCGTATGGCCGGGCCTATCAATTCATGCCCAGGCGGTCTGTGTTGGCCGCCAGCGTGAACGGCGACGATTTTTTGCGTGATGTCACGGGGAATCGCCGTTTCTGGGTTGTGGATCTGCCCCAGCAGCAGCACATCGACGTGATCGATACCGATCGCATCGAACGTGATCGTGACCGCATCTGGAAAGCTGCGATCGCTCAATACCGGGCAGGCATGCAACCGATGCTTAGTGCCGCTCATCAGGGCCAAAGCGACAAGCAGAACGAGGGTTATGCCGTTGAGAATCCATTTGTCAGTGCCGTTGAAATGCGCTGCCTCACGGCACTGAAAAAGGCATCTTTCGGGTTCCCCATCAGCCTCGCGATCGAACAATCACTGGTTTGCGCATCTATCGAGAAGACAGACGAAGGCGATCGAATCATCCAGCGACCACCTACGTCACGCGACTTCCAGCTCATGGCGGAAGCACTGAAGGAACTCGGCTTCGAGCGTGACAGGAACGCCACAGGGAAGGAGCGCACTCGGAAATGGCGGTTCTGCGGCACAGACGACACAGGGTCAGCGGATGAGTGTGTGTCAGCTGAGAGTCCAGGACAGCCCTGGGATGTGCCTACCTCTGACACACACACACAGGGCTGTTTAGGAAACCTCGGTGATTCAACTAGAGCGGCTAATGCAGGAATTCAAAAGTTTGGGAAAAGGTCTGTGCGTGTGTGTCAGGACCGTCCGGTGGGCTCTGGCGCCGATGTCGATAGTGGCGATGACGATCCGCACTGGGGACCGCGGGCTAGGTAGGGCAATGCTTAGAGGCGGTTCGTGCCCAATAAATATTTCCTCAAAACGCCTCCGCTAGCTCATGCTTGGTTCAGAATCGAGGGGAGCAATACCCCTGAAAGAAGCAAATGGATGCTTTGCCTGTCATCGTATTACTGATTATATTGTCTAGCATTTCAGTTATTAGCGTACTTGTAGGAAATACAAGGTCCAACAAAGCCCAGAAACTTCTAAATAAAGGGTTGAAAGGAGGCGTGACAAAAAGAGAAGATAGGACGATCGGCAAGGCGCAGGCATTGCCTTCTGAGCAAGCAAGAGTTCTCTCGAAAGAGGAAAGGAAAAAACTTAAAAATGAATGGAAACAAGACCAAGCAAGCCGACGCAGAATAGAAGAAGAGCAACATCGTGCAAAAATCGCCGAAGCAAACAACCGACGGAGGATGCAAAAGCAGCATGACTATGATAAGAGAAGGTTTTCATCTGCATTGAAGCGAAAATATGATAAAGAGGCTGCGCTGATTTCTAATCGTGCAAACCGGCCTATCAATGATGATACAAGCACCACCAAGCCATTAAAGCCGCAGACTGACAAGTCAGGATGGGTCTATGTGATCCAGGATAATACAACAAGGTTGTACAAAATTGGGAGGACGAAAAATATCGAGAGAAGGTTAAAAGAGCTTGGTGTAGGCAAGTCCGCCCGTTTGATTCAGCGTAAATTAGTTGCCGATTGTTATGCGGTGGAGAGGGCAGCTCATCAGCGCTATAAAACTCACAGACTTCCGCAGACAGAATATTTCAAGCTAAGTTCGGCGCCCATTATTGGCAGTTAAAAGCTCATCTTAGATGCTTCGCGATCCGGCCCTCGAGCTGATCGAGGGCTTCATCGACGGTTAGGCCTTGCCAGTCAAAAATTCGCGGCACTGAAGGCGGCTCATCCAATAACGCGAATAACCTGCTAATCGTCCGACCCTTGCTGCGATAAATGCCCGGATCTAGCCCGCTGCGATCGCCTGGCTTAACTGAAAAGAACCGATCGGTTCCTGCGTACCTCGCGGCGTATTCGTTGCTCTGAAGGGCTGCCAGTGCTGACTGATAAACCCGCTGCGACATCCTCCCCTTGCGGGTTAGAGCCAGCCGCGCCTTGGGCTGCGGAATTAGGTAGCTCGATGCTGGAATCTGCCCAGCACGCTGCAACCTTCGCGCGAATCGCGTGGTCAAGGCCTGCCCGATGGTGCTGCCCTGCTGCCTGAATACGGGCTGCAGGTAGTGCGCTGGCGACTGCTCTGGTGATCCGTCTTCGCTGATGCTTAGGGTCAGACTCAGCCGCTGTGGATCGACCTTATAGCGCGGCGATCGAAGCGTATAAGCGACCGGATCCCTAAACACGCTTTGCATCTCGCGTGCATGGAACTGCCGCATGTGCGGCCCTGTTTCATACAACGCACGCCTAGCAGCATCAGGCAACCGCACTTTTTCCAGTGTGGTCAGGTCATCGATCAGGGCGCCTAAACCGTGCTTAATTGTTGCCATTATGCTCTGGCAGATTCTTTTTAATTTAGCGCGGGTTGGTTGCTGTGAAGGCTTGTAGAGTCTTTGGGATTTTGAAGTGCCAAGATCGTCGTACATGCTTCGCTCTGTTAGCAGTTGTTATTGCAGTTGATTGCTGCATGGTTTTGCTTGAGCGTCTTGATCGATTGACAACAATGAATATTTGGTTGAGTGATTAGTTGCGGGTTTCCTTGCTTAAGGTTGCGTGCTTTTTAAGGGGCGTGCAGCTTGTTCAGGTATTTATCCTGATGATGCCCGCCCGCCTGATCACCCCAAGCCAGCTGTCGCTGTTCAGCATCAGCCCGGTGATAGGAGCGTGGTGGCAGGAGCTTGAAGCTCGCAAGCTGTTTGAAGGCAACAAGCCAGCGGTGAGTGAGCTGGATCAGCAATTGTTTGCCGATGGGCTCCGCCATGAGCAGGTCTTGCTCAAGAAGCTGGAAAAAGCAGGCCACAGCATTGCCCGCTTACCGGGGAAGCAAAGCGACGCCGACTACGCCGCCACCCAGGCTGCGATAGCCAACGGTTTTGACTTCATCCATCAGGCCTCGATGTGCCACGGCGGCATGCGCGGCAGTGCTGATCTGTTGCGCAAGATCGATCAGCCATCCGCCCTGGGCGATTGGAGCTACATCCCGATCGAATGCAAGCTCGCCAGCAAACCGAAAACCACCTTCCTGGTGCAGGCGTCGGCCTACTGCGAGTTGCTCACTCCGCCGCTGGGGCATCGCCCCGATCAGTTCGAGCTGTATCTGGGCGGTGGCAAGTTTCAGCGCTACGCCACCGATCAATTCTGGGCCTGGTACCAACTACTGCGCCAACGCTTCGCGGCGTTTCAAGAGAGCTTTGACCCCAGCCAAGCGCCTGAGGATGCCCCGGGTGATCACGTCGGCTGGACGGCCTTCATCGACGAACGGCTCGAGCAGCAGCGCGATCTGATGCTGGTGGCGGGCATGCGCCAGAGCCAACGCCAGAAACTGCGCGCCGACGGCATCAACACAATCGAGCAATTGGCGGCGATGCTGGCGGGCAGCAGCGTGAAAGGGCTTTCTGGCGAGGCCCTGCATGAGCTGCGCCAACAAGCCGAACTACAACTCACCCCTGTGGGTTCTGACGGCCGCCCGGCCTATCGGCTGCGGCCGCTGGTGGCGGGCAAAGGTTTGGGAGCACTTCCGGCAGCGGATCCCGGCGACATCTGGTTCGACATGGAGGGCATCCAGGATTCCGTGGCGGGAACCAAGCTCGAATACCTCTTCGGTGCTTGCTTTCGCGACAGCCCGAAGGACAAGCCCCGCTTCAAGGGCTGGTGGGCCCACAGCGAAGCGGAGGAAAAAACAGCCTTTGCTGCTTGGGTGGATTGGGTGGAAGCGCGGCGCCGGAGTCATCCCGGCCTGCACGTCTACCACTACGCGGCCTATGAGAAAACGGCAATGCGGCGGCTGGCGCAGCAGCACGCCACGCGGGAAGCGGAGATCGACGACTGGCTGCGCAGCGGCCTGCTGGTGGACCTGCTGTCGGTGGTGACCAGCGCAATCGTGCTGGGTGAGCCGAGCTACTCGATCAAGATGGTGGAGCACCTTTATATGGATCAACGCCAGGCAGGGGTGACCAACGCGGGCGATTCGGTGGTGGCCTACCTGCACTGGCAGCTCTCCGGTGAGCCGGAGATACCGGGTGAAGCGCCTGACGCCAGCCCGAAGCTGCAGGCGATTGAGGACTACAACCGCGAAGACTGCGAAAGCACGGTGTTCCTGCACGACTGGCTGCTGAAGCTCATGCGTGAGCAAGGCCTGCCGGAACAACCCCTGCAGCTGCCTCTGGATGACGCTGAGCAGGAGCCAAGGGAACCGCAACCTTTAGAGCTGCTCAGCCAACAGCTGCTCGAAGAGATCCCTGATTACCTGGCTGATGAATGTGCACTGGGGCCACGCGGGATGAGCTGGCGGGCCCACAGGCTGCTGGCTCAGCTGCTGCCGTTCCACCACCGCGAAGCGAAGGTCGGCTGGTGGGCCTATTTCGATCGCCGGTCCAAAGCTGAACTCTGCCCAGCGGAGCTGATCGACGACGGCGAAGCGATCGCGGAAGCCCAATGGGAAGGGATGGACGAACGCCCCAGTGCCCGCACCGGTGCCGACATCCACCACTTCCGCTTTGATCCCAGCCAACCGTTGAAATTGCATGCCGGCGATGGCGACGGCCGGCTCACCGTTGAACTGCCTGCCACGGGCCTGAAGCTGGATGTGGATGCGCTCGATGCCGAACGGGGAACGCTGAGCCTGAAGCTGCCCTGGAGCAAACGCGATCAACGCATTGCCAACGGCGATGGCGATGGCATCCCCAATGACGCCACCTCGGTAATCAAGGTGCCGGCAGACATCAGCAGGAGCCTGCGCGAACGGCTGGAGGAGCAGGCCATGGCGTGGGTGCACGAGCACCAGCCGATCCCTCCAGCAATCCTGCAACTGCTGGAACGGCAACCCCTGCCAGCCCTGCAAGAGCTCAATGCAGCGATTGCCGGGGATCCCAACGCGGTAGCTGATGCCCTGGCGGGGTTTCTGCAGGAGCACTCCGGCATCAGCCTGGCGCTGCAGGGGCCACCGGGAACGGGCAAAACCACCGTCACCGGCCAGGTGATCGCCCAGCTGGTGGCCTCAGGCCAACGGGTGGCGATCAGCTCCAACGGCCATGCCGCCATCAACAACCTGCTCAAAAAAGCCAAGAGCACTTGCAGCGCTGCGGGGCTGGCCGGCGAGGTGGTGAAGTGCAACAACAGCAAAGAAGAAGCGCTGAGCGCCGCAGGCATCAGCGTGATGAAGCCCGGCCAACTCACGGAGGCCATGACGGTGGTGGGCGGCACCACCTGGATGTTCTGCAAAGAGGAACTGGCGGATCAGTTCGATTGGCTGGTGGTGGATGAGGCGGGGCAGATGTCGCTCGCCAATCTGCTGGTGATGGCGCGTTGTGCCCGCTCGATCCTGCTGGTGGGCGATCAACAGCAACTGGCCCAGCCCTCCCAGGCCGATCACCCCGGAGAGTCAGGCCAAAGCTGCCTGGAGTATTTGATGGAAGGCGCTTCGGTGGTGCCAGGCGATCGCGGCGTGTTTCTCTCCACCAGCTGGCGGATGGAACCAAGCCTCACGGCAATGGTGAGTGCACTGTTTTATGAGGGCCGCTTGCAGGCCAGCCCCGCCAATTGCAGAAATCGCATCGAATGGGCCAAACCCTGCCAAAGCAGTTGCGGACAGCTATACCCAGGGCAAGGCCTGCTGTTTGATCCTGTGGCGCACAGCGGCAACAGCGTCTGCAGCGAGGAAGAAATCAACCGAGTCGAAACGTTGGTGGATGCCCTGCTGGGGGGCAGCTATCAACACGCCAAAGCCGGTGGCATCGCAGAAGGCACGCTGACGCCAAACAAGATCCTGGTGACGGCGCCCTACAACGTGCAAGTGAACCGGCTGCAGCAACGGCTGAATGGCAAAGCCCGGGTGGGCACGGTGGACAAGTTCCAGGGGCAAGAGGCCCCGGTTGCCATTCACTCCTTAACGGCGAGCAGCGGTGATGAGGCGCCGAGGGGGCTGAGCTTTCTGCTGGAGCCCAACCGCTTGAACGTGGCGATCAGTCGCGCCCAGTGCCTCTCGATCGTGGTGGGCTCACTCAGCCTGGCCAGCGGCATCGCCAACACGGTGGCAGAGGCCGAGCAGATCAATCGGTTGTGTGAGGTGATGAGCATCTGCACGAAACCGGATAAAACACTCGAGGGGAGAGAGCCATGAATCAACAAGACAAACAAAAACTCACCGAGAGCGACATCTGCGATCTGTTCATCACCCCTGCCATTAAGCAAGCAGGATGGGATCAGGCACGACAAATTAGACGAGAGTTTGCTTTAACTCCTGGCCCTGTGGTGGTGCGAGGAAATATGTCGTCGCGCAATAAGAAAAGAGCGAAGCGAGCTGACTACATGCTGCAGTGGGAATCAGGGATTCCCATCGCGATCGTTGAAGCAAAAGACAACACCCATAGTGTTGGCCACGGAATGCAACAAGCACTTGGCTACGCCGAAATTCTCGACGTACCAAGTGCCTTCAGCTCAAACGGGGACGCATTCGCCTCGCACAACAAGGTGCCAGAAGCTGGGGCTGAGATCGAAAAAGAGTTTGCACTCGAAGCCTTCCCGTCTCCAGCTGAACTCTGGAAGCGATACAAGACGCACCGCAATATCAACGAGAGCGAAGAGGAACTAGTCCTACAGCCCTACTACCAAGACACAAGCGGCAAGGCACCTCGGTACTACCAAGCAGAAGCAGTCAACCGGGTTATTGAAGGGGTTGCCAAAGGCAAAAAGCGCCTTCTTCTGGTGATGGCTACCGGAACAGGCAAGACCTTCACCACATTTCAAATTATCTGGCGACTCTGGAAAGCTGGCAAAGCAACACGAATCCTCTTTCTGGTCGACAGGAACATCCTGGCTGACCAGACGCTGGTGAACGACTTCAAGCCGTTTGGCTCGGTGATGACAAAGGTTAAAAACCGCACTATTGATCCGTCCTACGAAATCCACCTTGGTTTGTATCAAGCCCTCACGGGCCCCGACGAAGAAGACAAGATTTACAAATCTGTATCTCGTGATTTCTTTGATCTCATCGTGATTGATGAGTGCCATCGAGGAAGCGCCGCAGAAGACTCCGCATGGCGTGAAATCCTTGATTACTTCTCCAGTGCGATCCAGATCGGACTGACAGCCACTCCAAAAGAAACAAAATACGTTTCCAATATCACTTACTTTGGCGAACCGGTTTACACCTACAAACTCAAACAAGGGATCGAAGATGGCTTCCTCGCCCCTTACAAAGTGGTTCGCTATCACCTCGACAAAGATCTCATCGGCTGGACTCCTCCTCCAGGCATGACCGATGACCTCGGCAAAGATATCGAACAACGTACATACAACCAGGCAGATATGGACAAGATCCTGGTGCTTAACCAACGCACCAAGTTGGTTGCTGAGTGCGTGATGAAGCTCCTCAATGCAACTGATCCCTATTCAAAGACCATAATCTTCTGCGAAGATATTGACCATGCTGAGCGCATGCGAAAAGCAATCATCAATGCGGCGGGTCAACTGGCACTCGATAATCCCAAATATGTGATGCGGATTACTGGCGACAGCCCAGAAGGAAAAGCAGAACTGGACAACTTTATTGATCCGGAATGCAAGTTTCCGGTAATTGCAACAACCTCAGAACTTCTCACGACAGGCGTTGACGCCAAAACATGCAAGCTGATTGTGCTGGACAAAACCGTCAACAATATGACGACGTTCAAGCAAATTGTGGGCCGTGGCACCCGGATTGAAGAGGACTATGGCAAGTTTTTCTTCACCGTGATGGACTTTAAGAATGCGACGCAACTGTTCAAAGATCCAGACTTTGATGGCGACCCAGTTGTAATCTACGAACCAGAAGGCCCTGATGAGCCTCCATTGCCACCGGATGGTGGCGATGATGTCGACGACGACGTCGAAGACGGTGAGGATTCACCTCCAGGGTCAAAGAAGATCCGCGTCCGTGGCGTCGACGTCAAGATCCTGGCCAAAACAGTTGAGTATCGCGGGGATGACGGAAAAATGATTACTGAATCCTATTGCGATTACAGCAAGAGAAATATCCGTAGCGAATACGCTTCACTGGATGACTTTGTGAGAAAATGGACTGAATCAAAGAAGAAAGAGGCAATCATCAAGGAGTTAGAAGACTATGGCATTGAGCTTGACAAGCTGGCGGAAGAAGTTGGCAAGGATTATGGAGACTTTGATCTGATTTGCCATATCGCCTATGACGCACCTCCACTCACACGCCGTGAACGCGCTGACAACGTAAGCAAGAGAAATTACTTTGCTAAATACGGTGTCAAGGCACGGGCTGTGCTCGAAGCGCTTCTCGAGAAATATGCTAATGAAGGAATCATCACGATCGAGAGCCCTAAGGTCCTCAAGCTCAACCCTTTCGTTGACATGGGCACACCGGTTGAAATCATCAACGATGTGTTTGGTGGTAGGCAACAGTATGAATCAGCAATTTTTGAACTCGAGCAACAACTCTTTGACGATCGACTAGCAGCATGAGCAACATCAGCGGCATCATCAAGTCCATTCAGGACATCATGCGCAAGGACGTGGGTGTGGATGGCGACGCCCAGCGCATCAGCCAGCTGGTATGGATGTTTTTTCTCAAGATCTACGACGACCGCGAAGAAGAGATCGAACTACTGGAAGACGACTACAACTCACCGCTCCCCGAGCACCTGCGCTGGCGCAACTGGGCGACGGATCCTGAAGGCATCACCGGCGATTCACTCAGTGATTTCGTCAATCTCGAGCTGTTTCCCACCCTCAAAGACAAGCTCACCCTCGATGGCCCCGCCGGCCAGCGAGCTCAGGTGGTCAGAAACGTCTTTGAAGACGCCTACAACTACATGAAGTCGGGGACGTTGATGCGGCAGGTGATCAACAAGATCTGCGAGATCAACTTCAACAACACCCAAGACCGCCACACCTTCGGAAGCATCTACGAACAGATCCTCAAGGATCTCCAAAGTGCAGGCAATGCCGGCGAGTTCTATACCCCCCGCGCCGTTACCCAGTTCATCGTCAACCGTGTTGACCCACAACTGGCGGAATCTGTGCTCGACCCCGCCTGCGGAACCGGCGGTTTTCTGGCCTGCACCATCGATCACAAGCGCAGCAATTACGTCCAATCAGCACAAGACGAAGAGGTTCTCGTGCAGAGCATTCAAGGCGTCGAGAAGAAAGCGCTCCCGCACATGTTGTGCACCACCAACATGATCCTGCATGGCATTGACACACCCACTCAGATCCGCCACGACAACACCCTGAGCCGGCCTTACAAGGATTACGGCAACAAAGACCGCGTTGACGTGATCGTCACCAACCCTCCCTTCGGCGGCACCGAGGAAGACGGAATCGAAAACAACTTCCCCGCCAATCTGCGCACGCGGGAGACAGCCGATTTGTTCATGGCGCTGATCGTGAAGCTGCTCAAAGACAACGGCCGCGCCGCCGTCGTTCTCCCGGATGGATTCCTCTTTGGCGAAGGCACGAAAACCCGCCTCAAGATCGATCTCCTCACCCAGTGCCACCTGCACACCATCGTTCGGCTTCCGAACGGCGTGTTCAATCCTTACACCGGTATCAAAACCAACGTTCTCTTTTTCACCAAGAAGCCCGAAAGCGAGCATCCCGCCACCAAAGAAGTGTGGTTCTACGAGCACCCCTACCCAGAAGGCGTGGTCAGTTACAACAAAACCAAGCCGATGCGCTTCGAGGAGTTCCAAACCGAGATCGACTGGTGGGGCTCTGAAGAAGACGGCTTTGCATCCCGCGTTGAAACCGAGCACGCGTGGAAAGTCAGCTTTGAAGACCTGTTCTCACGAGACTTCAACCTCGACATCAAAAATCCGAATATCGCCGAGCAAATCAGCCATGACCCTAATGAACTGCTTGCTCAGTACAGCGATCAGCAGAACCAAATCCAATGCCTGCGCGATCAGTTGAAGGCGATTCTTCAGGAAGCTCTTGCTGGGGAAGAGTGATGGCAAGAGCTGAGCAACTGATCACTGAACATCTCGACCTTTGGTCATCGGTAATCAAAGCAAAGACAAGTGCTGGGCGTGGCGCAAACAAAAAGCTTGAGATTTATGGGATCTCGAAACTCAGAGAGCTCATTCTTGATCTTGCGATTCAAGGAAAGCTAGTCCCCAACATTTCACATGAAAAGCCAATTCCTCATGATTCACACAATGACTTCGACTCCATCAATCATCAAAACCCTTCACCAAACTGGAGAACAATATTATTATCAGACGGAATCAAAAACAAGAGCGGAAACAGCAAACTTATAAAAGGCAAACTTTTCGGCGAACCAGCCCCTGGCCTCTTCCAGGGGTTCAGCGCATCAGGACCCGACGTTTGGTGCGAAAACTTTGAATACGAAGGAGAAGCAATAATAGTTTCTGCAGTTGGGGCACGCTGCGGCAAGGCCTTCAAAGCGACTGGAAAGTGGTGCGCAATTGCAAATACAAATATCTGTTGGCCCAACCTAGATCTTTTTACATTAGGTTTTGCCTGCTTGATACTTGATAATGAAAATTTTTGGATTCGCAGCGGATCCGCTCAACCTTTCGTCAAATTCTCACCATCACTAAAAAGAACTTTTAGCTTACCGCCTCTCGCCGAACAAAAACGCATCGTCGCCAAGGTCGACGAGCTGATGGCGCTTTGTGATCGGCTTGAACGAGAGCAAGAAAATAATCTCGAAACCCATGAAACCCTTGTTAGCACGCTGCTTAATGCGCTGACATCAGCAGTGGCAGATCCTTCTCAAGCTGCAGAGGCCTGGCAGCGCATTCAAGCCAATTTCGACATCCTCTTTACAACCGCAAGCAGTGTCGATCAACTGAAGCAAACCATTCTTCAGCTCGCTGTGATAGGGAAGCTTGTCGCGCAGGATCCGGAGGATGAATCTGCTGGTTTAAGCCTTAGAACCTTAAAAGCCAAGCAACTTGAAATGTTTTCAGATGAAAAAT
>JGI10211J34971_10001969_pt1 | contig 16889 bp, 16 predicted proteins | sample Etolagsediment_FD_34971 | JGI IMG/M metagenome (IMG submission 34971) | reverse complement strand
GCCCAGGGCCGCGCGAGCGTGGGAATTGGGATGGGTCAGGTGAACCGCGTGGATTCCTGCCAGCTCGCCGTCACGAGGGCGGGGGAGCGCGCCGCGGGGAGTGTGGCCGCTTCCGACGCTTTCTTCCCGTTTGCCGATGGGTTACAGATTTTGCTGGATGCGGGGGTTCGGGCGGCGGTTCAGCCCGGTGGCTCAGTACGAGATGACGAGGTCATCGCCGCGGCCCAGGCGGCCGGTGTCACGATGTATATGACGGGGGAGCGTCACTTTTTCCACTAAAGAGTGAGTGATCCAATGGTGTCGCCGTATTCGGTGACGCCGGTTTTCGAGAAGCCGAGGTGTTGGAAGAATTCACCGGGACCTTCTTCATCACCTGACCACACCGCACTGAGCGTGGTGAAACCTTGGGCCCTCGCTTCTTCGGTGACGGCGTCAATGGCGAAGCGCCCCACACCTTGTCCCTGGGCGCTGGCAGCAACACTAACCCGCCACACACAGCAACGGAGGACTTCGTCCGGGTGGGAGGAGTCGAAGTAGGCGCGGACAAAGCCGAGGACTTCACCATCGCGGATAATGACCCTGCCCCAAGTCTTGGCGTGGTCCAAGCTGGCATCGGCGTTCTCGTAGGTGACGGGAGTTTCAAATTGTTCCTGGCCGGGGCGCAGCTCCAGCGAGTTTGCCTGCAGTGCGGTGTCTGCGGAGAGTTCCTGAAGGATGAGTCCAGTCATGTGGTTAGCGTATGGCGTTTGAGTGAACATCAGGCAAGTATCTTTATGTAAAGATATATGGGGTGGTGTTCGAGATTAGACTTTCTCGGGCGCAATCACCCGGTCATAGAGAAGGGATTCCCCGTGGAAAAGATCAAGGTTGATGGAGTTGTCGTCGAGCTAGACGGCGACGAAATGACGCGAATTATTTGGCAGTTCATCAAGGACCGTCTCATCCACCCCTACCTCGACATCACCCTCGAGTACTACGACCTGGGAATCGAGAAGCGTGATGAGACTGACGACCAGATCACCATTGATGCAGCCAACGCCATTAAGAAACACGGCGTGGGTGTCAAGTGCGCGACCATCACCCCCGATGAGGCACGGGTTGAAGAGTTCGGTCTGAAGAAGATGTGGCGAAGCCCCAATGGGACTATTCGCAACATTCTTGGTGGCGTCATCTTCCGCGAGCCCATCATCATTTCGAATATTCCGCGCCTGGTTCCCGGCTGGAACAAGCCCATCATTGTCGGCCGTCACGCCTTTGGCGACCAATACCGCGCCACAGACTTTGTCTTTGACGGACCAGGAACCCTCACCATTAGTTTCCAGCCGAAAGACGGCGGCGAAGCCCAGAGCTTCGAGGTTTTCGAAGCCCCCGGCGGCGGAGTGGCCATGGCGATGTATAACCTCGATGCTTCTATCCGAGACTTCGCTCGGGCGTCGCTCAACTACGGTCTAAACCGCGGGTACCCGGTGTATCTCTCCACCAAGAACACCATCTTGAAGGCCTATGACGGTCGCTTTAAGGACATCTTCCAGGAGATCTTTGAGGCGGAGTTCCAGGACGCTTTTGAGAAAGCGGGCATCACCTATGAGCACCGCCTGATTGACGACATGGTGGCCTCTGCACTCAAGTGGGAGGGTGGCTATGTCTGGGCCACTAAGAACTACGACGGTGACGTGCAATCAGATACCGTGGCGCAGGGCTTTGGGTCGCTCGGATTGATGACCAGCGTGCTCACCACCCCCGATGGCGCCATTGTGGAGGCGGAGGCCGCGCACGGAACTGTCACTCGCCACTACCGTGAGCACCAAAAGGGCAACCCCACCTCGACCAACCCGATCGCGTCGATCTTTGCGTGGACAAGAGGCCTGATGCACCGTGGAAAACTGGACTCCAACCGGGCCTTGATTGACTTTGCGGAGACACTCGAGGACGTGGTCATTAAAACGGTCGAATCGGGAGCCATGACCAAGGACCTGGCCATGCTCGTGGGTCGAGACCAGGAGTGGCAGACCACGGAGGACTTCTTGGCCACCCTGGACCATAACTTGACGGCGCGCCTCACCGACTAGCAAAAATACCCCGGGGGGTATAAGCTGTGAGTGTCGTGATTACCTCAACACTCAAGGAGAGTCATCGTGTGTAGCCCAGCGCGTTGTAACCGTTGCAGCAAGGTCACCTGGACCGGCTGCGGAGAGCACATCGAGGAGGCTTTGGCTGGTTTCGGACCAGACGAGCTCTGTAAGTGCGCTTAGTACACCAGTGCAGCACTCATCCCCGGGCTCAGGCCCGGGGATGAGTCATTTAAAGATGATGGTCCGGACCCCGTCTAGCAGGATGCGGTGTTCGGCAAACCACCGAACCGCTTGAGTCAGTGTCCGGGATTCTTCATCCTGACCGATGGCTCGGAGCTCCTCGGGGGATTGTGAGTGATCCACGCGCACCACGTTTTGCTCAATGATGGGTCCCTCGTCGAGCTCCGTGGTGACAAAGTGAGCGGTTGCACCAATCAGCTTCACCCCGCGCTCGTGGGCCTGGCGATAGGGATTGGCTCCTTTGAATCCGGGCAAGAACGAGTGGTGAATGTTGATGATGCGACCCTGGAGCTCTTGGCATAACTCGGGACTCAGAACCTGCATGTATCGCGCCAGGACGACCAGTTCGATCTCGTGCTCCTCGACAAAGGCCAAGACCTCGGACTCGAAGGCCTTCTTGCTCGCAGCATCCGTGATGGCCAGGGAGCGAAACGGAACACCGTAAAAGTCGGCGACGGGTTTCAGAGTGTCGTGATTGGACAAAACCTGGGGAATCTCAATCGTGAGATGGCCATCGCGCTGGCGGACGAGAAGATCGGTCAGACAGTGCCCCGAGGTGGAGGCCAGCACTAGCGTGCGCAGTGGTCTGCCCACCGTGTTGATCTCTGCCGTCATGGCGTAGCGCTCGATTACGGGTGCTAGGGCACTCTGGAAAGTCTCGTAGTCCGCGGTTGTTTCCACCTGCAACCGCATAAAGAAGCGACCGGTGTCCTCGGAGGAAAACTGCTGAGACTCGGTGATATTTCCCTGCGCCTCCACGATGGCACCACTCACCGCGTGGACAATTCCGGGCTTGTCGTCACACACAAAAGTGACAACAAAGTGAGAGGGAGAGCTGGACACACCCCTAGCTTAGGCTCCCAGCGTGGGGCGCCGGAGTGCTCCCAGCCTCTCCGGTTACACTGGTGCTACGCAACTGGCGTATTGATGGATAACCATCGGGGAGCGTAAGGAAGCGTGCTGGCCGTACGCCTGGGCTGACACGAAAACTCCATAACCGTGCAACCAAGGGAGAACCCCGTGAACCCCACAACAAGCGCTGCTCTCGACACCTTCACCGCGTCCCTCGCGGATATCGACCCCGACATTCAGGATGTCCTGGATAAGGAACTGGGCCGTCAGCGCGGGACGCTGGAAATGATCGCCAGCGAGAACTTTGTTCCCCACGCAGTCCTCGAAGCTCAGGGCAGCGTCCTGACCAACAAGTACGCCGAGGGCTACCCGGGAAAGCGCTATTACGGTGGGTGCGAATTCGTCGACATTGCCGAAAACCTCGCCATTGAGCGGGCGAAAGAGCTTTTTGGAGCTGCCTACGCCAACGTCCAGCCCCACTCGGGCGCGAGCGCCAGTGCCGCGGTCCTGCACGCACTTGCTCAACCCGGTGACACCATTCTGGGTCTCGAGTTGGCACACGGTGGTCACCTGACCCACGGCATGAAGCTCAACTTCTCCGGCAAGGTGTACAACGCCACCTCCTACGGAGTGGAGCCCGACACCTTCTTGATCGACATGGACAAGGTCCGCGACAAGGCGCTCGAGCACAAGCCGACCGTGCTGATCGCCGGGTGGTCTGCCTACCCACGTCACACCGATTTCGCCGCCTTCCGCGCCATTGCCGATGAGGTGGGAGCGCGCCTCTGGGTCGACATGGCCCACTTCGCGGGACTGGTAGCGGCGGGTCTGCACCCGTCCCCGGTTCCCCACGCGGATGTGGTGTCCTCCACCGTGCACAAGACCCTCGGCGGTCCTCGCTCAGGAATCATCCTGAGTCGGGATGAGTCGTTGGCGAAGAAGCTCAACTCTGCAGTCTTCCCTGGTCAACAGGGTGGGCCTCTCATGCACGTGATTGCCGCGAAGGCAGTGGCGTTCAAGCTCGCCATGAGGCCAGAATTCATCGACCGGCAAGAGCGAACAATTCGGGGTGCGCAACTTTTGGCAGAGCGTCTCGTTCAGGATGACTCCCGAGAAGCGGGGGTCGATGTTCTCACCGGAGGCACCGACGTGCACCTTGCTCTTGTGGATCTTCGAAACTCTCCCGTGGACGGCCAGCAAGCGGAGGATCTCCTGCACCACGTGGGAATTACGGTCAACCGCAACGCGGTTCCCTTCGACCCCAGACCCCCCATGGTCACCTCCGGTGTTCGCATCGGAACTCCTGCTTTGGCTACACGAGGATTCGGGGACACCGAATTCACCGAGGTGGCCGACATCATCGCTCACACCCTGATGCCCAAACCCGATGTCCCCGCGCTGCAGGCTCGGGTCGCGGGACTCACCGAGGCGTGGCCGCTGTATCCCGAGCTTTCCTAGTACTCCGATGCGAGCCACAACTCTCGACGGCGCGGCCACAGCCCAGGCCATCAAGAGAGAAATCGCAGATCAGGTTCGGGTGCTCACCGAGGTGGGGGTAACCCCGGGCCTGGGCACCATCCTGGTCGGTGAGGACCCGGGTTCCACCTGGTACGTCGCGGGCAAGCACACGGACTGTGGTGAGGTGGGGATCGAGTCCTATCGAATCGATTTGCCCGCGACTGCCACCCAGGATGAGGTTCTGGCAGCAATTGATGAGTTCAATGACAACCCAGGTGTGACTGGCTACATTGTTCAACTCCCGCTACCGGACCACATCGACCAGGACGTTGTCTTGGAGCGAATCGATCGCGCCAAGGACGCCGATGGTCTCCACCCCATGAACCTGGGGCGCCTGGTGAATCAGGTGGGAGGCGAGATGGACTCGCCGATTCCCTGCACGCCACAGGGAATCGTGGAGTTGGTCGAGCGTCACGGAATTTCCTGGAGTGGAAAACACGTAGTGGTCCTGGGCCGCGGGGTGACCGTGGGCCGACCCATTGGGTTGTTGCTCACCAGGAGGGGTCTTGACGCCACAGTTACCCTCGCCCACACCAAGACTCAGAATCTGGCGGAGCTGGTCTCGCAGGCGGACGTCATCGTCGCAGCTGCGGGTGTGGCGGGCATTGTGAGTGCCGACATGGTGAAGCCCGGTGCTGTGGTGTTGGACGTGGGGGTGAGTCGCGTCATGGTCGATGGCAAAGCCAAGGTTGTCGGCGATGTGGCAGAGGAAGTCTGGGGTGTGGCGGGTTTCGTGTCCCCAAACCCCGGCGGCGTGGGCCCAATGACGAGGGCCCTGCTGTTGCGCAACGTTGTGGAGATTGCGCAAAGGGGGGTAGTGGGTCGTGGCTAAGTTGTATTTTCGCTATGGAGCGATGAACTCGGGTAAGTCGACAGGGTTGTTGCAAGCCGCCCACAACTATGAGGAACGTGGTCAGAAAGTTGTGTTGGCCAAGCCCATGGTCGACACCAAAGGCGATCGGACCATCGTGTCCAGGCTGGGTGTTTCTCGGGAGGTGGACCTCATCATTGGGCCAGCCACCGATGTGGTGACCATGATCGACAACGAGTCTGACCGAATTGCGCGCACATCCGGTGAGACAATTTCATGCCTCCTCGTGGATGAATGCCAGTTCCTCAGTCCCCGGCAGGTCGATGATTTGTTCATCATTGCAATCCGTCGAAACATTCCTGTCTTGGCCTATGGAATCCGTACTGACTTTCAAACTGTCGCGTTCCCCGGGTCTAGGCGCCTGCTCGAGATTGCGCACTCCCTCGAGGAGTTGAAGACAATTTGTCGATGTGGCCGGAAAGCGGTGTTTAACACCAGAAAAGTTGGTGGCCAGTTTGTCTTCGACGGAGCGCAAGTGGCGATTGATGACGGCGAGGTCACCTATGAATCGTTGTGTGGGGAGTGCTACCTCGATGAAAGCGGCGGCCGCCTTGCGAGCGGGTATGTCCCCCAGGAGGTCGTTCACGAGCTAGCGGAACCGGACGCCGACTTTAGTTAGCTGTCGGGGTGACAGGATTTGAACCTGCGACCTCGTCGTCCCGAACGACGCGCGCTACCAAGCTGCGCCACACCCCGTGAGGCAGGGCTCAAGCGTACCCGATATCGTCCGCCACGAGCGTGACGAGAACCGCCTCCGGTGGGCAGAAAAGCCGGATGGGTGCATAGATGCTGGTGCCAATTCCCGCGGAAACCTCGAGGTAGGAGGCCCGGGTTGCGTGGGTCCAGACATGAACTCCAGAGGCCATGGACGTGGGCAAATCACAGTTCGTGGTGAGGGCTTTGCCCCCGGGCAAACAGACCTGACCGCCGTGAGTATGTCCGGCAAAAATTGCCTCAGCACCCTGGTTCTGCAGCGCGTTTAGCACCCGCTGGTAGGGAGCGTGGGTGATGCCGAGGGTGGTGAGTGAGGTGCTGCTGCCCTCTCGGGCTTCACGAGCGTCATCGAGGAGTCCGGGGAGGCTGGAGAGGTCATCCAAACCGTAGTGGGCATCGCCCACGCCCACCCACTCCAGAGCGCTTCCTCGAATGTCCATGTGGGTTACGGCGTTGTCGATGTCGACCCATCCCAGGCGCTCGTAAAGCGCCGTCAACCCCGCGAAATCCATTGCTTCTCCGGAGTGATCACCGTGGGGGGTGGAAGGCGCAACAACATAGGAGAAGGGGTTTTTGACTCGAGGGGCGACACGGTCATTAGATCCGTGCGTGACGACACCGGGAATTCCGGCAAAGGGGATGAGAGCCTCCGTGAGGGCTCCCAGGCCCTCTGGGTGGCCCAGAAAATCGCCCGTCCCCACAACGATGTCGGGGTGAAGCTCGGTGAGTTCGCGAATCCAGGCAACCGCGGGGCTATGCCAGGGCGCCATATGAATGTCACTGAGATGCAAAACCCGGATGGGTTCGCTGCCCGGGTCCAGAACGGGGAGGGTCTCACGGCGTACCCGAAAGTTTTCGCGCTCCACCAGTGCGCCCCAGGCGGCCGCTCCCACAGCGAGGGCCCCCAGTCCGGCCAGGGCAAGCCCCGATTTAGAGACCATTAGTCCAGGAGGACATCATCTTCAGGTGCGGGTGCCACGACCCCACAGGACACTTGGATCTGGACACCGGTGTAGTTCCAGACCTGAGCTCCAGCTCCCACACTTTGGCTTGCGATGGTGCCTATCCCCGGGTCGGCGCTCACGCTTCCGGGGCCACAGCTGTATTGCCGGCCACCGGTCATGTTCAGGCCATCCATGGTGGCGTTGGCCTGCGCTACCGAGAGACCCACGAGGTTGGGCATAATCAAGTTTCCGGTGCTTTCGCCGTCACCACCGCTTCCGCCAAGAACACGCACCGTCATCCCGCGGGCAAGGTAGGTGCCGGCAGCGGGTTCGAAAATACCCACGCGGCCCGCCACAACACCTTCGGCGACTTCAAGTCTCAAGCCCAGGCTTTCCAGCAGGAGTGAAGCTTCGTCGTAGGTGAGCCCGGCAATGTTGGGAACGTCAATTCCGCTGCCCTGGAGTAGACGCTCCGAAGGAGCGGGAAAAGATTCCCCTCCGTACTGTTCGTTCGCATCCTCCATGATGACGCGCCAAATATCGTGCCGAAGGACTGTTCCGCCGGAATATCCGCGGAGACTAAAGTCTCCGAGGATGTTGCCCACCCAGACCGACGTAGCCACATTTGTGCTCGATCCGACCATCCAGGTTTGCACCTGGGAGTCGGTGGTTCCCGTTTTGCCGATAACGGGGACGTCACCGCGAGGATTGGAGCGGGACCCGGTTCCCCCCGTGATGACTCCACGCATGGGATAGGCGGTTGCTGCCGCAATTTCGGGACTAATCGCTTGCCGGCAGGCCGATTCCTGCCCGGGGATCGTCTCACCGGTGTCGGTGACGAAGCGGTCCACGACGATGGGCTCGCACACCACACCGCCATGAGCGATACCCCCAAAAGCGGTGGCCATCGTCAGCGGGGCTATTTCATTTGTTCCCAACACGGCAGAGGGGTTCGTTTGGAGAACACCTCCATCGGCTCGGTGGACGAGAAGGGACTCCGCCGCCGTCCTGATCTCGCACTGATCGAGTTGCTCGGCGATGGCTGCCCATGCCGTGTTGATGGATCGGGTGGTCGCTTCATAGACGGTGGCAGACGGAATTTCTAAATCTGCGGAGTTCTTAAACTCCCACAGACCAGCCCATGGTCCGCCACCATCGCCACAGGTGTCGAGGAACCCGGCTTGCTCAAGCTCCTGTCGGGACGCATCCACCACCTCGCTGAGTCCATAGCCGCGCTGCAACCACGCGATGAGGGCAAAAATCTTGTAGGTCGAGCCGACTTGGAACCCACTGGAGCCACCATAGGGACGATCGGTATTGAAGTTCACCGCGGTGGCTTCAAGCCCAGCCCCCTCTTCGGAGTCATTGAAGATTTTGTTTTGGGCCATGGTGAGAACCCGTCCGGTGGGGACCTCCACGCTGGTGGAGGCGCTTCCGAGATCGAAGCGCTCTTCGTCGTTGGGCACCAGCTCCCATATGCGATCTTGAGCGGTGGTCTGCAGAGACATGTTGAGCGTTGTGTAGACATTCAGTCCACCTTTACGCCAGCGCTCGTTGCGCTCCTCAGGAGTTGCCCCGAGGCTTTCAAAGTTTTCGACGTTCTTGATGACGTAGTCGCAGAAGAATCGGGCGTACACGTCACCGGCGAGACAGCCGGCCCGGGGCGGTGAGATGGTCACAAACGAGCTGTTGACCGGGGTGTTGATGGCGGTCTCGTATTGAGCCTCGGTGATGTACTCCTCGGCGTACATCGCGGCCAGGATGACGTCACGTCGGGCTTGGTTTGCCGCGTAGTTGGCAGGATTCTCGAGGTTACGGGTCGCCGGGTACTGAACGATAGCCATGAGGCTCGCGGCCTGGGCCGGGGTGAGAGAGGTGGCCGGCTTACCAAAGTACTTTTGCGCTGCCGCCTGGACACCGTAGGTGTTCCCTCCGAAACCAGTGATGTTGAGATACGCCTCCACGATTTGGTCTTTGGTGTATCTCTTCTCGATACCAATAGCGAGTTTCATTTCGTTGAGCTTGCGCTGGAAGGACGTCTCGATGGCCTCCTGATATGCGGCTTGGCGCTCCTCTTCGGTGGGCAAATACTGAGAACGCTGGATGTAGGTGTTCTTCACCAGCTGCATGGTCAGTGTGGAGGCGCCACTTTCGATGTCGCCGGAGATGACATTTCCGAGTGCGGCTCGAACAACCGAGTTGACGTCGACACCCACGTGGTCATAAAAACGACGGTCTTCACCGGCGACTGCTGCTGCCACGAGGTAGGGAGACATATCCTCCAGAGCAATTTCTTCACGGTCCTGCCAGTAGACCTCGGCGATTTGGCTGTACCCATCGGCCGGGTCCGCGCTGTTCTGCGCCCACAAGGTGTTCTTTTGTGCTTGCACCCCCAGCTCAATAAACTCAGGCAAGGCATTAAAAACACCAACGGCGCTGTTCGTGCCCACGCTGGCAACAGCCAGTGCAGGAGAAATCATCGCGGTCACCATCACGCCCGCGAGCGCACCAAATCCAGCGATACCAGCGAGTGCTTGTATCAAGCCCCTAGGCCGACCTTTGTTTTCGGACATACGTCCCAGAGTACAAGGTGGAACCCTAAGATTTTCGTGAAACGAGGTCAGTCATGACGACGTGGGAATACATCACCACACCGCTCATTATTCATAACACCACCGCCATCCTCAACAACTGGGGAGAGCAAGGGTGGGAGTTGGTTCAGATCGTGACAGGCCCGGAGGGCGGCCTCGTCGCGTACTTTAAGCGCCCCGTTCAGGGAGACAACTAATGGGTCACATAGACGCCAGGCTCGCAGAGCTCGGGATTACCCTTCCCGCCGTCGCCATCCCTGTCGCTGCCTATGTTCCGGCCACCATCAGTGGGAACCTACTCTTCACTGCGGGCCAGCTACCCTTCGTGGATGGTGCGCTCTTGGCGACCGGGAAAGTGGGCGCTGAGGTTTCTGCCTCCAAGGCTGCAGAACTCGCTCGGGTGTGCGCACTGAACGCTTTGGCCGCCGCACACAGTGTCCTGGGTTCCCTGGATAAGGTCACCCGGGTGGTCAAGGTCAATGGCTTTGTGGCCTCATCCCCAGACTTCATCGGCCAACCTCAGGTCCTCAATGGGGCCTCCGAGGTGCTAGCTGAAATCTTCGGTGATAAGGGTCTCCACGCTAGAGCAGCCGTAGGTGTCGCCGTGTTGCCGATGGACTCCCCCGTCGAGGTGGACCTCATTCTGGAGATTGCGCCCTAGCTACTTCAGTCCGTCACTGATGACGCGAATCACCGAGGTATCCGTGAGGGTAGTGGTGTCGCCGACTTCGCGACCCTCAGCAATGTCGCGCAAGAGTCGCCGCATGATTTTTCCCGAGCGAGTCTTCGGAAGCTCCGCCACCACGAAGACGGTCCTCGGTTTGGCGATGGCTCCAATCTGCTGGGCGACCCACTCGCGCAGTTGAGTGGTGACCTCGTCGTCACTCAGGGTGCCCGCGAATCGTGACTTGAGGATGACGAACGCCACCACTGCTTGCCCGGTCGTGTCATCACTGGCTCCCACCACGGCGGCTTCCGCCGTCATGGGGTGGGACACCAGAGCTGACTCAATCTCCATCGTGGAGAGGCGGTGCCCCGAGATATTCATGACGTCATCTACTCGTCCGAGTAGCCACACGTCGCCATCNTTATCCAGGTGGGCGCCGTCACCGGCGAAGTANTGATTCCCAAACATCGACCAGTANGTTTCCTTGAACCGTTCCTCNTCGCCCCAAATACCCCGGAGCATGGAGGGCCANGGCTCCGTGATGACCANNANGCCACCGGCATCNGAGCCCACGTGCTGACCGTCCTCNGTGAGGACTGCGACCGAAATACCGGGAATCGGAACCTGAGCACTGCCGGGTTTTGNGGCGGTAACACCGGGGAGAGCGGAAATCATGATGGCTCCGGTTTCGGTTTGCCACCACGTGTCGACAATNGGGGTGGTGTTGGCGCCGATGACCTCTCGGTACCACATCCACGCCTCGGGGTTGATGGGTTCCCCCACAGTGCCGAGCACCCGGAGGCTGGAGAGGTCAAACTTCTGCGGGATCTCACGCCCCAGCTTCATGAACGTGCGAATAGCGGTGGGGGCGGTGTAAAAAATTGTCACCCCATACTTCTCGATGATTTCCCACCAACGCCCCGGGTGCGGGGTATCCGGGGTTCCCTCATAGATCACCTGGGTTGCCCCGTTCGCCAGGGGTCCATAGACGACGTAGCTGTGTCCGGTAATCCAGCCGATATCAGCGGTGCACCAATACACATCTGTTTCAGCGTGCAGGTCAAAAACATTTTTGTGCGTGAAGGCAGCTTGGGTGAGGTATCCCCCAGACGTGTGCAGGATTCCTTTGGGTTTGCCGGTGGTGCCTGAGGTGTAGAGGATGAACAGCGGGTTCTCTGCCTCAAATGCCCGAGCTTCGTGATCGGCGACCATGGGAGCCATCTCGTCATGCCACCACAGGTCTCGACCCTCTACCCAGTCCACATCGTTTCCGCCTCGCTTGACCACGAGCACGTTCTTCACCGATGTTGTGCCATCCGACAGAGCTTGGTCCACCGCTGATTTCAGCGCGAACACAGAACCTTTTCGATGACCACCATCAGCGGTGATGACCATGGATGCTTCGGCGTCATCAATGCGGGCGCGGAGGCTCTCCGCGCTGAAGCCTCCAAACACCACGGAGTGGATTGCTCCCAGTCGAGCCAAGGCGAGCATCGCCACCACGGCCTCCGGAATCAGCGGCATATAGATGATGACGCGATCGCCCTGCTTCAGGCCGAGGCTTGTCAGCAGGTTGGCTGCCTTCTTCACTTCCTCAGTGAGCTCTCGATAGGTGAGCGAGCGGTTGTCGCCTGGCTCCCCCTCGAAGTGCAGGGCAACACGATCGCCCCGACCTTCCAGAACGTGGCGATCAAGACAGTTATAGGAGACGTTGAGGTGGCCATCGGAGAACCATCGAGCGAAGGGAGGATTCGACCAATCCAACACCTCACTAAAGGGGGTGTGCCAGTGCAGAAGCTCTCGAGATTGAGTGGCCCAGAAATCCAGACGATCTGCTGACGCCTGCTCATAGAGTTCAGGACCCGCGATGGCAGTGCTCTGGAACTNGGGGCTCGGGGGAAATCGGCGCTCTTCGTGAAGAAGATTGTCAATTTTCTGAGATTCGGACATCATCATCCTTTGCACTTCCGGGTCGCGCCGCTTGGAAGCGCGGGGCGCACACCTTTTCACCCCAGTCTAGAACAGGGGTGACGAGGACAAAAATGGTGGTTTTCCACAGGTCCACACCCAGTCACCCCGCCGAACCGGGCAACCTGTCACGCTCAAGAGATGACGGGTGTTCCCTGGCTGGTCCCCTCCCCGCGCCTGGGAGGCATTAGCGCTGAGACCCGGCGGGCTCTGGGTCCGCTGGCGACCCTGATCGATGACCCACGGGTCACCGACGTCTTTGTTCTCGGTGGTGGCCGGGTCTATGTCGACACCGGGAGGGGCACCTTTGCTGCCGAGGGGCTCCACCTCTCCCACGCTCAGGCTCTCGACATTGCTCGAGCCCTCATTGAGTCCGGCGGGCGCCACGTGGATGACGCTCAGCCTCTGGTGGATGTGTCACTCCCCGGGGGTCTCCGGGTTCACGTGACCTTGGCGCCGGTCGCAACAGCCGGAACAGAAATTTCTCTCCGCGTGGCGAGGCACCGCGCACCCGAGCTGACGAGTCTCGAGATTGAACACTCAGAGCGCTNCATTCCCTGGGTGATTAGCGCGGTGGAGCNCAGGCAGACGCTCCTGATTTCGGGTGCCACCGGNAGNGGGAAGACGACNCTGCTGGGAGCAGCCATGGCCTATGCGACTCCGGTGGAGCGGCTGGTGGTCCTGGAGGANGTCTCGGAACTTTCCCTCAACCACCCTCACGTGGTCGCTCTGGAATGTCGGCAAGCAAACCTCGAGGGGGCGGGGGAGATNACNNTGACCCGCTTGGTGAGGGAATCCCTGCGAATGAGACCCTCCCGCTTAATCATTGGCGAAATCCGGGGTGCCGAAATTGCCCATGTCTTGCAGGCTTTCCACACGGGGCACCCAGGCGGAGGTGCCACGCTCCACGCCTCGTCGCTGGAAGATGTTCCCGCCCGCCTGGAGGGGCTGGGCGCGCTTGCCGGCATGACCCCCCGTGTTCTTGCCTCGCAGGTAATCGGCGCCATTCACCGAGTCATTCACGTGGACAAATCGGACGGGGGACCACGGCGCCTCAGCGTGGGAACCCCCCGACGGGGCCCCGGGGGTGAGCTAACCCTTGAGCAGGAGGTGGTGGAGGTCTGAACCCATCCCGCTGGAAGAACCTCCCGCGGCGCTGGGCGAACTCGCGGTACTCCTCGGTGCAGGGCTCACACCCGATCGCGCGTGGGAGGAGGTTGCCTTGATGAGAGGACCAACCAGCGTCCCCGGCCAAATCTGGAACCGGAGACGAAGTGGTGAGCTCCTTGCGGCCGCCATTGACTCGGTCACGAGAGCTCAGTCGAGTGCGTGGAGGACCGTGGGGGCAGTGTGGGAAGTGGCTCGGGTGTCCGGAGCTCCGCTGGGTGGTGCTCTTGCGTCGCTTTCCCAGGGTATGCGCGACCAAGAGCGCATCGCGAGGCACGTGGAAGCTGAGTTGGCGGGGCCGCGGGCAACGTTGCGTCTGGTGGGGCTCTTGCCTCTGCTCGCTCTGGTAGGTGGAGCGCTCGGAGGAGTAGACACCCTGTCGTTTCTTTTTCTCACGACACCGGGGCTCCTCTCGCTCATCGGTGGCCTGCTCTGTTTGGGGCTTGCCTGGTGGTGGATGCGGATTATGGTCACCCGGGTTTTCCAGGAGAGAAAGCCTCCCTCCCCGCGGATTGACCTTTTTCTGATTGCGGTGGGTGGCGGACTCAGTCCCAGGCGTTCACTCCAGGAGGTGGACCGGGTAATGGGTTCCTACGACCTGGCCAAGCCCGCTGGGGATGATCTCGAAAATTTGATTGCGTTGTCGATGCGGGCGGGGGTGCCCTTGGGCTCGCTCGCCAGGGCCCACCTCCATCACTCGCGGGACGTGGAGAGCACCGAGGCAACCCGGGCGGTGGGCACCCTGTCGGTCCACCTAGTCCTCCCTTTGGGGCTACTGGTGCTCCCGGCGTTCCTTCTTATTGCGGTGGTTCCCCTGGCCTGGGGAATTGGGAACCAAGGTCTCGTTCTCTGATGTCCCCAGGTTCCGTAAGCCTCAGAGTTTTGCTCCAGACCGGATGGGGTAAGCCAGCAGCGCTTCCCCCTGCCACAGTGTCGGCGGTGGCCACCCGGTCACCCCAGGAAACGAGGGAGACATCATGATCACAGGGACTCTGCGTCGAGATGACGAGGACGGAGCAGCAACGGCCGAGTATGCGATTGCCACCATGGCGGCAGTGGGATTTGCCGGGTTGCTGGTCGTCATTATGCGCAGCGACGAGGTGCGCCAAATACTGACGGATTTGGTGCGCAGTGCACTCACCTTCACCGGGTGAGCGAGGTGCCATCACCGCGGAAATGATGATCGGGCTTCCGATCCTCACCGCGGTGATGGGTGTCGCCATCCTGGGTGTTCAGGCAGGGGTGACGCAGATGCGTCTTGATGACCAGGTTGCCCTCCACGCCCGCTACGTATCCCTTGGCGGTGAGCTTGAGGGAGTCATCCGCGACGGTTCATTGCTCTGCGTGGAAGCTGAGCACGTATTTGACCGCGGGCTCTGGGCTCTTGACCCCCTCGTGTTGCGGGCTCGATCCTGTGCTCTGAACCCCGAGGTGTCGAGTGGTGATGAACCAGAGGGGTAGCGCCACCGTCGCGCTCGCCGGCGCAGCCTTCGCCGTGGTGATTCTGGGAAGCGTGGCACTAGGCGTCGGAACAGGAGTCATTCTTCGCCACCAGGTAGAAAGCGCCGTGGATTCTGCGGCCTTGGGAGCAGCGGATGTTTCCCGAGGAGTTATCGCGGGCGAGCCCTGTTCGATGGCTCGGGAACTCCTCCATAAAGCGGGTGTGGAGATGGTTCTGTGTAAGGAGTTTGAGGACTCCGTGGTGGTGCAGGGCCGTCGAACCTCCGGTCTGCATTCCGTCATCGCCACAGCTCGGGCTGGAGTCGTCGATGGTGGCGAGAAATAAATTGTTGTGTATCGTGAGCCCCGTTGAGATTTTCCCTCTTATGGGAAACGCAGTTCTTGTCCTCTGGAACCAGGGGGTTTGAGCGTGGGTGCAAGGAGAAGCGTGGCCACCACTAAGAAGCTCGTCATCGTCGAGTCCCCTGCCAAGGCAAAAACCATTGGTAAGTACTTGGGTGATGACTACGAAGTGATGGCGTCAGTGGGACACGTCCGTGACCTCGCGCACCCCCGTGATTTGCCACCCGAGGTGAAGAAAAGCCCGGCCGGCAAGTTTGCGATTGACATCGACAATGACTTTGAGCCTTTCTACGTCACGACCGATCGTGGCAAGAAGACGGTGGCAGACCTGAAACGCGCGGCGAAGAACGCCTCGGAAATCTTGCTCGCCACAGATGAGGACCGCGAGGGGGAAGCCATTGCGTGGCACCTGCTCGAGGTTCTGAAGCCCAAGGTTCCGGTTCGTCGCATGGTCTTCCACGAGATTACTCAGGAGAGCATTCAGAAGGCGTCGGATTCCACGCGGGATCTGGACGTTGACCTTGTGGACGCCCAAGAAACACGTCGAATCCTCGACCGACTCTACGGATTTGAGGTCTCTCCGGTTTTGTGGCGTCGGGTCAGTGGGGCAAAGTCGGCGGGCCGCGTGCAATCACCGGCTCTCAAGCTGATTGTCGACCGCGAACTCGAACGTCGCGCATTCGTGTCCGCGACCTATTCCGACATTGACGCGAAGGGAAGCAAGTCCTCTGGGGAGAGCTTCTCGGTCAGCTTGACCCGACTGGATGACCGTCGAGTTGCCAGCGGGCGGGACTTTTCGGACATGGGTCAGCTCGAGGGCGATGGTGTGTTGCTGGGTGAAGCCGAAGCTCATGCCGTGGCGAGCGTGTTGGAGTCACCCGAAGCGTCTCCCGTGGTGACCAAGGTGGAGCCCAAGCCCTACACCAGGCGCCCTGCAGCACCCTTCACCACGTCAACGCTTCAGCAGGAGGCGGGGCGCAAGCTTCGCTATTCGGCGTCACAAACAATGAGTATCGCCCAGGGTCTCTACGAGAACGGTCACATTACCTATATGCGTACCGACTCGGTCTCGCTCTCAACACAGGCGATCACCGCAGCTCGCGCTGCAGCCCAGTCTCTCTATGGCGTGGGCTCGGTTCCGAGCGAACCTCGCCTCTATGAGGGCAAATCCAAAAACTCTCAGGAAGCTCACGAGGCGGTTCGCCCGGCCGGCGACACTTTCGCGTCCCCGAGCGATCTTGCTTCTGTGTTGCGCTCTGATGAGCTCAAGCTGTATGACCTGATTTGGAAGCGGACCGTGGCGAGCCAAATGGTGGACGCGAAGGGTGAAACTGTCTCCATCACGATTGAGGCAGGGCCTCTCCCCACAATGGAGGGCGCCAGCTTCCAGAAAGCCACACTGAGTGCGTCGGGAACGATCCTGAGTGAGCGCGGGTTCCTCCAGGCTTATCAGGAGAGCAAAGACGACGAGAGCGCCGAGGG
>JGI10211J34971_10001968_pt1 | contig 16892 bp, 12 predicted proteins | sample Etolagsediment_FD_34971 | JGI IMG/M metagenome (IMG submission 34971) | reverse complement strand
TTTGAATATTTCAAGTTTTTTATTTAAATTATTAGTAAAGCTATTGAGATGTTTCTTTGAAAAATAAGTTTAAGATTAACTTCAGTATTTTCAAAGCTCTAGATTTTGGAGCATCTTTAGCCGTTATCAGTTTTTCTCCAAAAGGTGCAGACTTAGCAATTGTCTACTTGGTTAGGGGTATTCCAACTATAATTTTCTCCAAATATGCTCCCTATATTTTTCCTTCTGACTGCAAGAGCCTGAACAAGTATCACTTATTAGATTTCCGTACGCATCATAATCATAAGTGTAGCTTGTATAATCATCCCAGTGATTCAATTCTTCAGGATAAGAATAATGGATATTTGTCATAATAATATTTCCATTACTGTCATATTCATACTCTATAGAATTCATATATTCTCCTTGCTCTTCCCTTAGTAGAATAAGCTCATTTTTCACGTTATATGTATAATATTTAACCCTATCTATACTCTCATCGCTATAATTATCTATCGCTTCTTCAATCAATAAATCATCCTCATCATAATAATAGTATGTAGAAGTATTATTTGAACCGGTATTCCATTCATAACTTTGTATATTACTTATAATATTTCCGCTCTCATCATAGGTATTAACTATCTCATAGTGATCAACTTCCCCATCTAAATCATAATCCCATCCGTGCGTAAGCATATTATCATTCAAATCATAGGTAAAATATTTTACAGCGTCTACAACACCATCCGCATAAGAATCATAAGAGCTTGAGAGAATATTTCCTGCTTCATTATACGTAAAGTTTTCTTGCCAATCCCATCCTGACCCATTGATATCCCATATTTCAGAAAGCTTTTGTCCTTGCTCATTATAAGAGTATGAAACTATTACAGCATCTCCACTGCTATGAATAGTTTTCTTACTTGCAAGAAATTGCTTGTCATCATAAGTGTTTTCAATACGAATATAACCATAAATATAGTCTTCAAATGTCAGGAGATTTCCATACTCATCATATGTATACTCCGTACCTAATTGCATGGTTCCATTTTCATCTTGATAATATGTGTGTGTCGATACAAGCTTATTTTGATTTTGCTCATTTATCATGCCACTTTCATTACAGCCAACAAATATAAAAGCCAATATGATGAAAAATAAAGATTTCATATGATAATTCCTAATGTAAAATATTTATTTTTATTAGAGCAAATCATATACCAAAATATTTTTTTCTTGTAATGAAAATGTAACTTTTAAAAAGAGGGTATCCATTAGCTACATTTTTACCATACCTTCGTTTTCATCTTTACGTAGCTTTTCTTAAACATAAGTGCCTTTGTGGACTGCTTCACATATCTGTCTATTTAACTCTTATATCTGGAACACAAATCACCCATATGAGTTTTCTGTGTTCCACAAAGTGTTTAAAAAGTCCAAACCTTAAATTCCCACAAAGCCTAAGGACTTTTGGAACAAAAAAATAAATGTGTTAATCATAGTATTTATCTATCTATTGAAAATTGTTTAACATGTTAAATACTTACTAAAAAACAAAACGAATGATATATTTTAGTCCTTAAATTTTTCTTGTATATTTAAAAAAATATTTAAGTTATCTAAAAATAGTTGAATAAGTTTTGGATCAAAATGTTTTCCGCTTTCTTCTTTGAAAAGTGTTAATATTTTTTCAAGTTCCCAAGCTTCTTTATAAATTCTCTCGCTTCCAAGAGCATCAAAAACATCAGCAACTGCAGTAATCCGACCAAAAATGTGAATATCTTCACCACTTAATCCTCTTGGATAACCACTTCCATCAAACTTCTCATGATGCTCGTGTGCTACGATAGCTGCAGCTTGTAGTGTAGCTTTATTTGAGCTTTTTAGCATGTCATACCCGAGTTGTGCATGTGTTTGCATAACTTTCCACTCGTCATGCTCAAGTTTTCTTGGAGCATTTAAGATAGCGTCGGGTATACCTACTTTACCAATGTCATGCATAGGTGAAGCCATTTGTAGTTTTTCAGCTTCTTCGAGAGACAGACCATATAAAAGTGCTAATTCTTTTGAATACATTGCTACTCTTTTTACATGATTCCCAGTTTCTTTAGAACGTGTTTCTCCAATCTCTCCCATAGCGTAGATAACTTCTCTTTGTGTATTTTCTATCTCATCATTGAGTGCAATTACTTCTGTAACATCGGTTAAATATGCAAGAGAAAACCTTTCTTTTGCAATTCCTTGTATCTGTATTTGGTAGAATTTATCATGGCATTGAAACATAAGTGATACGAGCTGATTATTTTTAATGATTTTCTTATGCTCTTTAAGATTCATATCGCTAATAGAGTGTAAGCAAGTTATATTTTTATCTGCAGCATTGTTTTTAAAAATAACTTCACCACCTGCATTAAATATAAATACAGCCGAAGGATTATATTTAGGTAAAAATGTAAGGTAGTAGTTTTTTATGCTAAGTTCTTCGTTTATTTTAAAAAAATAATAAGCAAAACAAAACTTTTTGGATGCTGTATAATATAATAATAGACTCACTATGATAAGTACAAAGTAAGATGTATAAAAAGCATATATTAAAATTAAAGTAGCCAAAATTAACCTGCTGAATGAATCAGTTGGTGTCATATTAGAACTATGTTTTTCAAACATTATTATCCCTCACTTCAAAAGAAATCTTTTAGTTTATAAAAACACAGTATATCATAAATAAAAAAGGCAAAGGAGTTATACTTGTGCAGCATATTTCAAAATAAATAATAGGAAATTACATGTATAGCAAATTTTTTTTACTTAGTCAAAAGGGTTGACTAGAAAAAAGAGTTTTTCTTTTTTCTAGTTTTTAAGCAGAATGATTATTGTTTTTGCATTTGCATTTTTGGAAGTGTAGAACGGTAAATACTAACAACATTGTTATATTGTTTTTGTGTCAAAACACCTTTTAGGTGTGTTCTACAAAGTGTTTTTAAAGTCATGATTTCTTGACGAGTTTTTAACATCTCTTCTGCTAGTTTTGCAGTGTTTGTATCTTTACCTAGCGCTTCTTCTATAATCATTCTTTCTTGATGCATTACATTTTGAACAAGCCCTCTCATGGTAGGCTTATTGTTTTGAGCCCAAGCTTTGATTTGTTCTACCTGCTTTGTATTAAGCCCTAGTAACTCAGCATTACCAAGTGTATAACGTACTAAGTTTGGCATAGGGTTTGTATGCTGCATAGCATAATTAGGATTTGCGCAAAGACTTGTAATAGACAATGCAGCAACGATCGCGATTATAAAAATTTTTTTCATTAAATATCTCCTGTGATAGTTTGCTACATTATAGCGAGGGATTGTTACAAGTTTGTTAAATGCTTAGATAAAGCTACACATAATTTAGATACAATTTATCTATAAAAATCACACTTAGAGTTATAGTAAATATGAAAATAGAATCTCGTCGAAGTTTTTTTAAAACGACCTTTTTAACTAGTCTTATTATGGTTACAAGTAGCAATAGTCTTTTTGCATCAGTGACGCCTTTGCAAACATTAGCAGTTGTTCAAGAGGATTTATTTCCCAAAGAGATGATTACAAAAGCAAATGCTTATGCGTATATAAATTTAATCTTTAAACATTCACGTGTAAGCGCACAGGATAAGCAGTTTTTACGTAATGGCACAAAATGGTTACATGAAGAAGCAGTTGCAAAATATAACAAAGTGTATACAAGCTTATCTTCAAAAGAGCGTCAAAATGTACTTGAGATGATTTCTGAACAAAGTTGGGGTGAGAGTTGGATTAAAAAAGTACTCTCTTACATAATGGAAGCAGTTCTAGGAGATCCAGTCTATGGGATTAACAAAGATAAGTCTGGCTGGAAATGGCTACATCACAGTAGTGGATTACCACGTCCAAAAGAGATGTATGTATGAAGTACGATTATGATGTTTGTATAGTTGGAAGTGGAGCAGGTGGTGCACCTGTAGCGTATGAGCTTTCAAATGCAGGATATAAAGTTTTAGTACTAGAAAAGGGAAAAAATCTTACAGAAAAAGAAGTTAGTAAAGATGAACTAGCAGTTTCTCGTAGAGACTTATATACTCCAAACCTTAAAGATGAACGCCATATTATTAATAATCGTGAAGAAGATGGAAGCATTAGTAGATATGATGGATATGAATATTCTTGGAATTTTTGGAATGGTTCGCTAGTTGGCGGTTCAACAAATTTAATGAGTGGATATTTCCATAGAATGAAGCCAAATGATTTTAAACTCAAGTCTGTTTTTGGTGAAGTAATAGGTGCAAATATTGTCGATTGGTGTATCTCTTATGCAGATTTAGAACCTTTTTATGAAAAGGTTGAGAGAGTCGTCGGTGTATCTGGAGAAGTGCTAAAGCATGCTTTTTTAGAACCTCGTTCTACAGAGAATTTTCCTTATTCACAGCTCGAAGAAAATGCAGTTACAAAGTGGTTTGACAAAGCGTGTGCCCGTCTTGAGTTTGAATCTATTCCCACGCCGCGGGCAATCTTACCTAGAAATGCACTTGATAGGAACGCCTGTTCATATAGCAACTTTTGTGGAAGTTATGCTTGTGCAACTGGAGCAAAAGGGAGTGCTAGAGCTGCTCTTTTACAAAAATGTAAGGCTGAGGTGATAACAGAAGCTTTTGTATATAAACTTGATAGTGATGCGAGTAAAATCACTAAAGTTCATTACTATGATAAAGCTTTAAACTCTCATGAAGTCACTGCAAAAATATTTGTTCTAGCAGCACAGGCAATAGAAACATCACGCCTACTTTTAAACTCAAAAAATGAGTATTTTCTAAATGGAATGGCTAACAATAATGGTGAAGTTGGAAAAAATTTAATCTTCTCAGCAGGCGGAAGCGGTGAAGGAAGATTTTACTTTGATGATCTTGGTGAAGTTAAACAAAAAGAACTTATGCAAAGGGGTTTATTCTTTAACAGAAGTTTGCAGGATTGGTACGAGTTTGAAGAAGAGGGCATAAGATATAAGGGCGGCACAATAGACTTTTTGTTTGAGCATGCAAATATTATTACACGTGCTTGTAAAGAGTTTTACAATATTGATGGAAAACTCATTTGGGGGAAAGAACTTCAAAACAAAATACACAAACAGCTTACAAGCTCAAGAGTTTTAACATTTGAAGTGTTCAATGATTGGTTACCTACAGATGAGTGTTTTGTGAGTGTAGATAAGAAAACAAAAGATAAGTTTGGTGTAGCTGTTGGAGTTATAAATCTTTGGGGACATCCCCATGATGTAAAGATTGGAGAACATTTAGCCAAAAAAGCAGTAGAAGTTTTAGAGGAGATGGGTGCAAAAGAGATATCTTATAACATCTCAAGTGCTCCACCCCCAAACTTAGTTGCTGGTGGATGTCGATTTGGTGAAGATGCAAAAAAATCAGTACTAGATAAAAACTGTAAAGCGCATGAATTACAAAATCTATATGTGACAGATGCAAGTTTTATGCCTACTGGAGGGAGTGTTCCCTATACCTGGACAATTTATGCAAATGCTTTTAGAGTAGCTGAGATAATCAAAAAATCAATATAAGTATTTACTATTATTAGGGTAGAATATTTGTATTATGAAAAAAAACTCTATATGCATTTTAGTTATCAGCACAAATGCTAGTACACACTCACTTTTGCAGACTTGTAGGCAAAGTGCTATGCATAATGATGTATCTTTAAATATTTGTGATAATGATGAAGAAAGTATTGCAAATATACTTTCTAAAGAAAATGTTGACTTGGTCGTATGTGAGACTGATGATCTAGATCAAAACTCTTGTCTCAATGCAAGTATGATACTAGAAAACAAGATATCTATACTCTTTTTAATACTCAAAAAGGATTTAGAAAAACTGATTGAGAGTGATTTTGACTTTCATTTGGTTGATTATCTTGTTAAACCTGTTGCGGATGATTTTTTAAAGCATAAGATAGAAATTTATTTACAAAATATATTACAAAAAAAAGCTTGTGAATATTTACTACATGCTTACGATGAAAGTGTAATAGCATCCAAAACAGATAAAAAAGGTCTTATTACATATGTGAGCCAAGCTTTTTGCGATATATCTGAGTATTCTAAAGAAGAGCTGATAGGAAAGGCTCATAATATTGTAAGACATGCAGATACTCCATCTGAGACATACAGAGTGATGTGGGAAACTATTCAAAGTGCGAAACAATGGCAGGGAGAGATTAAAAACAGTAAAAAAAATGGAGGCTTTTACTGGGTTAAAGTTACCGTATCTCCTGAGTTTAATTATAATGGAGAGATTATCGCGTATAGCTCTATCCGCCAAGATATTTCATCCCAAAAGTACATTGAGCAGGTAAGCCTTATTGATTATTTGACACAAGTGTATAATAAAAAATATTATGATGAAATCTTAGATAAAGAGGTTTATTCAGCCCAAAGATATGGATATAATTTATCTTTATTGTTGTTAGATATAGATTTATTTAAAGATATTAACGATACCTTTGGGCATCAAGTAGGGGATAATGTTTTAAAAGAATTCGCCTCTCTTTTACTTAAAGATACACGAAAAAGTGACATTGTTTCTCGTATAGGCGGAGAAGAATTCACAATCATTGTCGAAAATGACACTATTGAATCTGCGAATGCCTTTGCAAGTAAAATACGACGTGAAATACAAGAACATGAATTTAAAACTGTCAAGAATCTAACTGTAAGTATAGGGATTAGTTCATATATTGAGGGAGATACATCGCATACTTTATTTAAAAGAGTGGATGATGCAATGTATCAGGCTAAGAAAAATGGTCGTAATCAAGTGGTAAAACTATAATGTTTGAATATATTTGTTGGGATTAGAAGGAAAAATTACTTTATGTCAAATAGAAAAATATGGAATATATATAAAGACAAAAATATAAGAGCAGAAAAAACTATTTTTAATGTGTATTGTACTGAAGATATTGAAGAGTTTTGGCTTTTTTTTCAGGAGTACTCCATTATTAAAAATGAAGAAGTTACTCATTTGATTGTCAAATACCTATTTGAGTACACTGAAGGATTTTTAAAAAAGGTTGAGAGTTTTGATGTGATTATTGAGTATGCAGAAAATATTCAGTACATAACATTTTGGCATCAAGGCTTTTCAGAAATTTTACAAAAAACCTATATAGAGTTGAAAAACTATGATTATTTTAATCTACAAATAAATGATGAGAAAGCAACTTTTCAAATAAAAAGAACAAGCGAAATATGCCCTGACGTGGAAGTAAAAAGTGTAGCATCAAACAATATATTTAAAGCAGAAACTACTAAAAATACGCATATATATAATTTTATAAGTAAAGATGATTTAATAACTATGCAAGAGATAAATGATGAACTCTTAAATCAGATGTTTTATATCTCAAGTGCACAAGTTGATGAAGATAAGTTAAATAGTATTGTTGAAGAACTTGACGGCTATATTGCTATATTTGACAAACATGCAGAACTTAGTGAAATACGTAGTATAGTTTTAGGCTTTAGAGATGTCATAGAAGAGAATATGGCTGCGATTATTGAAAACTCAAATGCAGATTTAAACACCTTATTTGAAGGGATTATTACCAATTTAAAAACTTGGACAAATATGAGTTTTATAAAAGGGATTGAAGATATTAACTATTACAACGCATCTTTAAGTTCTGATATCTCGATGATTGGTCAATTTTTAAATATGAATGAAGAAGAAAGTTTTGATGATGATATCTTTTTTTAAAAATACAAGTAAGAGTTTTTCATAAACTGTTTAATAAATAGAATAGTATAGTTTTTGAATATACTCCAAATAGTACTCTTTGTGCAACAACCTACAAAGTTATGACACTACACTAAAAACTTCTGCAGTACCTTGATTATATCTCCCTCAGAATAAGGCTTAGAAATATAATCATCCATTCCTGCTTCCATAAATCTTTTACGATCTTCTGCTAATGCGTTAGCAGTTACAGCTATGATAGGTGTTGTATTTAGCTCATCTTCATGCTCTATAAGACGTATTTGATTTGTTGCTTCTATACCGTTCATGTTTGGCATATTTTCATCCATAAGAATTATGTCATATTTATTCTCAATAAAGAGTTTTACTGCCTCTATCCCATCATTTGCTATATCATAACTCAAGCCATAATCATCAAGTATCATACTCATGAGCATCTGGTTGGTTTTATTATCTTCAACTATAAGAATATGGCCTTCTAAGATTAAAGTAGTTGTATCATCATTTTCTTCTTCTTGTATATCCTCTTGTAGACATTTATACAATGGAAATCTAATTGTAAAAGTACTTCCTTTTTTAACTACACTCTCAACCTCAATAACGCCACCCATTTTCTTTATAAGACTGGTGGCAATACTGAGACCTAATCCAGTACCTCCATATTTTCTTGTGGTTGAAGTATCTTGTTGTCCAAAAGCTTCAAATATACGTTTGATCTTCTCTTTAGGTATACCCACTCCAGTATCAGAAATACAAATACAAATTTGATTACTTACTTTATCAAGCCTAGCATCTAAATGTACTGCTCCTTTTTGAGGTGTAAATTTTATTGCATTACTTAAAAGGTTAAATATGATTTGTTTTACGCGTACTTGATCTCCCATCATACAAGCTGGAATATTTTCATCAACTTCTCTAGTAAAATTTATATCCTTACTTCCTAAAAGTTCTGAAAATATACCTGTAGTTTCAGAAATAACCTCATAAATACTAAATGGATGTGATTCAAGCTCCATCTTCCCACTCTCTATTTTAGAGAAATCAAGGATATCATTTATGATACTTAAAAGGGTATTCCCAGAACTTCTAATCATGTTAAACTGCTTAAGACGATCAGGATTAGCCTCATGTTTTTCTAACTGTTCTACAAACCCAAGAATGCCATTCATAGGTGTTCGGATCTCATGAGACATATTGGCAAGAAACTCTGACTTGAACTGACTGATGAGTTCAGCTTTTTCTTTTGCATTGACGAGCTCTTTACGCAAGTGTACTTGTTCCGTAATATCTTTTGTAGTTATAAGCAAGTGCTTTTTATCAGGCATCAAAGCTACACTCATGTTGATAGTAAAGATTCCAGCATCTTTTTTAAAGCAACTTTTTTCAAAGTTCTCGATATATCCTTTTTCTAAAACTATACCAATTGCCTTTTGAGCTCTAGGCACATCCTCTGGGATACTCATACTGATGCAAGACTTTGTTAATAGTTCTTCTTCTGTGTAGCCTGTGATAGATACATATGCAGGATTAATTTTTAAAAAATTACTCTCTAAATCCAATATACCAATCCCATCTTTAGAAGTATTGAAAATTGTTTCTAACTCCTCTTTTTGAGATTGTAACTTTTGGTTTAGTAGCTTTCTCTCTGTAATATTTTTATCAGTTCCTCGGTATCCAATGAGTTTATTATTGTCATCAAAAACTGGGACACCATTTGTAAGAAGACAAACAGGTTTACCAGACTTTGAGAGGTTCCAGTTTTCAAGATCTTTGATATTCGTCACTTGTTCAATGCATGATGCAAATTTTGGACCTACTTTATACGCTTCATCTTCAGACATAAAATGAAAAGGTGTCTTACCAAGCATCTCTGTTTCTTCATAGCCTAAAATATTTTTAACACCACTACTGACAAATGTATATTCTCCCTTTATGTTTACTTCCCAAAGAAAGTCTGTACTTGATGCTATATAGTCATTGAGCTTTTGTTCATGAGCTTTAATTTTATCTAAAAGGTGTAGTTGTTTACGTTCATTTTCTTTGAGAAGACTCATATCGCGTGAGGATGCATAAAGGTATTTCTTATCTCCAATGTCTATAGCTTTAGCACTTATCTGAACTTCAAATATTGTCCCATCTTTTCTTTGATGCTTTGTCTCAAAGGTTACCGGAGTATCTAACATCTTTTGTATAGTTGAAATCAGTTTTTCTTGACTAATCCCAGAATCGAAGTTTTTAACATTAAGCTTTAATGCCTCTTTATATGTATAACCTAGTGAATTAGCAAAAGATAAACTACACTCAATGATATTACCATCTACGTCAACTATATGAATCCCATCTGTTGCAAGTTCGAGATAACTTTTAGCCTGATTTCTTTCTTGTTTCAGCGCTTCTTGATCATGAATCTGATTTGATATATCTGTGATATAACCGAGAAAGTGGATTATGTTTCCATCTTTATCTTTTTTTGTAACTGTATGATCCAAGACCCATTTAATTGTTCCATCTTTTGTAACAACACGGTAGGGATCATGTCTGAAATAGTCTGTATTTTTTTTAATAGAGTCTTGAACCTCTTCAAGTACATGCTTAATGTCATCAGGATGAATACAGTTTGCATAGACAGCTTCTTTGTTCATAAACTCTTCTTGTGTAAACCCAAGGAGAGAAAGAACATTTTTTGAAGCATACTCTATGCTCCAGTGTGTATCATTATTCCATTGAAAAAGACTTGCATCACCTTTATCAAACAATGAAAGGAGTACCTCTTGTTCTTCTTTTTGTTTTTGTAGTTCTAGTTGAGCTTTTTTCTTTTCAGTAATGTCAACCAGTGTCCAAACAACTTCCTCTTCACCAAGAATTTTATCTCCTGAGATATGTGCCCAATATAAAGTACCATCTTTACGTTTAAAGTGGTAATCAATGTTAACTGGTTTACCAGCAATTGCAAACTCAAACGCAAGGTCAGCAAACTCTAAAAAAGTCTGATGGTCTACATGAAATAACTCTGCAGATTTTTGAAGTATTTCTTCTTGAGTGTATCCACTCATAGCACATAGCCTGTCATTGACAAATAAATTCACACGATTTTTGTCCACTACAAGTATACCAATGTGAGAACTGTCAAAAAGTTTACTAATCCAGTTAGTTTTTAAATCTTCTACATTCATTTTAAACCTTACATTTTGAACCTAATTGAATATATCAATTATTTTATACTATGAAAGCTAAAATAATTCTCAATAAGCTATTTACTTAGTCTGAGATAGGAAGATAAGCATATGATTTACAGAATTATCAACGTATCAAATATACTGTAGAATAAGTTTGTTCCAAATAGAGTTAAATTTTTAAACCTACAGTTTAGTGAAGCTACCCCAAATACTTCTGTAATACCTTAATAATATCATCCTCAGAGTAAGGTTTGGCTATATAGTCATTCATACCAGCATTTAAGAACTTCTCCTTGTCTCCTGTAAGAGCATTCGCTGTGACAGCTATAATTGGTGTTGGTGTAAGTTCTTTTTCTAATTCTATGTCTCTTATGTTTTTTGTAGCTTCTATGCCATTCATTATTGGCATATTTTCATCCATTAAAATAAGATCATATTTATTAAGCTTAAAATTTAAGGTGGCTTCTGCACCATCATTAGCAATGTCATACGTTAAATTAAAATCATCAAGAATCATACTCATTAACATCTGATTTGTTTTATTATCTTCTACTATAAGTATATGTCCTTTAAAATTAGGCTTATGTGTTGCACCTCCACTTACATCTTCTATATCTAAGCTATCCTCTTGTGTACAAATCTCTATTGGAAGATCAAAGTAAAACTTACTTCCTTTACCAACTTGACTCTCCACTTTGAGTTCGGTTCCCATTAAACGAACAAGGTGTGAGGAGATACTAAGCCCTAAACCAGTTCCTCCAAACTTCCGTGTAGTTGAAATATCTTCTTGTGAGAACGCTTCAAAGATCTTCTCAAGATTATCTTTGGCAATCCCAATTCCAGTATCTATTACAGCAACATGAATTGTTTGAATATCTTTATTATAATGTATCTGAAGCGTTATGTTTCCACCACTTCCTGTAAATTTAATAGCATTACCCATTAAGTTATAAACAACTTGTTTAAATCTTGTTTCATCTCCAATAATGCACAAAGGAGTATTATCATCACTCAGGCTATGCATAGTGATATTCTTAGTACTCGCAAGAGATAAAAAGACATCCATAGAATCTTTCAATAACTCTCCAATATAAAATGGAGAAGATTCAAGTTCTAATTTTCCATTCTCAATTTTTGAAAAATCTAATATATCATTAATAATTGCCAAGAGAGTATTACCAGAGCCTTTAACCACTTGAAGTTGCTTGAGACGATCAGCATCTTTTTCATCTTTAACTAAACGCTCAATAAACCCAAGCATACCTGTCATTGGAGTTCGTATTTCATGAGACATGTTTGCTAAAAAGTCTGATTTGGATTGACTAGATAATTCAGCAAGATTTTTTGCATGTCTTAACTCTTTTTCCACTTTCTTTTGGTCTGATATATCTTCAACTATTGACCAAGTATATTGTTGTCCATCTGAACCAGTAATAAACATACCATTTAAACGTATAGCTATAAGTGTCCCACCTTTTTGGATATACTCTTTTTCATATGGACCATAAAAACCTGTGTTATTTAAAGACTCCAACTGTTTAAGTTCACTATCTTCATAGTTTTTGGGAGTTAATTGCCAATAATTCAGTTGATTAAGCTCCTCTCTTTCATAACCACATATATTTTTAAAAGCCTCATTAAATTCAATATATTTACCATCTGCATTTGTAAGTGCTATGCCTATTGGAGAGAGTTCAAAAAGACCTCTAAGCTTTGCTTCATTCTCCTGTAGTGCTTTTTCTTGTCTTTTCATTTGAGTAATATCTCTTACCGAAGCATATACAAATTCTTGATCATCAATCTTTGTTTTTATAACATTAATTGATGCATCGTATATAGAACCATCTTTTCTTTTATGTTGTGTTTCAAGAGATATACTCTCATACGGAGTGTTTAAAACATGTTGAACTGCTTCTTCTTTAGAATGGCTTATGTCCCAGTCATATACATAAAGGTTCTTCATCTCATCCATACTGTATCCAAGCATTTTTGCTGCTTCAATACTACACTCTATTAGTTTACCATCTAAATTTAATACAAATACTCCATCTGAAGCGAAGGTCATTAATTGTTGGTATAGAAGTTTTTGCCTTTCTAATTCATTAAGAAGTGTCACTTGTTCTGTAACATCTTTTGTTGTGATGAGTAAATGTTTTTTGTCAGGCATAAGTGCTATACCCATATTTATAGTAAAGGTAGAGCCATCTTTTTTGTAACAACTCTTTTCAAAGTTCTCTATAAAACCCTTTTCTAAAACTTCCTCCATCGCCTTATATGCACGAGGAACATCCTCTGGTATACTCATTTCTATACATGACTTTGTGAGTAGCTCTGCTTCAGCATAGCCAGTTAAAGCTATATATGAAGGATTCAATTTTAAGAAGTTACTTTGTAAATCTAAAATTGCCATTCCATCTTTAGATGTACTGAATATAGCATCTACTTCTTCTTTTTGAGACTGAAGATTATAAGCCAATTGTTCAGATTTTTTCCTAAGAGATATTAAATGGCGGATAATAAGTGCAGAGAGAAAAAAAACTATAAATGCATCAATTGCTGGAGTAATAAATCCAACTATCATTAGGTTTTTATCAAACCAGTTGCCTGTCAGCCAGTAGCTTTGAAAGATCATTAAAAATTCTGAAAGTATAATTGCTAAAAACGTAAAGATGAAGATATATGGCCAAAAGCCTATACGGGTAAAAAAATGTAAAAATTTATTCATAACACATCCTCATTGCATCATTATAGCAAAAGATAATTTTTAGTAATATCAGCAATAATCTCTAGTTTTTGGAACAAAGGTTGTTGAATGTAAGGTATCCACTTTAGAACTCTTCTTCAGAGAGATATTTGTTCCACAAAGTTCTAAAGGCTTTTTAGTTGAACTATTTCCGCTTTAATTTCTTCAATCATACTTCTTATACCATCTAGAGAATGTATATTTTGTATTTTTCTCATTTGCTGAAGATGTTTCTTCTCATCCATCCTTGCTATAGCTTCAAGTAGTTTTTGTTCTTTAAATTCTAGGGTTTCTTGTGCATCACTATATTTTTGTGCTTGAAGTTTTTTTGATATTTCAAGACGTTTTTTCTCATTACGTTTTTCTATCCTTTCTAAGCGTCTTTTTTCTTCTTGTTGCTTTATAATTTGAAACTGTTTTTGTTTTCTAATCTCATTGATTCTTTCTAACTCTTGTAGATGAAGTAGATGCTTATCTCTTTGAATACGTTTGTTCTTTTGCATCTGTAGTTCAAGCATAAAGTCTGGCTCTAGTGTAGTAGGTCTATCTTGCTCATACTCTAGATCTGAATCTTGAAGTATTCCTAATGAAGTATATGTTTTAGCATAGCTCTTTTGCATATCTGCATAAGCAAAAGAGTGTTTTAACATTGCCAATAGGTAGTTGAATTTTTCTTGTATAATTGTAAGTTTACTAGTGGCATTTGAGCCATTTGCATGAATCATTTTTTCACAAATCTCTTCAGATAAATCAAGATACTCTTTAGAAAGTTTGTAAGCATTAACGCTTTGTTTATACTGATCTTCTTTGAGATCAACATCAGTAATTACACCAAGATAGAGCTCTTTTTTACGTTCTTGTTCAAGACTAAGAAGCATAGGATTGCCTTCTCTTTTGGCGATACTCTCTTGGTAGTTATACTCTAAGATCTCTTGTCTGTTTTCTAAGGCTATTTTTTGCATAGTAGAGAGTTTAAATGGAAGTTGTGGTATGGAGTAATTGTTCTGTTTTGCTTGGTAAAATGAAAACTCTGTATTAGACTTTAAATCTATAAGCATTTTTTCTAGTAGGTCTAAGTCACGTAAAATATCTACAAGGTCTCGCTCATAATTGAGTGCTTCTATGGAGGATTGAAGCTCTAATTCTTTTATTTTGTCAGAATCACTCAAGGCTGATCGAATTTCTAGAACTAATGGAGGAATTCGATCAAGTAAGGTCTGCGAATCAATAGTTGTATAAAACTCTTCTTTTATTTGTTTATTTTTAGTTGTTGAGAGCTCAAGGCTTTCATTTTCATTTATTTGTTGAGGGGGGACAGAACATCCTAAAAAAATTAAAATATATAAAAATACTAATACTTTTGTAGAATGTAAATGCACTAATATCCCTTATCTAGCAACTATAGAGAGTCTCTAAGTACTGAGAAAAAAGCAAATATCGGTCCATTAGTGTTTGATGCGCAATACTAGAGTACTCTAGTATCTATAGTTATAAGCATAGTTGTGATGATGACGCTCTTTGCTGAAGTTATGTCTTTGATGATGTTTATCATGCTTAGAATAACGATGAGTATTGTGATGAGAGTTATAGTGTCTTTCTCTTTTTACATGTCTACGCTCTTCTTTTCTCATTTGTTTTTTATACATTTTTCTTTCATGATGTGTATCTACATAAACTCTTTTTGTATGAGGTATATTTGTTATACGTACGTCATTAGAATGTAAAACTGTTGCAACAACTGCGCCTACACCAATTCCAAGTAAAAGGTTTCTTTCACCTTTTCCAAATGCATACGATTGTGAGACAAGTAAAAGACTTGCTATTAAGATTTTTATAGTTTTCATTTTGAACTCCTTCAAGTTATGTATGAAAATTATAGACTCTAATTGTGTAGCGATTGTGAAACTCTTGTTGATAGTAGTATTTTACACTATACTACGAAAAAGGAGTTTCAATGGGCTTAATATATGCAGAACAAGTAGAGTACATGAGTGTTGACGCAATGCAAGAAACACATGAAAATGAGATTAAGATTCTAAATGAGATTGAAAAACTTGCTACAAATTATCTTGTTCGAAAAACACATAAAGAGGAATTAGAACTAAACTAGATGCGTATGTTGAACATGTTCACAAACATTTTGCAAACGAAGAGAGTCTAATGCAAAAGTATGATTTTCCATCGTATGATATGCATAAAACTGCGCACGATATGTTTTTGTTAGACCTTGAGTATGCCATGAGACCATGGAAAGAATCAGGCGATATGAAAAAAATAATCAACTTTATATTTAAAACACCAGAATGGATTGTTTTACATGTAAACACAGTGGACGCCCCAACAGCAAACTATCTTGCATCAAAGATGCAAGAAGACTAAGGCTTATTTTGACTTTTTTATACTTTTTTGAATATAAATTTCATAAAGTATAGGAATAATAATAAGACTCAAAACTGCAGAACTTACAACACCGCCAATCATGGGTGCTGCAATGCGCTGCATCACTTCACTTCCCACACCGTTTGTATACATGATAGGGAGAAGTCCGGCTAAAATGGCGAAAACTGTCATCAGTTTTGGTCTCACACGAGCTACGGCACCCTCATAGATGGCATCGTTCAATTCTTTTTTCCCAAAAGCATCTTTACATTTTTCCTTTGCTTCACCCACTGCTTCTTGCAGGTACACTATCATAACAATAGCCGTCTCAGCGGCAACTCCAAGAAGGGCTAAGAAACCTACTATAACTGCTATAGACATGTTGAAGTTGAGTATATCTATATAGATAAGCCCACCTAAAAGCGCGAACGGCAATGTGAAAAAGACAATTAGAGTCGGAACTATATCTTTAAGCGCAAAATAAATTAAAATCAAAATCACTAAAAGCACAGCAGGAACAATCCAAACTATTTTTTGCATTGCAGAATCAAGATACTCACTTTGCCCCGCCCATTCTATATAATACCCTGCAGCAAAATCTATTTTTTCTAGCAGTTTTTTCGCTTCTTCTTTATACTCTGTTGCTGAGACACCGACTTGAGGAGTTATATACACAAAGGTCACGGGTGAAGCCATCTCACTTTTTATGACAGATGCACTTTCTCTGTACGCCACTTGGGCAAATGTACTCAAAGGCACAAAGCCAAGTTTTGTTTTAATCATAATATTTCTGATAGAGTCTATGCTTCGTCGCTCTTCCTCTTCAAAA
>JGI10211J34971_10001966_pt1 | contig 16910 bp, 15 predicted proteins | sample Etolagsediment_FD_34971 | JGI IMG/M metagenome (IMG submission 34971) | reverse complement strand
CGGATCGTCCGCAAGTGACGGAACCGGTGACGAACTTCGAGTAGCATTTGACAAGGTAAATGATAACTTTACCGAACTGTACGCTACTGCTGAAAACAGTGGACTAACTTACTCAAATGTATCTACCATTACAAGTGGGTCAGGTACAGGCGCCAGATTTACCGTCAATCGTTACGCTAACACCTACACTGTTGACATCATCAACAATGCTGGTACTGATTATGCAGTAGCAGACACACTTACTATTTTTGGTAATGCACTAGGTGGTACAAGTGGCGTAAATGATGTAACCCTTACAGTCCTCACACTAGGAAACGCAACCATAGGAAACATTGCTACCATAAGCAATGTTGGGGTTCCTGCTAATCCAGTTCTTTCAGTGAATGGACAAACTGGCGATGTAACACTAGATGTAAACGATATTGCAAATGCCGCAAGCAAAGGTTATGTAACCAATGCTATCAATGGTAATGTTGCAACCTTAAGTTCAAATCTCACAAGTATCAACGCCAATGTAACAGCGGCTAATGCAGTCATATCAACTCATACAACTCAGATACAGACATTAGACGCTAACGTTGGTACGCTATGGGGCAACGTAGGAGGCTTAGCCGCTACCAAAGCAACCATAAGTTACGTTGACACCAGCATCGACAATGCACTCAGCTCAAATGCTGTGCTTGCTAATGTATCATCCATTAATGCAAATGTAGCCGCGGCAAATGTAAACATTGCCAACAACACGGCCAATTTGGTAATATTCCGTGCCAACTTGGGTTCACAAGATTTATTACTAGATGCACTTGATGCTAACGTTGGAACTATTGTTGGCAACACCAGTACCACATTCTACACACTAGTGGCCAATGCCGCTACACAAAGTGTTGCTATTACCAACAACACCAATCAGATAAACAACTTATTCAGTAATGCTGGAGCACAAGCAGACTCCATCAATACTTTAATTGCAAATGCAGTTACTCAACACAACAGTATCACAACACTTGATGCTAACTTGGGTACTGCAACAGATAATATTACAGCACTCCAAGGCAACACTGCCACAACGGTAAATGAAGTTAACCTATTACGTGCAAACATCACAGCGGCCAATGCTACAATAGCAAGCAACGATGCTGATATACAAGCCATCAACGCAAACCTAGGACTAAGATCAACTGAGATCATTTCCTTAGATGCCAATCTTGGTACAGCAACAACCAATATCACAAGCCTCACAAGCAACGCCGCTACGCAAGCCACTAGCATCAACACACTTACTGCTAATGCCGCTACACAAGCAACCAGTATAGCAACACTCACAGCCAATGCTGCCGCCCAAGCAGATAGTTTAGCAACACTCACAGCCAACGCCGCAACACAAAGCGTTGCAATTGTGGACTTGCAAAACAATGCGGGCGTACAAGGCGATAGTATTGTTGCAATTGATGCCAATCTTGGTACAGTTGTTGGCACAACTATCCCTGCTATTGATGCTAACTTGGGTGCGTACCAAACAAGTATAAATGCTAATTTAGGCACAGTGGTTGGTACTACTATACCAACACTAGATGCTAACGTAGGTTACGTAAGAACAAACTATGCAAACACTGCAACCAGCGCAACATTCACAGGCAATGTTAGCGCACCGTATTTCTTAGCCAGTGCCAATGTAAAAGTAGATGGTGGATTAGAAGTTGGCACAGCGCCAACAGTTGACTTCCCAGGCAGGGGAGCTTACTTTGGTGGAAACGTAGATGCCAATTATCAGGTAATAGTACAGAATAAGAGTACAGGTACAAGTGCATCAAGCGATTTTGTATTGGCGGCCGACAACGCTACTGCTACTACAAAACTAGTTCGTCTTTCTATGAACAGTAGTAACTTTACAGGTAACTTTATTGGTTCACAAGGTGACACTGGTTTAGTAAAGTTTCCAGGGGATGGACATATTGATGTCATTGGCGGAAATGCCGCAGTAGGGTCAGATGGTAATGTGTTTATTACAGCAAATACCGCATTGGTATTACTTGAGAAAGACGGAGATTTTCAACTTCAAACTGGTAATTTGCAATTCAGCGACACTACAGTCCAGTCAAGTGCGTTTACTGGAGGATTATGGAGCGATGTAGATGCTAACATTGGCAGTATAAGTGACACTACTACTGTTAACAGCGATGCTATATTTGAGATTAGAGCAAACACTGGTGCATATCAGACTTATGCTAACTTGTCATTGGATTCGGTTAATGCAAATGTTGCGGCAGCGAATGCTCAGATTGCTACGTTTGATCTTACTGCTATAATTGCACTTCGTGCTAACATCGAAGCAGCCAACGTTGAAATAGACGGAACACAGGCTAATATTGGTTCGTACCAAACTTATGCCAACAGCGAGATACAAACACTAGATGCCAACCTAGGCACTGTAGTCGGAACAACCATACCAAGTATCTATGCCAACATTGGTGCATACCAGGCTTACGCTAACACCAGCATTACAACCATAAACAATAACGTTTCGGCAGCCAATTTGGCTATTGCAGACAATACCAGTGATATAACAACTGTTAACGCTAACGTAGCGGCCGCAAATAGTGCTATTGGTACAAACAGTACAAACATAACAACGCTGGATGCTAATTTAGGCACAGCAACTACAAATATCAGTACGCTGGATGCTAATTTAGGCACAGCAACTACAAATATCAGTACACTGGATGCTAATCTTGGTACTGCTACAACTAATATCAGTACACTGGATGCTAATTTAGGCACAGCAACTACAAATATCAGTACGCTGGATGCTAATATCAGTACACTGGATGCTAATGTTGGTGCGTACCAAGGCTGGGCCAATGCGGCATTTGCCTTTACATCAACTGTTGACGTACTGGATGCTAATGTTGGATCACAACAAACTTATGCAAATACACAGTTTGCAACCGTAGCAAGTTTTGATACACTTGATGCTAATGTAGGCACAGTTGTTGGTACAACATTCCCAACACTAAATGCAAACATTGGAGCATTCCAAACTTATGCTAATGCTAATTTTGGAACAGGCTCATATACTGATGCTAACGTAGCCGCTTACACTGGTAACATGAATAACATGAACACGCTAACTGCTGTGACTGTTAATGCTACCACTGGCAATATTACAAACCTTACTACAACACTTACAACAGGTGCACAACCAAATATCACAAGTGTAGGTCAATTAGATTCACTTAATGTAAGCGGCAATGCTATTGTTAACGGTAATTTAACAGTAGCCAACCTAAACAGTATTGCAAGTCACACAATTAATGTACAAGATCCGTTATTGTATTTGACTGCAAACACTGTATATCCATACAATTATGATATTGGATTTTTCAGTCAGTTCGTTGGCGGCAGTGCTAATGTTTACCAGCACTCAGGTGTTGTACGTGATTATACTGATAATGTATGGAAAGTATTCAGTAATGTTACAGCAGAGCCAGGCGCAACAATTGACTGGTCAGATCCAGACATTGTCTGGGATAGATTAAGAGTTGGTAATTTAACTATTGCAAACAGTACTGCTTCTACAAGTACTACCACTGGAGCATTGATACTTGCAGGTGGTGCCGGTATTGCAGGAAATGTAAACGCACCACATGTTGTTGCTACAACCAGCATGCAGTCACCAATATTCAATGGTGCCGCACACACAGGACAAAGCGGTACATTCAGTGCTAACGTTGGTGCTAACCATGTAAACGTAACCAACACCGTACAAGCCGCAACTGTAAACGCTACAACTGCTGTTACAAGTGCCGCAGGTACATTCAGTGCTAACGTAGCGGCTTCGCACTTGAACATAACCAACAGTGTACAAGCCGCAACAGTTAACGGTACAACAGTTAATGCCGGCACACTACAAATTGGTGCTACTAGTGTTACTGCATCAGCAACAGAGCTTAATCTAATAGATGGGTCAGTGGTAGACACAGTAGTTAACAACAAAGCAGTTATTTACAGTGGAGCAGGTAATGTAAGAGCAAGCGCACTAAATGTAACCAACTCGGTGCAGGCCGCAACAGTCAATGCCACAACCCACACAGGTGGTAGTGGTGTATTCAGTGCCAACGTAGGTGCAAATCATGTTAACGTAACCAATACAGTACAAGCGGCAACAGTCAATGCAACCACAGCAGTTACAGCCGGCCAACTAACAGTAGCTTCGGGTTCAACCTACGGAATAGATTTATCAAGGGTTGGTGCTGGTAATACAACACTAAGAATTACTGGTGGCTCTACTGCTGGCAATGACGCTGTATTAAGAGCAGACATAGCAAATACTACTGGTTCGACTGGTATTTATTTTGGCGATTCAGATACTAGTGGTATTGGTCGGATTATGTATGAACATACTGGCGACTATATGCGCTTCTATACCAGTTCTACTGAAAAGATGCGTATCGACACCGGCGGCAACGTAGGTATTGGCAACACCAACCCAATATCTGCACTAACAGTAACAGGCGACGGTAGATTCAGTGCTAACTTAAACGCTTCGCATGTAAACGTAACCAACTCAGTACAAGCGGCAACAGTCAATGCTACTACAGCAGTTACAGCATTGGCAGGTACGTTTAGCGCCAATGCTGCCGCAAGTCATATTAACGTAACCAATTCAGTACAAGCCGCTACGGTAAATTCAACTGGTGATGTAAACGCAACTGGTAACATACAGGTAAGTCATATTAACGTAACCAATTCAGTACAAGCCACAACAGGTAACTTCAGTGGCAATGTAACAGCCAGTCACTTCATTGGTACTGCTACTGAAGCACTATATGCTGACTTGGCAGAGAATTACCAAGCAGATACCACATACGATCCAGGTACTGTATTGGTATTTGGTGGCGAACAAGAAGTTACAGTTACAAGTGTATCACATGATGAAAGAGTAGCAGGTATTGTAAGTACACAGCCCGCATACTTGATGAACACAGGCAGTGGAAGTGTTGCAGTTGGACTCACAGGACGTTTACCGTGTATGGTTCAAGGACCAGTGAACAAAGGTACACTGTTGGTAACAAGTGCTACACCAGGTGTTGCACAGGCACTGGACAAAGCACAATGGACTCCAGGATGTGTTATTGGTAAGAGTTTAGAAGCAATTGAAGGCGACTCTGTTGCGCTAATTGAAGTAGCAGTGGGTAGAGATTAAAAGAGTAAATATTAAAAACGGATAAAAAATGGCGTACATTAACATTAACACAGGAGCAGTAGCAAACGACGGAACTGGTGATACTATACGGTCTGCGTTTGGAACTGTTAATGACAATTTTCAAACATTCAACGATGCACTATTTGCAGGCACAAGACAAAGCATAATCAGTGCCGCAAGTGTAACTGGTGGCTACATTGTATCCAACACCTATGTCCTTGCTTCATCTTATGTTAATGCAGACAGTATTGTGGGTAACACAGTTACCAGTTATGGTAATTTGTTTGTTAGCCAAGATGGTGCAACCATTGTAGGTAATGTTAGTATTATTGGTAACTTGAATGTTACAGGTGCGCAGACCAGCAGTGCAAGTCAAAACACCAGTGCTCCTATTTTGGACCTACACTTTGATGGTGGTGGACTAAGCAGTGACGATGGTAAAGACATTGGTATCGCCGCACAGTATTATGACGCAAGTGAAAAGACATGGTTCCTTGGATGGCAGAACACTTCAGAAAGTTTAGTTTACCTAGACGAAACAACTGTTGTATCAAACGTGGTTACTGCAGGTACACCAGGTAACGTACAGTTTGGACAGTTGATGTTAAGCAACACAACCAGCACAACGTCAACTACAACCGGTGCATTAATTGTGTCGGGAGGTGCAGGTGTTGCAGGTAATGTACACATTGCTGGAAATTTAGTAACTGCTAACACAGGTACTGTTAGCACCGGTAATATTACCGTCAGAGGATTCCATGTTGGAAACATGAACTTTAGTGGTGCAGACACAATTTATATCAACGGTAGTCCGGTACAAACTGCCGCAAGTGCATTTAATGGTGGTACCGTTGGTTTAGCAACTACATTTGCTTCAGCAACAGCATCTACCAGTAAAACAACTGGTGCTGTGATTGTTACAGGTGGTTTGGGTGTGTCAGGTAATACTTTTGTAAGTGACATACACGCAGTAGGCAACAATGCCGCATTCCGTGGAAACTTAATTGGTACACTTAAAACAAATGCACAACCAAGTGTTACCAGTGTTGGTACACTCACAGGTTTAACAGTATCAGGACAAACTACTACAGGTAACATTATTCCGGATACCGGTAATACGCATTGGTTAGGGCAACCAGGTAGTTCTTACCTAAATGCATATATTAACACCCTCAGTGTTGATACTATCAACGGGTCAGGTTTTACAAGTACTGGAGTTTCTAATTTCCAATCAAATATTGTTGCTTCATCTGCTACATCCAGCACCAATAAAACCAGTGGTGCTATTGTGGTTACAGGTGCAGGTGGTATTGGTGTCGGCGGTGATGTACGATCAGACAAGGTGTATGTTGACAATGGCGTATTTTGGTCAGGAAACAGTGCCCCATTTGCTAGTGTAGGCGGTGCAGACACACAAGTACAGTTCAACGACAGTGGTACTCTTGGTGGTGATGCTGACCTTACTTACAATAAAACAACCAATGTGTTAACAGTAAACGGAAACGTTGGTGTTAGTCATGTTAACGTAACCAATACATTACAAGCAAACATTGTTAATGCTCCAACACATACAGGTACAACTGGTACGTTTGCTGGCAATGTACAAGCAAGTTACTTTACAGGTACAGCAACACAAGCAATATATGCTGACTTGGCAGAAAACTACACCACAGATCAAATTTATGCACCAGGTACAGTTGTTGTGGTTGGTGGCTCAGCAGAAGTAACAGCAAGTTCAGAAGGCAAACGTGCAATTGGTGTTATATCTACAGCACCAGCGTTCTTGATGAACAAAGATGCAGAAGGACAAGCAGTTGCACTTAAAGGTCGTGTACCGTGTCGTGTAGTAGGTGCCGTAGCCAAAGGTGACGAACTAGTATCAGCAGACAATGGATGCGCAAAAGCAGGTAACAGTAAAGTATTTGGTGTTGCACTAGAAACCAGCACAGATACTGTAGAAAGAGTTATTGAAATAGTGGTGTTATAAATGAGCACAATTACATGGGTAACTGCTAAAGGTGATTTAGGCACTATACCCGAATCACAGTTCTTTTCACTACAGTTTGAAGCAACAGAAATAAGTGATCAAACACTTATCTACAGTTTCATAAGTGGAGAGTTACCTGGTGGCATGTACGTTACAACAGCTGGCGAGTTGCGTGGTGCACCAACTATCCTCAGCAGTGTTGACCAAATTAAAAAATATGCATTCACAGTAAGAGCATCCAATCCAGATGGTCTTGTTGCTGATCGGTCTTTTTCTTTAACGGTCAGCAACACTGTTGGCCCAGTAATAACACCAAGACCAGATCTAGTAGGTGCATTCTTTGACGGAGAATTCCTAAGTTATCAGTTTGCATCAACCAATGATAACCCTTCAGCTACTGTATATTGGAGTATAATCAACGGTGATTTACCGCCCGGTACAACATTTAGTTCAACAGGTTTACTTTCTGGTTATGTAGACATTATCGCCGCTAATATCGACGATTTAGGATTTGAAGCAGCCGGAGTAGAGAGTGTTATATTTGATGCTCTCCCTGAAAGCACAGACCGTTCTTACAACTTTACTGTACAAGTAACTGATGGTGCCAAGTTTAATACACTAAACTGTAGAGCACTTATTGTTAGCAAAGCAAACTTTACAGCTGACAACGATATTACTATTGTCAATAACACATTTATTACTATAGATCATGACAACAGTTATCGCCCAATTATTTTAAATGCTCCAGATTCACTACCAACAAGAGTAGTAGGGGACACTTTTGCATACAAGTTCCTTGCATACGACCCAGAGGCAAAAAATGTACAATGGGCAGTTGATGACCTACTGTTTAGCGGACTGGATCAACTGGATTATCCTGTCAGTCAAACATTAAATGGTGATGGGTCAACTGGTCCGTACACCATGGACCGAGCAGCCGCGGCAGTTGATATCAGTGTAAGAATAAACGACACAATATATTTTCCCACTGTTGACTACACAACATCAGGAACAGATTTAAATTTTGTAAGCCTTACGCCAGGTGCCGCTGACATAATAGAAATACTGTATATTGCAGGTGGTACTGGTTTTGATTCATTGCTGTTTGACCAAGGTGCAGAAGGATTCCCGGCCGGATTGTCAATTGATCGAGACACAGGTTGGTTGTTTGGCACACTACCTGAACAAACCGAAGACATCAAAACATATACTTTTAGTGTAAAAGCATATCGAACATTAACACCAGGTGTTATCAGTGATCCTGTTGTTTTTAGTCTTAACGTAAAACGAACACGCAACGAAGAAATTGTTTGGATAAGTCCAGCTGATTTGGGAGAAATAGACAACGGTGCAGTAAGTGAATTTACTATAGAAGCAACCAATACTGCAGGAAAGGTATTGGATTACAGCATAATCTATGATACCAATAGAAGAGTGCCGCAAGGATTAAAGATGTTGAGCACTGGTGACCTAATAGGCCGTGTGTCTTTTAGGTACTTTAGTCTAGATGGAGAAACAGGATTTTTGCCAGTTACTTCAACAGCAAACTTGGCTGTTGGAATGAGCGTCCAAGGTATTGGTGTAGCAGCCGGCTGTAAGGTTACAGCAATAATAGATGCAAACACTGTTGAGGTTAAACCTGCAATATATGTAGTGCAAGGAACTCCACTAACATTTACAAACGACACAAATACTTTTGTGGTTAGCACCAGTGCAAATGCAATTAGTACTGTGCTCGACACAGGCACAACCACGTTTGATTTAGAAAACAACTTTACAGTCAAAGCCGAAGCAAGAGATGGGTCTATAAGTGCTACCAAAGACTTCAAAATCACTGTTAATGCTCGGAACTTGGCTCCATATGAAAACTTATATCTACGAGCACTGCCAGACTCTGCACAGAGAACTGCACTCACAAACACATTAACAAATACCAGTGTTGTTCCTACATCACTGCTGTACAGAGTAGACGATCCAAATTTTGGAATACAAACCGATATAACTTCGTTGTTCTTGCCTGGCCTAAGTTCTCAAACTGCGGCAAACGTAATGTCAGCAATAAGTCTTAATCATTACACAAAAACTATCAATTTTGGTAATATCAAAACTGCACGAGCAGTTGATACCACCGGTAATGTAACCTACGAAGTTGTTTATGCTGATCTAATAGATAATCAACAATTTGGTGGAAATAGTCCACCGCTTAGTACTACACTTACCAACACCAATCCATACATTGAGAACGGTGTTGAGTATGGTAATACCATTTATACCAATAGTTTTACCAACATGCAACGTAGATTAGAATCAGGCATAGGATATACAAATAGAGGTGCATTACCACGTTGGATGAACAGCGTTCAGACCAATGGAATCGTTCCAGGATTGACTAGAGCTGTGCCTTTGGTGTACGCTAAACCTGGGTCCGGAGAACTAATTGCCTATAGATTACGCAATAGTGGGTTTTCTATGGGGTCGATAGAGTTCAAAGCAGATAGATATCAGTGGGATAATTATCTATCCAAATTCTTCGACATTACTACCAATAGATTCTTGCCCAGTAGGGACACCACATTTGACAAGTTTATACAATTTGGACTAGGAACAGATGTAGTAGAATCCACTGTAGACGGGTCTGTGACAAACTCTAATGCTGTGGTTATGAGCGATTCGTTATCAGTAGGATTTGGTTGGATTGCAACAGCCAAGGACACACTAGCCACAGTAACTGAAGGAACTTATATAACAAATGTAAATGGAACAAGTATCACACTTAGTGCTAATATTACAGCAACCGACAACGCCACTTTACAATTCGACGGCAGAGCCTCAGTTGATTATGCAGTAAGTCAATCGTTCAACAGCATAGACAGTGAGTTACTGAGTAGAGTAAAATCACTTGGGCTGATAGACGGTGTTACCAACATACAACAATTTGAAAAAATAATTTTTGCTAAACAGTTTGGATTTGACACCGAAACAGTCAACGATGGTTGGGTACGTGGTGATGGCACAACATTTATATTTGGATATTTAGAAAAACTGTCAGGTGTTTATCCTGTTAACCAGCGTGGCGGAGTATGGCAAATAACATACGAAACGATACCAGATGAAGGGTTTGATGAATCCTTAGGGTTCGATGAAACTGTACCTGGTTTTGAACACTCAAGACTTGATGCTGGTAGCGACCAAGAAGTAAGATTAGAATTTTTAAGTGAAGTAAATGTTAACCAAACAATAAAGGTACGTGCAGGTGCTACATATCCTGCAACTACGTTGCAGTACAACTTTATCGACGGTAATGCTGTTCCGTACTATGATGTATTTGAAGGTTTACCAGTTTTTGAAACTACATTTGATGGCGGAAGTGGCACATACAGAGAAGGACAGCCAACTGGGAATAGCGCACGTGGTGGTACTGCCTTTAGTAACAACAGAGACAAATTTATTGAACCTGGAACTGAAGATAAATATATCAAGTTCCCACAGAATGGAGTATTTGTATAAATGACAAGCCAAGTAAACCCAAATAATGTCGACGGCACATATCCGGTCGCTGGTCAAGATAATGACAGCCAAGGTTTCCGTGACAATTTCACAAACATACGTAACAATCTTACCTTTGCAAAAGCTGAGATTGAAGACTTACAAAACAAAGCAGTACTAAAATCTGCTTTAACCAACACCACGCTCAGCAATGATCTGGCTGGTAATGTAATGATCAACCCAGCATTTAGAGGCTGGCGAGAAACCTATAACAACATAGGTTCAGTAAGTGGCAGCACCACTATTGATTTTGCCAATGGTAACTATCAGAAAATTACACTAGGTGGTGCTACTACACTAGCATTTACTTTTCCAAGCAATGCCGCTAATCAAAATGCTCGCATTGCAGTTTGGGTTAATGTAAGCAATACTGCACATACACTTACACTGCCGGCGGCAGTTACACTAGGTGACAAAGACACTATTGCTGGCATTAGTGGTAGTGTTATTACATTTAATGCCGACGAAATAGCAAATTCAAACGATTACTTGTTTGAGTTCAGCACTGTTGATGCCGGTTCAACTATTCAAATTCGTGACCTAACCAGAAACAGAGCCGCTGTACACAGTGGATTAAGCATATCAGGCAACTTAACTGTAAATGATGGTACTATCAGTACTAATTATGCGTATCATACAATTGCAAATGATGACAACTTATTTGCTAATAACACAACTAGAACATTCTTTATTGATTCAAACATAGCAGGATCATTATCAGATACTGTTGCTAATGCGTATATTACATTGCCAAACACTGCAATTGATGGGCAACAGGTTACATTCAGTTTCCTTGCACCAATTACAGCATTGCGTATTCAAAAGGATTCTGGAGATCCAGTAAAATATATATGGTCCAATGTGGCAGCAACTGGTAATACCAGTGTAAACTTTACTTACAGTTCCGGCAATACAAACTGGTTAAGAAGTTAATTTTAATTTATACAAAAATAGTTGACTCCTAGTAGTGTTTTAGTATATACTAATGCATAACTAGGAGTTTTCTTTTATGCAAATTGATTTAAACAAGTACCAAGACTTTGTTCGTGAAGTAACTTCAGCAGAGTCAAACTATCCAGACAAATTGGTAGAACGGCTGGCTGACATCAACACCAACACAACAATTAATCCAAGTTTGTTGTTAACAGCCGCAATGGGGTTAGCCGCAGAGACAGGTGAGTTTACAGAAATACCCAAAAAGATTGTGTTCCAAGGCAAACCAGTAAACGAAGAAAACATCTTTCACATGAAGCGTGAACTAGGTGATATCATGTGGTATTGGATTAATGCTTGCAGATCACTTAATTTAGATCCAAATGACGTGATTGCAGAAAATGTAAATAAATTAAAAGCACGTTACCCTGGTGGAGAGTTTGATGTACAGCACAGCGAAAACCGCAAAGCAGGTGACTTGTAAACCGGAGATGTATAATGCATCCACTACTAGATAGTTTAGATAGCCTAAGCAATGAAGAAGTACAAAAAAAGCATGGCGAAATCATGCAAAAACTTAATCAAGCATACGGAATGAACAACCCAGGCATGATCCAGCAGTTGAACATGATTATGGAATCATATCAAGAAGAACTAAACAAGCGCAACAAAAAAATGTTTGATGATTTAGCAGGCAAAGACGACAAGTTCAAAGATCTAATAGACATTGGTAAGAAAAAATGAAGTATGATAAGTTTGGTGTAGCAGTTGCAGATTCTAGCGAACTATGCGATCTATTATACCAAAATCCAGAAGCACAAATAGATAAAGTGTTTGTTAATGATCCAGACAAATTTAATCGTGCAGTTGATGATTTGTTTGCTGGGTTCGACAAATTAAAACTATATGATAGTGCTGATCTGGACATTAACGATTTCGATGATAGAATGCAATCAAACTGGAACATGCCCAGAGAATACAGTGATTTAGATATTGAAGAATTTTTAGTAAGTGTTTGTCCGGAAGAAAATTATGCCAGGCTGGTTGAAGAGATGATGGAATATAAACAGCGTAATATGCTCAATTTATTACGGTGGCTAAAATATTTTGTAGATACTATGCGAAAGAATAACCTGGTATGGGGCGTAGGCAGAGGCTCTAGTGTGGCCAGTTATGTACTGTTTCTACTAGGTGTACACAAAGTCAACAGCATCAAGTATAAGTTAAAACTCGACGAATTCTTGCGGTAAATATCAGGCACAAGGAGAAAAAATGCCAAAACATTATAGAACAGCAAACGGTAAACAAGTCAATATGGATGCACTCTTGGCTGCCAACGAGCGAGAAATAGCTGTTGGGAACATGGGAGTGAATGCTAGAGGTGACCTATTAGGTCCAGGTGGAGTTGTTGAAAAAACCAAAGACCAAGTAATGAACGATTATTACAAATTAAATACACCTGTAGCAATGGACAATCCCCCACAACCAAAGCAACATGCAGAAAACAAAAAACAATTAGAAGATGATTGGGAGGAACCTACACCAGAGGTAACACCAGAAGAACCCAAAACCAGACCAATGGTAAGAGGTAGCCTTGCATCAACAGTTGCACAAACCAAAGCAGATCAAGATCTTGTACCAAAAGAACCAAAGCCACCAAAGAAAAAAATTGAACGATTTTAAATGAACCTACTGCAAACATTCTGTGCAGTATTCACAGCCTTTATAGGTATCAAAAAAGGCACAGCATCACAACAGGATTTTTCCAAATTAAAGATCCAACATGTGATAATTGTTGGGATAGTGTGTGCAGTATTGTTTACAGGCAGTCTCATAACATTAGTGAAATTTATTACAACATAACTCAATAAGGAAATATAAATGGCAGTAGAGAATCCATTCGATCAAAATATCGGATATCAATTCAGTCTAGACCTAGACGACTATACAATTAAACCACTAGGCAAAAACGTTATTGTGCGTGACATGAACTTCGACGCACGTACACTAGATAGCGGTATTGTGCTGTTAGGCGACGATGGTAAAACAGATGGTATACGTCCACGCTGGGCACAAGTGTATACTGTAGGACCTGATCAAACAGATGTCGCTGTTGGACAATGGGTCTTACTAGAACATGGACGTTGGAGTCGTGGTATCAAGATCACAAAAGATGGTGAAGAATTTACTATACGTAGAGCTGATCCAGATTCAATTATGATGGTTAGCGACGAAAAGCCTCAGTCAGAAACAATTGCAAACTCAGTTCACGCAGAACGCAAAACTAGAGATTACGCATAACGTGAGTGGAGCGATGATTATAGATTGGAGCGTAGAAAAGATCACACACGAACTTAGGAAGTGTAATCGTGCAATGCACGACAAGTATGCCACAGGATTTGAAACTTGGGGTTGCAAACAAGACCTATATCGTGTAAAATTTATGTTAGATGAAATGCTAGATGAAGCATCCACTTATGCAGGAGAACAGGAGTGGCTTGACGAAATGGAAAAGGAAAAAGTATGGCGAACGCTAAACAAAAAGTAAAACATCCAGACCCACAAAAACACAAAAATATCAGTTTTGCCAAAAGTGCAATCAGAATTGTTGCTGGTCTATTCTTAATGAGTGGACAAGTTTGGTGGGCAGGTGCAGGATTTGTAGTAGCAGAATTGTTGGGAGTTTATGAGGAAATGGTATAATGCAGTTGGACTTTGGTCTTAAAAAATGTTACCGCCTTAGTCTTGAAGACTATGGGTATCCAGGAGACATCTGTTATTGGCTACGCATGGACCATCTCAAAGATGGCAGTCCTGAATGGCAAGTGCTGTTTGAATACTACATGCGACAGCAACACTGGGACAAGTGGATCAAGCCTGGTATGACCTGCATTGACATTGGCGGACACAGTGGCGACACTGCTATACCAATGGCAGTGCTTAGTCGCGGAACAGTGTTGAGCAGTGAGCCTAATCCTAGCATATATCCATACCTAGAGATGAACTGTAGGATTAATCAACACCTAGCAAGATTTGTTGCTGTTATGGATGCAGTATCCAGCAAGAATGCAGACAGTGTCACATTTGGTGATCACAACAACATGATGTGCAACGGTGGTATAGTAGAGCAGATTGACCCAGGTACACAGGAAAATGTCGACAAGCAAACAGGCGCAACTATTGATGTCAACACCATGACGTTGGAAACAATGATAAATCAGTATCTAACCAAAGAGCAACAGGATGCAATTGGGTTTATTAAAACAGATACAGAAGGACATGACATCGAAATCATTGCAAGTAGCAGAGATATTCTGTTAAAATATAAACCTGTACTGTTCACCGAATGGTTTTCGTCATACAGTCCGTGGGCCAGCAAAAAACTGTTTGCAACCATTGAGGATTGTGGATACGTAGCATTCAACCCCGAAACCATGGCAGAAGTAGATCCTAGCATACGCACTTGCGAAGACTTGCTCTGTTTACATAAAGATAACTTATGAAAGAACTTTGGACTGAAAAATATAGACCCAGCACACTAGATGGTTATGTGTTTACTGATCCCAACACCAGGGAACAGGTCGAATACATGGTCAAAGAAAAGTCAATCCCACACTTGTTGTTGACTGGTCCTGCTGGTACTGGTAAAACAACACTTGCTAAGATTTTGGTTAACGTGTTGGATATTGATGATTATGATTTCTTACAGGTTAACGCAAGTAGAGACAATGGTGTAGACTTTTTAAAGAACAAGATTGAAGGCTTTGTTAGCACACTGCCATTTGGCGAACTGAAGATTGTGCTGTTAGATGAGGCAGACTACTTGTCGCACAACGCACAAGCAATACTGCGTGGACTTATGGAAACATATCAAAGTCAAGCAAGGTTTATACTTACTGCTAACTTGGCACACAAGATCATTAACCCGATAGTCAGCAGAAGCACAAAGATTGTTATAGACAAAACAGACACAACAGAGTTTACTGCAAGAGCCGCACAGGTACTGTTAAGTGAAGGTGTTGATTTTGATATTGACACATTGGACAGTTATGTAAAAGCAACATACCCAGACTTGCGAAACTGTCTGAAGATGTTGCAGATGAACAGTGTAACTGGTAAACTTATTATCAACAACAGCAAGGACAGTGGCACAGGTGATTACAAACTTGAAGTTGTTGAACTGTTCAAAGCAGGTAAGATTAGAGAAGGTAGACAGAAACTGTGTGCTAGTGCTAGTGCAGATGAAATAGAAGAACTGTTTACTTGGATGTATCAAAATTTGGAACTGTGGAGCGCTACTCCAGAAGGACAGGATGAAGCCATACTGGCAATACGCAAAGGTGCAGTGAATCACAGTTTGGTTGCAGACTTTGAAATCAATCTAAGTGCAACACTAACAGAATTAGGTCAAATATCATGAAGGGCATATTTTTAATAGCAAAGTATACACAACGTCCAAAGAATCCTCGCATGACACATCTTAAAGGTTACATGCAGGATCCAAACAACTGGCAATGGGACGAGCAGGTGCAGGTTGCTAACAAGGTTAGAACCAAAGATCTAATAGAGTCACAGGTTGTGCTTAACCTAGTAGATGGCGAAGTTGTACGCAACAGTCTCAGCACTACCAAAGACTTTCCGTCTTTGTTCCAGCACTACTACAAAGACTATACACAGTATATACATGATGCAGTCAAAGCAATCAATCCTAACTTAGAACTGGTAGTTCCAAAGGCTGAAGATGAAAAAGTTGCGTCTGAGTGATGCTGGTGACAGAGGATGGTTTATTGGAGACTTTGACAAAGCATTAGTTCGTACCAAGGACTTTGAAGCATGCTGGCAAGAGAATCCTGCAGGCAAAGTGGACACTCCGCACAAGCACAAAATAATAACTGAACTGCAATTGGTCACTGAAGGACTAATGATAATTAACGATGTAGCATTTGGTCCTGGTGATGTTTATCTAAGCGAACCTGGTGAAGAGTACAGAGCTCACTACGTCAAAGACACCAAAGTTGTTGCAATTAAGTTTCCTAGTATACCTGACGATAAATATCTTATATGAGCAACATGTTTAAAGTCATGAAGGCAAAGAAAAAGCGTCCTGTGGACCCTAATGCTCCGCCTCGTCCTAATCTACTAAGCCAAGATAAGAAACTTAGAGAGCAGGAACAAACAGTGCAAGACTTACATCAAGAAGTTTCCTACCTTAAAGACAAGTTAAATAGTTTGGAAACAAAA
>JGI10211J34971_10001963_pt1 | contig 16914 bp, 14 predicted proteins | sample Etolagsediment_FD_34971 | JGI IMG/M metagenome (IMG submission 34971) | reverse complement strand
GTTCTGGAACAGATCGCGGCCGGCTGTTTCCAGGAGAAACCGACCCTTCGCGAAGACTCCGAACTGCTTATTATCGAATCGCGAACCGAAGCGATCGCTCGTGCGGTTACGCTCGCTCAAACCGGCGACACGCTCCTCTTTCTGGGAAAGGGACACGAAAAATCGATAGTCTACGCCGACTTCTCCCTTCCGTGGGACGAGTACGAACAGGTATCCGCGGCAATCAGCCGGGTCGGGAAAGACCGGCGAATGGGTAAATCGGTATGAAAACGATAGCAGTACTCTACGGAGGTAAATCCAGCGAACATGACGTTTCGTGTATCTCCGCCGCCGCGGTGGTCATTCACCTCGCCCGCCACGGTGATTTTTCACTTGTCCCGATTGGAATCGATCGGGACGGCACCTGGTACGGACAGGACGCCGCAACGGTCCTTTCCGAGGCACAAACGGGTCGCCTCGCGATCACCGTCACCCCGGAAGAACGGATGGGCATATTCCCCGGCTCGGGTATCCACCGCATTTCGGGCGAAACCGTGCCGGTAGACTGTGTCTTTCCGGTCTTGCACGGAATAAACGGCGAGGACGGAACGGTACAGGGTGCTCTCGCGCTTGCAGGAATACCGTACGTCGGCAGTACCGTGGTAGGAAGTGCCATCGGTATGGATAAGGTCAGTGCCAAACGCATCTGGCACGATCTGGGCCTCCCCATTATTCCATACACGACGATTGTACGCGATGAGTATATCCGTGACCCGGAACGCGCATTCAAAAAAGCGGCGGACCTCGGCTATCCCCTCTTTGCCAAACCGAATGCGGCAGGTTCGTCGGTCGGTATCAGCAGAGTCGGTTCGCCTGAAGACCTCGCGAAAGCGCTGGAACTCGCACTGGAGCACGATGACCTCGTTCTGCTGGAAGAGGCGCTAAACGTTCGCGAGATTGAAACCGCCGTCCTCGGAAACGATAATCCGCGCGCCTTCGTCCCGGGAGAGGTAATACCGAGTCATGAATTCTACGACTATGACGCCAAGTATCTTGACCCCCACGGCGCCTCTCTGGAAATCCCGGCCGATATCAGCGTCGACGGACAGGAAACGGTTCGAACACTATGCGAGCGGGCATTTGTTGCGTGCCGCTGCCGGGGACTTGCCAGGGTCGACTGTTTTCTGGAACGAACCACCGGCAAGTTCTATCTGAACGAGATAAACACGATGCCCGGATTTACGCCGATAAGCATGTACCCGAAGCTCGTTGAAGCGTCNGGAATATCGTATACGGATTTGCTGGCCGAGTTGATCCGACTGGCGGGGGAACNGACTACCGGCAGCAATTCTCATTTTAGAAGTCTGTGAGACTTCCAAAATGAGAATTTGCCTCAAACCCTTAGAAAATATGGCAATTGCTCATCGGTTGGAGGCATTCTCAGTATGGAAAATGTGAAACATTTTCCATACTGAGAATTGCTGGACTACCAGTGGTTGAAGCCGGCAATCCGGTCGGTCGGTAAACGTTCGGCCCGTTCGGACGGCACGTCCGCGGAATCCGGTTCGCCAATGAGAAGGAGCATCACTACGCGCATCCGGTGAGGTACGCTGAGCAGTGATTTGACTTCCGGTTCGCGAAAGGTCGTAACGACGCACGTGCCGAGCCCTTCGTGCTCCGCCTGGAGCATCATGAACGCGCCGGCAATTCCCAGGTCTACGGGATGACTGGTCTGACCGTTGGGCATCCGGTAATCGACATTGGTTGTGCACAGCGCGATAATGACCGGCGCGTTCCCGACGTATTCCTGTCCGTAGCTCGCCGCCTGCATTTCGCTGCGTAATTTTTCATCGGTGATTACGATGAACCGCCACGCCTGTCGGTTTTTTGCCGACGGGGCTTGCCGGCCCGCCTCCACGATCCGGTCTATTACGGGTTTCGCAACGGGCGATCCGCTGAACGTCCGCACGCTCCGTCGTTTTTCGATCTCCGGTAATAATTGCACAACCAATACTCCTTGACCGCCGGCAATCCACAACCTATGCTGACACAGACAATGCGGCACCGGACGCTTCGAGTCATTTTCATACTAACAACTACCGCACTCTTTTCACAGTCCCCGGAACTGGAAGAGATTCCCGCCGTCCCGACTACGGTGTACTCCATCCTTTCCGATACGATCAGGGAAAGAACCGGGGTTCTTGACGGTCTCGCCGACAGCTACGAAACGGGCAGTGAACGCATCGAAGAACCCCGGCGGTTTCGTTCCGGCGCATTCGGGTACTACGACAGTTATGCGTTTCTCCTCGCCGATTCCGCCCCCGTCGTCGTTTGCGATCTGGACGCGCCGGAGACGCTTTTTTCGTTCGCGCTCTCGCTCGTCGGCGAGCACGGCGTGGTTTTCTCCGGAGTACCCGGCGACCGTTCAGGCGCCGCGACGACGATACGGGCGCTACCGGGTGCCGATTCGATCCCTCTCATCGTTTTGCTCTCCGGTGCGCCGGACTACCGGGAGCCGACGACACAGCCTCGGCCGACGCCCCCGTCAACGCCCCCGTCGCGGCGGTGGATTCTGGGATCGGGCGGTAGTATTGCGCCGCTATGGGTTGCGCGAACCATTTCCTCGGTTGATGGACCAAACCTCTCGGTTTCGTCGGTTCACGCCCTGCGACTGGGGTTCGGCAGCACGTACCCTTCACAGAAGATGCTCCTGGATTCGGGAATCCCGACCGTCGTACTCGAACTTGCGGAGGGCGATCACACCGGTATTTCGGAGCTGCTCTTTGACCTTGAGCACAATTTTCCCGCGGTCCGTGCGAACGACGCCAATTATGCGATGGTGCCGGCGCTCCTGAACAGTGCGTCACCGCACGTCATCTCTGAAGGGATGCTCCTTTTGAGTCTGGTCTCCATTTTTACGCTTATGCTCCTGTACGCTCACATCCGGCCCCGTCGTGCATTACGGTATGTCCGCGCAATAAGCCGGAAGCTTCCGATAATTCTCCTCTTCTTCGGACTGATGGTCGCGAGCCTGATTATTGCGAACGGCGTGCTCCGCCTGCTCCTCTCCCGTTCGGCCCAACCGCTTTCCGCGATTCCTCTTACCCTGGTAAAAGTCTCGTTCACCGTCGTCTTCATGGCGCTCTTCTTTCGGGCGATGCACCTTCGCCTCTCGCGATCGACCACGGTATACGCCGCGGGCGCGATTTTTCTGATACTGGTAGCCGTCCTGATCACCGCCGTTACGAGTCTCCCGGTAAGCTTTTATCTGGTAGTGATGTTTGTGGCGGCGTTTTTTTTCAGTCTGGCCCCGAATGCATGGCTCAAGGGGCTGACACTCATTGCCGCTCTGTTGCCGCTTGCCTATCTGCTGGCCGGAGCGATTGCCCTCCAGGACCCCCGGTTGACCCTGGCGGTAGTGACACCACCATTCTGGTACGAGGCGCTCAGCGCCGTGTTCATCCTCCCGGTTTTTTTGATGATGCTGCGCCTGGAGCACCTCACCCCGCGCGTGAGCGTTCTCCGGATCGTCACGCTGATGGCGATGGTCACGTTGACGATATCGGGCATCCTGATCGCGCTTGAAATCAGCGATCAACCCGAGATTCTCACGATCGTCGAAATTCGGACGCCGACACAGCGATCGGCGCTCATCTCGCCGCTCCCGCCGGAGGGCGTTACGTTCATCGATACGATCTCCGGTGACCTCCTCGAACCGTGCCCCGGAGTTCCCTGTACAATCGCTTTGAACGCGGATATCCCGGAATCCGAACGGCTGGTACACGCATCGGTCGTTCGCCGCGAGGAACTGAACCGGATCGTCCTGGATTTCACCATTCGGACCTCCGTTCCGGCGCAGCAGGTCAGTATTGTGGTCGCGGCGGAAGAACCCCTGCTCCTGTACCGGACGACTCTCTCTTCGGATCCCGGGGTGGGCCGTACGGTGCAGCGATTCGCCTTTTCTACCGGTCCGGCACCGCCGACGGAAATTCGCCAGACCTTCTCGTTTGTCGGTGAATCACTCACCGTACCAATCCGCATTCACGTCGTCGGGACGTTTTCCGGCTCGCCCGTCGCGGAACGTGATCGGCCCGAGTTTCTCGCGCTCTACGTCCGGGGTCAGACGATCGAAAGCGTAATGCCGGAGGAAAATTGAGGTGACGGCTCCGTGCTTTTTCCACGTGGATATGGACGCGTTTTATGCGTCGGTGGAGCAGCACGACCACCCCGAACTCCGGGGAAAACCGGTTCTTGTCGGAGGGAGTTCCGACCGGCGAGGCGTTGTTGCCGCCTGCAGCTATGAAGCACGCGCGTTCGGCGTTCATAGCGCCATGCCGATGGGAACGGCGTTGCGGTTATGTCCGCAGGCGATTGTCAGGCCGGTTGATTTCCGACGATACCATGAGGTATCCGCCGCCATTCACGCGATATTCTCTCACTACTCGCCGGAGATCCAGGCGATTTCGATTGACGAAGCGTTCCTGAACATGACCGGTACCGGACGCCTCCTCGGATCGCCGGTGGAGGTCGGACGGAAGATCAAGGAGCACGTGCGAACGCTGACCGGGTTGACCATTTCGGTCGGAATCGGTTCAAGCCGTTTTATCGCCAAACTCGCGAGCGACGTCGGGAAACCCGACGGTCTGTTCGTGGTTCCCGCCGGAGGTGAAGCGGAGTTCGTACTGACCTTACCCCTCAAGGATCTATGGGGTCTGGGTAAACAGACGCACAGACGACTCGAAAACCTGGGGATCCTCACGGTATCCGACCTGCGGGCAAAAGAGGAACCGTATCTTCGCGCACATTTCGGCGAACGCGGAGGCCCGTACCTCTATTCGGTCGCACGAGGAGAAGACCCCGGCATTTACACCGGCGAGGGGACCAGCCACAGCGTTTCATCCGAGCGGACGTTTTCCTCCGACATCGCCGGAACAGAGGAGCTGCGCCTGCGGATGCGGGAGCTCACCGAAGAAGTCGCGATTCGCTCACAGACCGAAGAGTGGAACGGAAAAACCGTGACCATCAAGTTCCGCTTCAGTGACTTTGAGACGCACACGTACCAGAAGACGCTGGATCACGCGGTTGGCGATCGTGACGAACTGTTCACGACGGCGTGGAATCTCTTTACCGCCCGATGGAACCGCGAACCGATCCGCCTGCTTGGCGCGGGAATCTCCGGTACCGTGGAAAGCGCCGATGCGGGTCAGATGGATCTTTTCGAGAACGGGAAAAACCGGCGGCTCGACAGCGCACTCCTGCAGGTACAGAAGCGATTCGGGCGAAAAGCCCTGACGCGCGCGAGCCTTTTNAAACCGGGCCAATCAGATTCCGGCGAGTAATTCCTGCGCTTCGGCCAGGCGACGCGTGTCGGACGGCAACGGGTCGGATATCGCCTGCAAACGATCGATCATCTCCCGGAGAATTATCGCCGCCTCTTCCCGATCATCCATTTCGGGAATCTCGACCGTTCCCTCGTAGTTGAACCCGCGTTCCAGCTCCGTTCGTGCCGAACGGAAATTGCGCGTTTTATTCGCATATTCACGGTCGCGTTTCCGCTCGTTCCAGTTCCGTGCGATGAGATGAGAGGCAAGCTGGATGTAAAAATCTTCGCTGAACTTCTCNCGCTCGCCGGAAATCAGGTCCGCTTCCATCAGATCTACCGCCCGCCTGCCGAGCGATACCGAATAGTCGGTGTTCCCGAATGAGATTACGCCCGGTACCTTTTCATAGAGCTGCCCGAGCACATAATACGAATCCGCATGGTTGGGAGAACGCGTTATCGCTTCTACCAGGAGATCACGCATCGGGCCCGCTTTGAACAGACTGTCCAGGATTCCCTTCGTCTTCCCCCATTTGCCGATATTCGCCGATTTCCAGTAGTACCCCAGGTGGTTATCGGGGTCCGCCTGGATTGCCCGGTCGGCATACGCCTCACCGCGCTCAAACGTCGCGAGTATCTGGTCCAGCGGCGCTTCGGCGTCGATCTGCAAATCTCCGATTCCCAGTACGGCCTGCGCGTATCGCCAGTACACCTCCGCTTTCTCGGCATTCCCGGCCGCCTGGCCTTCGAGCGTCTGGAGCAGACTCATCGCCGCGTCATAGTCGTCTACGCGGATCAGGTCGTCTACCCGGTCCAGCTGAGCGCTGAATTGCGCCGCCGCCACACCCGCCGTCAAGACCAGTACCGCAAATACCGTTAACATTCGCTTCATCCGGTTATCCTCCGAAGAAAAAACTTGGTCGGCCATCTTATCACGGCTATACCGGTCGGGTACACTCGAAGATCATGAATCAGACGTTTCTTCCCGTGCTCTACACCGTGCTCCAAATTGCCGTCCCGGTCTTTCTCGGGTTCTTTTTTCGGCGGATCACCAGCCTCCCCGACGAGAGTTATTCGGTTTTTGGCAGGCTGGTCGTTACGTTGACGCTCCCGCTCTATTTTTTTGTCCGTGTCTCCCGTATCGATCCGGCACGGATTGCCGAGAGCGCGCTCTTTCCTCTGTCTGCACTGATCATCGTCGGCGCGGGCATCGGCGTGAGTATCGTACTCGCACGCATTTTTTTCCCCGGGTCCGACTCCGCACAGGAGGAACGGCGGCGCCTGATGACCGCGATGGGCGGGTTCGGTAACAGCGGGTATCTCCCGGTTTCGGTTCACGAACTCCTTCCCCTGACCCTCCCGGCCGCCGTAGGAATGTTCGGAAACGATCTCCCTACCCTGTACATCGGCGCCTATATTTTTGTGCAAAGTCCCCTGCTCTGGTCGGTCGGTAACTATCTGGTCACCGGAAAACGAGGGCGAATCGAACTGAAAAGTTTTATCTCTACGCCGATCATCGGGATCGTGCTCGGTCTGGTCGCCGGGCGGCTTGGCCTCGCGGAAGCGGCATCCAGCCGGGAGAATTTACTCTATTACCTGTGGTACGCGTTCGATACGATAGGGAGCATTACCGTTCCGCTCGTACTGCTCACCCTGGGAGGATTGATCGCCGGAATCCGCATTCCCCGGGAGAACCGCCGACACCTGTGGCGAATGGCCATTCTTACGACGGTCATTCGCCTGGCGATCATCCCGGCTGCGTTCTGGGCGGTCTATTCCCTCACCGGCGGGTTGGCGTTTCTGGCGCCGGCCGCCGTACTGGTACTCTTTCTGGAAGCACACACCCCAACCGCCAGCAACTTCACCGTTATGGCGGCGCGTGCAGGCAGAAACCATGATGAGGTCGCCCTGACCCTTCTCACCGGGTACGTTACCTATCTGCTGGTCTTTCCGGCGTATCTCTACGTTTTTCTTGCCGGCAGGTAAGGAGGAATGACCGGCAGATACGGCACGGTTTCCGGCGCGAGGCGCTCAAGGAAGTGCACATCTTCAGTCGAGAACGCATCGGTTTCGTGCGAATCGACATCGATCTCGCCGAGTACCACGCCGCTTTCCGAGACGATCGGGACGACAATCTCGCTTTTTACGGAAGGACTGCATGCAAGATAGTCTGACTCAAGGGCAACGTCGGCGGTAACGAACGTCTTCCGCCGGGATGCGGCCTGTCCGCAGATACCCCGGCCAAACGGAATGCGAATATGCTCGGTCGGTTCGCCTTCAAACGGGCCCAGGACGAGAATCTCTTCGTCCGGCACTGCAAGATAAAATCCGAACCAGTCGTAGTGGGGTACTTCCCGCTGCAGCAGCGCACATACCAGTTGCAGGCTTACCCCCCGGCTTTCTCCCCTTCTAAGCTCGGAGAGGGAGCTCCGGTACAGGAGGTCATAATCCAATCGCCCGTCTCTTCCCATGACCGAGACTATCGCGTATTTTGTCTGCCGGAGGCAATATATGATTCGCAGCAACACTCACTACCGGAAACTCCAGGCATCGTACCTGTTTGTTGATATTGCCAAACGGGTTCGCGCGTTCGAAGCGGATAATCCTGCAATCCCGATCATCAAGCTGGGAATCGGCGATGTAACCAGACCGTTACCGTCGACCGCCGTACGCGCGCTGCACGAAGCGGCCGACGAGCTCGCGGTACCGGAAGGATTCCACGGATACGGACCCGAACAGGGGTACGCCTTTTTGCGGGACGCGGTAGTGGCACGGGATTTTTCCCCGCGCGGCGTACCGATCACGAGTGACGATATCTTTATCTCCGACGGTTCCAAATGCGACACGGGAAATTTCCAGGAGATTCTGGCGCCGGATATCACCGTAGCCGTTCCCGACCCCGTCTACCCGGTCTACGTGGACACCAACGTCATGGCAGGACGCACCGGAGCGTGGAAAGACGGCCGGTACGAGGGACTGGTATATATGGAGGGAACGCCGGCGAACGGATTCGTCCCTCCGCCGCCCGAACGGCCGGTCGACCTGCTGTACCTCTGTTTTCCCAACAACCCCACCGGTGCTACCGCCTCCCGGGACCAACTCGCCGCGTACGTCGATTACGCGCGAACCAATGACGCCCTGATTCTCTTTGACGCCGCCTACGTCGAGTTTATCCGGGACGCCGGGATTCCACGATCGATTTACGAGATTCCCGGTGCCGAAACGTGCGCGGTGGAGTTTCGCAGCTTTTCCAAAACTGCCGGTTTTACCGGCGTACGATGTGCGTATACCGTCGTACCTCCGCAGGTGCGCGTACAGGGCGCTTCGGGAAAACCCGTATCCCTTCGTGATCTGTGGATGCGGCGGCATACGACAAAATTCAACGGTGCCTCCTACCCGGTGCAGAAGGCGGCCGCGGCCGTCTATAGCGCCGAGGGAAGCGTGGAAATCCGCGGCCTGAGTGATTATTACCTCAACAACGCGGCAATTATCCGCTCGGGAATGGAGTCACTCGGCTTTCGGTGCACCGGTGGTCGTAACTCACCCTATGTCTGGGTGCAGACTGATTCTCCTTCGTGGGACTTTTTTGACCGCCTTCTCATAGAAGCCGGTGTCGTCGTCACCCCGGGCGCCGGATTCGGAACCGCCGGCGAGGGGTTCGTCCGCATCAGTGCGTTTAACGATACCGACAAGGTCATCGAAGCGATGGAGCGAATATCCGTGGCGCTCTCCTGATTTTTGCTTGACGCTGCGGCGCAGGGAGCATAGCCTGAAAAAAACGGGAGGTACCGTGGGGAATCGTTTTGTTCCGGTTACCGTCAAGATTACAGTTTTCATCCTGATTTCTCTGACAATCGGTATTGGTTCGATAACCTTTTTTCTGACCCGCTCGCTGGCAACGACAATAGACCGGACAACCGAGGAATCACTGCAACAGGCATCGTCTATCGTGTACAAGGCGATCGAGCAACTGATGATGCCGGGCGAGGCGCCACTGGTAGTCAACTACATCTCGGGCATCGCCGAAAGCAACGCCGTATACGAGATACATCTCTACCGGAGAAACGGCGCACCCGCTTTCTCCGACAACGCTACAATAGAGTTTGTGAACTCGTTTTCCGACACCGCGATGTTCGTCCCGCGTACTTCTCCGGCGTTCGCACCGAATATGGTCACCGATACCGATGCATTCGGCCGGGCAACGGGAATGCCGCCCCGAAACGTCGTAACCCGGGAAACCGACGGTGAAGAGGTATTCGTCCGCTTCTACAAGCCGCTTATCAACCTGCCCAAATGCACCGTTTGCCATGCGTCCGACCATACCGTACGCGGCGTCATCGATATCCGGGCGGACATCACCGCCTCGGTAAAACGGCAACGGATGGTCGTGACCGCGAGCGCGGGTGTATTTCTCGCCGTCGTCGCGCTCACCAGCGTTCTCATGTCGATATACCTGAGACGAGGGTTTATCGCGCCGCTCAGGGAGATCGGAGCAACGTGCAACGCGGTCACCGAAGGAGATTTCGACCGCCGGAGTTCCGTCTCGAACAACGATGAACTTGGCGTGCTGAGTGAAACGGTGAACACGATGGTTCAGGGACTCTACGAGCGGTTCGTGCTCTCGCGGTACGTTTCGTCCTCTACCCTCGCCGCACTCGGTGACACCTCCACATCCCGTTCCGAGGAACTGACTCTCCTGTTTACCGATATCAGGGGATTTACCTCATTCTCCGAGCAGCACACGCCACAGGAGGTGGTCACAGCGCTGAACCATGTACTCTCCGGCCAGACAGAGATCATCGCCGATCTTGGCGGAGATATCGACAAATACGTGGGGGACGAGATCGTCGCCGTCTTTTCCGGTGAGGAGGGAATGGTGAATGCCTGCACCGCCGCGATTCGTGTCCAGCGGATGCTTGACGATCGGGAAGAGTTCAGCGGACTGCACGTGGGAATCGGCATCAATCACGGGCCGGTTATCCTCGGGTCGGTCGGCAGTTCCGTTCGCGCCGATTTTACCGCCGTGGGAGACAATGTCAATATCGCTGCCCGTCTGTGCAGCGGCGCGGCGGCCGGCGAGATCCTCCTGACACAGCGCGTTGCGGATACCGTACGAGAACGCTTTAAAGACGCGCTTGACGGGCCGTATCGAATGCAGGCAAAGGGAAAAAGCGAAGCGCTTCGCGTATACAAACTGAATCCGGATGCAGTACATGAAACGGTTTCGTAGCCGTTTTTCCATCACCGGAGCGGCGGTTCTCCCGGTTATGCTCTCGTTCCTGTTTGCTTCGTGCACTGCCGACGATCCGGCTTCCTCCCTGCCGGATGACTACGCCGGCTGGCAACGGACCACCGATCTGGTGTTGAACAACCCGATCCCCGGCCACGGAACGGGACTCCGGGTGATCTTCATCAATGAGGTCGGAGCGACATCCGCGCAATTACCCGACGGTTCCTACCGTTATCCGGACGGTACCATCGTTATCAAAGAGGTCTACGCGACACCGAATCCGGAAGCAGGGGACGCTCCGGCCATGCTCACGGCAATGGTCAAACAGGAAGAATCCGAGGACGCTCTCGGCGGATGGATATGGATCACGAAAGACCCCGGAACCGGGACGGAATCGATCGTACGGGAGGAGTTCTGCATCACCTGCCACGCCAATGCGAACGAAGGCCATCCGTACGGCGACCGGAACAGTTCAGGGACGTTTCGGGATTATCTGTTCTTTCCGTTTCCGGTCAGTCCTGAATCTCGCTGACCAGCGCGTCGAATATCGTAAGCATATCGGCGGTTGTTTTCCGTAACCGGGACGAGAGGATTTTAGCAATTGCACGGGTAATCGGCAGTCCGATTGCCGGGTGATCGTCGCCAAGTTTCATAAAATCCGCCTTGGTGATAACCAGAAACTCCGAGTCCTCGGTCGCTACCACGGTTGCCGATCGCTTGTCGTCATCAATGAGCGCGAGTTCACCAAAAAAGACGTTGTACTCGGCCTTAAGGAGGACAACGGTATAGTCGTCACCCGCACGCGTCCGTTTCTTGATCTCTACGGCGCCCGAGTTCACGATATACATTTCGCTTCCCATGTCGCCTTCGCTGATGATCAGTTCACCGGCGCGGGACTTTTTCAGGTGACAGATCCGGTGCAGCTCTTCGATTGACGCGGGATCGTCCCGAATCTCTTCGAATATCGGTATCTGTTTGAGTTTGTCTATCGTCGCCGTCCGGTCTTTCATGCGCTCGCTCCCGTTTCGAGCCGTTCCAGAATTATCGCCTGCGCGTGGAGCGGAAGTTCGTAATCGTCCGGAGGCAAAAAAACCGGTTTGTTTACTTCCAGCCCTTTGACGCCCTGAAGGTTGGCAACGAGTTTCGATACGTCGGAAGTCTTTTGCGCCGCACGCAGCGCCTCCATTTTCATACGATTGGGACTGCCGGTATTCTCCAGGAGACCGAGCACGAGGTGTCGTTCATCCTGGAGGCGTTGCCTCAGATCCATAAACGTTTTTTTCCGGAGGTCTTCGGGAATCTGCTCGGTAACCAATCGGGAACTGCCCTCGGCCTGAGTCAGAAGGTCATAGATGATGTGGCTCAGACCGTTGGTTGCACTGGTACTGGCAAGCATCTGACGGCTGAAGTCGCGGCTGAACAGGATTTCGTCGCAATTCGCCTGCTTCAGGTAGCTCTGATATTTTTTATCCAACACTTCCGCGGTAACGTATACGTCCCGCGCGATCTGTTTGATAGTAAGAACGGTCATAACCGTCTTGGAATCGACCTCGCTGACCGCCTGACTCTCCAGAGTATCGGCAAGGATCAGGACCTTTCGTGCATCGGTTACGTTCGCCCTTCGCAACGCCGGTTCCGAGAAATAGTCACCCCGGACGTACTTGAGACCTTTCAGATCGTCATCCTCTTTCAGCTCCTCCATCCGCTCCGAATCGACGTTGGAGACGATCACGATCTGTTCGGCACTCAGATTCTCGCCGACCCGTAGAATATCAAGGAGAATGTCCTTCATATCCGCCTTCCATCCGCAGATAATCAGGTGGTTTTTCAACCGCTTATACTCCATCAAACCTCTCCTTGCCTTCGTATTCCGGTCTACGAGCCACGATGCCAGAGCGCCACTCAGCAGACTGGTACCACCAACGCCCACCACGATTGTAAAAACGGCAACCAGCCGTCCGGCAAAAGTGACAGGGACTTTGTCTCCGTAACCCGTTGTACTGAAGGTAATGACCGACCACCAGAATCCATCGACGAGACTCCGGAACTGGTCGTTTGACCCGAATTCCACAACCCAGATGAGCAATCCGCTCGAAAGAAAGAAGAGAAGAAAATAGACCGTCGGTTTGGCGTACGCCGAATGGCGCCACCAGCGGCGAATGCTTTGAAACCAGGCCATAAAGTCCTTTATCGAACCGTGCGGATTGAACGCTCCGCGTTTTTTATTCGTCCAACCACACTTTAGATTTTTTCATAAAGGCACGCTTCTTTGCAATGAGGATAAATACGATGAATACCAGAATCGCGTAGATAGCGCTAACTCCAACCGCGGCCCAAAAATAGACGGGATTCCCGGTGGTAACGCTATATACCGGAAGATTGATACTCAGAATAAACGGAATCGCGAAAACGAACGTCAAGCCGGATGCATACATATAATCCGACGCAACCGGAGTCTCGAACTCAGGATCAATCACCCGCAGAAGCGCCAGACCCGTCGGCAGCGTTCCCGTCGAAACGCCAAAAATCATCAGCGTGCGGTGAAACTGGTGATCGGTGAATATCCGTGAACAGAACCACGGGACCGTCACGAGCGTTATACTCCCCGCGATCAATGAGAGGAGGAGAATCGGCCACCAGTACTCCTTCACGACAACCAGAGAGATCGCCGCAATCGCCGCGGCGACCATCGTATCGACGGCGATCCCCGAGATACGGGTGAGCGTCTTGTTGTCGATCGTATGGTTGATCCCGGCGCGCCGAATTACCAGTTTGACGACTATCGCGGTAAGTGCGGAGAAGATGAAATTGATACCCCAGAGATTGACGGCCAGATCGTGCCCCAGCGGACCGGCAAGCGAAAGCAGCATCGTGATTCCGTGCAGCAGCAGATACGAGAGCAGATAGACGAACATGACAAATGCAAAATGATAGGTCATCGTGTCGATCGCTTCGCTCTCCGTTGACATGGTTGCCGCTACCGGTCGTTCACGATCCGGCGGGAAGACACCGCTCTTCACACTGGTCGTATCCAATCCGGCAAGGAACTCCGGTTTCAGCCACTTGTGCCGAATACCGTAATTGATCAGAAAAACGCCGCCGAAGCTGGCAAAAATAAATCCGATTGCCGCGAAGGTCAGTCCGACGCTGCCGGCGCCGGCGAAACCGAACGCTTCCCACCCCTGACCGATTGCATATGCCTGGCCGGGACCCTGAACAAATCCAAGGGGGAGAAGAAAGCCGAATGATGGGAAGAGTCCGGGCATAACGGTCTTGAAGAGCGCAAACGTAAAGAGTAATCCGGTCAGAGCCTGAATGCCGAACTGGGAGAGAACCGCCATCGACGTGGCAAGAATCCGGTGGTCGCCTTTCTTGCCCGTCGGTACGCTCGACCGGAGAGTCATCGCGATAAACGAAATACTCAACAGGTGATATACCAGTTCGCCCAGGCGTGTCGACTCGATACCGAAATACGGAGCGGCGAAATTATAGAACGGTAACAGGATGAATCCCGCCGTCAGTGCATTCGGAATAAGATATCGTTGAAAAAAGCGTACCCGTGACCGGATCAGTGTCGCCAGCAACATCCCGAATGAAATGAGACCGAAATCGATAACCAGGTTCCAGTTAAAATTCATACCGCCTACTATACCATAGTCTTTCCCTATGGACATCAAGGAAAAATGCCGATTAGATTGTCAGGAGACCGTTATGAAAAAAATACTGTGGGTCATCGCAGGATTGACCTTTCTAAGTGTATTGAACGCCCAGGAAACAGTGACACCCCAGGCAGCCGAGCGCACCGACGTATTCGCGCCGTTCGTGTCCCGCCTTCGCGTTGCCGTACGGGACCCGCAAGTCAGACTCACCTGGCGCGATGCTACGGACCTTGAAAGCGGTACGTACGAAGTATTTCGCCATACACAGGAAATCAACAAGGATACGATCGGTGGCGCCGAGCTCGTCGCTACGGTAGAAACCGGAACCGAAACATATCTGGATACGCCGTTACAGGAAGGCGACTACTATTACGCCGTCCTCGCCCGCAGTACCGGAGGCGAGCTGTACCAGATTTTTGTCCCGTTCAGAAACGTGACCATTCGGGCCATTACCGTCCAGCAACTGGAAACCGAAGAAGACCTCGCTGCGAGTATCTACGATATCGAGGCACAGATTCAGGATGAGACGGTAATCGTCCGATTTGATGCATCCCGGAATGGACGGGATCTGGTTGTATACCGGAGCGCCGCGCCAATCACCGCGGAAACCGATCTCACATCGATAACACTCCTGGACCAGTTTACCAGCAGCACCCGCCGATTTGTCGATACCCCGGTACCGGGTGTCTCGTACTACTACGGCGTGTTCGACTCGGTTCTCGTCCAGAACGGGAGTTATACCGTATCGCCGGACGAAAACGTCACAACTACGCCGATACTCGTTTCCGTAATGGGAACCGGTACAATCCGCGTAGAAATTCCGGCGGCAAATGCGCGAAAAACGCCGCTTCCGTTCATTCAACTCGCGAGCGGAATCCGCCCGGGCGGATCGGTTGCTCCAGGATCGGCCGCCGGAACACGGAACGCGGAACCGGTCACGCTTGCCACCCGGGAAGCAATTGCGTCCCTCATTTCGCTCGCGCCGACAGTTCCACCCTTTTCACCGAATCCGGTAATTTTCCCCGAAGAGCGCGCGGGCGACCAGGAAGGCGCCGCACGGACACTGTCACAAGTTGTTATGGGAGATTTTACCGCCGGCAGATATGTCGACTCGGCGTCGTTGTTCCGGAGTATTCTTACGCTTCCGCTTTCCCGGACTATGGAAACCCGTGTCCGCTTTTACCTCGCGCAATCGTTGTATTTCAGCGGTGAACGGGAGAACGCGTTCCTCGAGTTCCTGCTCGTTTCCCGATCAGGCCTGTATGAGGAAGCAAAGCCCTGGATGGACGGAATTCTTACCGGATAACGTCGAATCGGAGAATAACGGACACTTCCGCTTTCTGCCCCGGTTCGAGGTCGACCGGCCACAGGAAAACGGTACTGTTCGACTGATACAGCCACGCACGACCACCGGAAAGCAGCGCCTGTGCATACACGGGAAAACTCCACATGTCCGGGCGGCCGGACGGGTTCAGCACGACATTCGTGTTCCCGTGAAGATCGGCAAACTGAACGTCGGAAACACCTTCTATGTTGATGCGTTCCGGTGAAAACTCCTGCCGCTGGCGCCCCTGTCGCACAACGACCCGCAGATTTCCCGGGTCAATACTGTAGAATGACAAGTTGACTTCCGTTCCCAGAACGGCACGTACCGGTTCCATACCCTCGTTCGCGAGTTCGTAGTTCAGCTCGATTCGATTCTTGTTGAACCGATACTGCTTCCTGATCTCCAGCGTTGCCAGCCCGATATCGCAAACGCCCAGCAGCACTACCCGATCGTGCTCCTTATCAAGCGTCTCCACCGTGTACGGAAGCCGGGATATATCGCAAAGAAGGTCAGTTTTTCCTCGCGCAAAATCGCCCTGCTCCGGTCGAGTCTTGAACAGATGATCGACGAACGCGCTCCGCGGCCAACGGTCATACCCGGCCTCCCGTGCCTGATCGTCGTGAAATGACTCCGGTCTTCGGGTAATCGTGTCAAGATAATTCCAGTTGTGGGCGAGGTAATCGAGCTCAAAAATATACGCACCGTACAAATGGACGTATGCGTTTATCTCGTTTCCCTGATAAAGGACTTCCGGTTTCCCGTCCAGATCAAAATCGAGACGAAGGAGCGACGGGATGAAAATACCTTTTTCCCGTGTTGATTTCTCGGCTTCCAGGAGCGCGGCGTAGGTCGCTTTCCGCAGCTCGGAGCGATAGACGCCGCCGGCCGGATTGTGCCAGTAAGCATAGTGTGACTGGCCCTTCCACAGCTCTTCCCTGGCTGTCATCTTCCGATACTTGTCGCCCCGGACCTGGTTCACCAGAACCTGGGTATATTGCATTTTTGCGTAGAGACGAGCGGCTTCGGGGTAATAATCGAGAATCGAACGATAGGTCCACCGTTCGGTACCCTGGTGATTTTTTTTCCCCGGGATACCCGGTTGCCAGTCGGTCAGGTCGGAATACCGTGTCGTAGGAACAGAAAACCGGTCGATCAACGGAGAATTCTTGTGTACCCGCGCAGGAACATCCAGGTGAATCCAGTCACTGTTTCGGACGAAGGCGTCAAACATGCGCGCGAGCCATTCGGCTGCCGGCTCCTGGTTCGGCCCGGACCCCGGCATCTCAAAAAACACGGTAAGAACCGGTCTCTCCGTCGATGAGCGGGTTGTCCTGGCGATCTCTTCAATGATTGCGTCGGGCTCGGCCAAAAAAAACATTTCCCGAATCTGATCGGCAAT
>JGI10211J34971_10001961_pt1 | contig 16923 bp, 11 predicted proteins | sample Etolagsediment_FD_34971 | JGI IMG/M metagenome (IMG submission 34971) | reverse complement strand
ATTGCATAAATGAAATTGGATTTAAATAATATTGATGATCTTTTCAGGGACGGCCTTGAGGATTTTACCGAGCAACCTTCACCGGGTTTATGGAAAAAAATCTCCGGGAAGATGTTTTGGAATGATTTTGCTCACCTTCGCTTTGGGAATATTCCAAAATCATGGATAGGAATTTCAGCCGGACTTCTTTTCGTTGCAGGATTTCTAATCATTTGGAGTATTCAGGATGGAGACATTAAAGTAACAGAAAATGCACAAGTGAAATCCGTACAACCATCTTCTGAAATTCTTCAGGATCGGTCAGCCATTTCTGAGATCAACGAAAATACACTTGATGTTCAGATTTACCAGATCGAAGAACTTCGGGAGCCTTTGGCAACTGATAATGGTGATAATGCTTTAACTTCAAATCAAAATTCACAGGCCAAAAACATAAATCCCCAAACGACCTATTCGAACCAACAAATTGCTTTAGAGAATTCAGAAGTAAAAATTGAAGAACCTGTTTCAACTGAGCAGATGAATTCAATTTCGGATCAGGAAAACAAAGCATTCGAACGGAATAATGATAAGGTAAACACTTTGTCTGAGGCTGCTAGCGGAGTTGCGGCTGCTGCGACTGCCTCATCTGTTTCTGCAAAATCACCTCAAGTGGCCGGAGCTACTCCATCGACTAATGTTGCTCAACCTGATTTTGAAAATCAATCACAATCCGAATTAACCAAAAACAATGGGGTGAACAATTCACAGGAGGAGGGTAATGAGCTGTTAACTTCCCCTGCTACGATAGATGTGTTAAGCTCAAAGGAACCGGCAAAAATTGAAAGTGCTGATTATGATGCTATGTCCTCTGCAAACACCCATTCAGCTTCGTCCGAAAATATCCAAATGCAAACGGGAAGCAACACCAGAGCGGTAGAAGATGGTAGTCCAAAAAAAATGAAGACGATTAATCCTTTATCCATAGGGCCCATTTTTAATTCAAAATACAAAGCTCCGAAAAGGGAGTTTCAGGATCCGATGATCATGGGTTACCGAGCTTACAAGCCATACTTTTCTCTATCAGCCTATTTTGCCCCTGAGTTTACCGAATATTTCAGGGTAGCTTCCGAGTCGAGAGAGCTCAGCTATTCCGGTGGGCTTGCATTAAGTTATGTCGGGCAAAGTTATATCGTTCAGGCAGGTCTCGAATACTGTGCCACCAGGGATTTGGGCGATTATTTGGTAAACCTTAATTCATACGACAGCATTGGTTATTACAACGGAATAAGTGGTTTTGAAATAATTCCCGGAGATGCCGGGGAGGATTCACTGCTGTATCATTATCACACTGTAGAAGTGTGGGATACACTCCAGCATCATTCGCACCAGCAAACACAAAACAGCTATTCATATTTGCAGGTTCCGTTTATGTTTGGCTACAAAGCCATGCAAAGCGGGTTGTTTGCAGCATATATCAAGGCCGGGCCAAACTTCTCGTTCTTACTCAATCGGCAGGAGCAAACATTGAACTATCAGGCTGGAACCACTGCCCGAATCACCGGCATCGATAATTACACAGCTCCACGGATGACCACAAATGTTCAGATTTTAGTAAGTGTTGCATTGCAGTTTCAATTTACCGAACGATTTGGATTGCTTGTGGAGCCAACATACCGTTACTATCTCAATTCAGTTTACGATGTTAATGGCGAATCGCTGAAGAGTCCTTACGGAATTGGAATCAGGGGTGGTATAATTTATAATTTTTAAAAATGGTGTTTTACAGATATGAAAATTAAGTTAAGTCAATTTTTACTTCTTTCATTTTTATGGGTACTTGCTTTTCCGGCAATAGGAATTGGGCAATCATGGTCGGGTAAAGAGAATCTTTTTACCGAAAATGAGGATTCCGTGACTGAGTCAGACTGCATGGCAGATTTTTTCTACACCAATATACCCGACCCCTCCCTGACGGTGCTTTTTATAAATAACTCATTTCCGTTGGAGAGCACCTGGTTTTGGGATTTTGGAGATGGGAATACTTCCACAGAAATGAATCCGGAGCATGTGTATGAAAACCCCGGAAATTATACAGTTTGTTTGTCTATTGAGGATAGTTTAACCGGCTGTACGGATATGAATTGCCAGGAAATTTTTGTATTCCCCTCCGAAGACTGTTTGGCTGCATTTGATTATTTTACCGCGCCTTCCGATCCTTTTACGGTTTATTTCTACGATCTTTCCTTTGGCAATATTGATAGTTGGAATTGGGAATTTGGTGATGGAACAACTTCCCTGGAAATAAATCCTGTTCACACATACAACACCCCGGGTTCGTATGAAGTGTGCTTAACCGTTTCGGATCTTCTGGGTGGCTGTGCAGATACCTATTGTGGACTGGTAATAGTGGATAGCTCATTAAGTTGCAATGCGTATTTTGAGTATTTCGAAATGCCACCCGGGTCGGTGCAGTTCATCGATAATTCCCAGGGTTTTTACAACAGCTGGTTTTGGGAGTTCGGGGATGGAACTACATCAAGGGAACAATTTCCTGTGCATAGCTATGAAGTATCCGGCTTTTATGATGTATGTCTCACCATTTCTGATAATGCAGGTTTTTGTGATGATACCTATTGTGAGCAAATTTATATAGATATGACCCTGCCCGATTGTTTTGCTGATTTTACCTACGCAGCCGACACTTCCAATTATTTTGAGATTCATTTTTCCGACAATTCAATAGGAGAAATAATTGAATGGAACTGGGAGTTTGATGACGGATCATTCTCCAGTGAGCAAAACCCCGTGCATACCTTTATGGAGGAAGGTATCTATAATGTATGCCTTACTGTTTCGGATGGGAACAGTTGTGAAGATGAAATCTGCTACTATATTGTTATCGCAGCTCAATCGAATTGTGAGGCCGACTTTGATTATTATATTCAGCCTCAAAATCTATTTACAGTCGAATTTACTGATTTTTCTACCGGAAACATAGAATTATGGTATTGGGATTTTGGCGACGGTAGTTTTTCTTTTGATCAAAACCCGGTGCATCAGTTTCCTTTTTATGGCACCTATAATGTCTGTTTAATTGTTGGCGATTATTTGGGAAACTGCCAAAGTGTAATGTGCAGGCCTGTTAACCTGTACGAAGATCCAATTTGCCAGGCTGATTTCACTTATGCAATTTCAAATGAAAATCCTTTTGAAGTTGAATTTATCGACCAATCCACCGGGAGTATTGCTTTTTGGTCGTGGGATTTTGGCGACGGAGGAGTTTCCTCAGCGCAAAATCCCAGCTATGAATATGCACAGGAAGGCACCTATAATGTCTGTTTGGTTGTTGCAAACAATCAGGGAACTTGCGTAAGTGTGTATTGTGATTCACTAACAATTCAATATCCTGATAGTTGCGTTGCAGACTTTGATTATCAAATCTTGGATGAAGAGTTTTTATCGGTTCAGTTTACCGATCTTTCTGAGGGAGATATCAGTCAATGGTTGTGGGATTTTGGAGATGGAACGACCTCTGTTGAACAACACCCCGTGCATGAATATGGCGAAGAAGGCACATATAATGTATGTCTGGAGGTTTTGGGTGCATCCAGAAGCTGTTCCAGTATCTTTTGCGATCAGCTTACCCTTGAAATCCCGGAATACTGTGAAGCCGATTTTACGCACGAAGTTTTGGAAAATCAAATCCTGACAGTTCAATTCACTGCCCTTTCCCAGGGAATTCCCAACCAACGGTTGTGGGATTTTGGCGATGGAAACTTTTCTGATTTGCAAAATCCATTGCACATTTATGCCGATACCGGCAGCTACACGGTTCAACTCATAATATCCAACACCGATTCACTGGCATGGTGCAGCGATACTATTTCAAAAATTGTTGATGTTCAGGTACAAATGCCTGAATGTCTTGCCAATTTTACCATGCACCCTGATTCAGGGGTTAATGTGCCAAACCTGTATCATTTTTATGATGCCTCCGAAAACAGTCCTGAAGCCTGGTTGTGGGACTTTGGGGATGGGCAAACATCCCTAGCCAAAAACCCGACCCATCAGTATGAAACTAGCGGCAATTATGAAGTTTCACTAACGGTTACAAAATATAACCCCTGGGGTGAGGATTGTTCGGATACTAAAACCATCGCGATGCAAACACCGGCATATTTTCACATTGGCGGATTTATTTATGCCGGTAATTTCCCCATCAACAACCCTGAACCCACCGGCGACACGGCCATTGTTTATCTTTACAGATATCATGATAACAAGCACGTAGAAAATATTGATACCTCTGTCGTGGTCGAAAATGGCTATTTCCATGCCTTATTTTTGCTCGAAGACAGCTACATGATAAAATTCCGTCTGACTGATGGCTCAACAAACGCTGCAACTTATTTTCCAACGTATTTTGGTGACGAGGTGAAGTGGTTGGATGCGCCTGTACTTTCGCTTGCCGATTCCAGCCATTATAGCGTTAATGTGCACCTTACCGAAATTCCTGAGCGCGAAACAGGAATCGGGATTATTGCCGGATCGGTTATGCATCACAGCAATGCTGACACTCAGGTTCCGGCCGGAGATTCTGAAATATTGATTTATAATAGCTCAGGACAAGCAATTGGATATGTCCATTCTTCCGAGGATGGTGAATTCGGATTTGAAAATCTTGCTTTTGGCACCTACACCCTTTATGCTGAATCCACTGGATTGTTTACTGATCCGATAACGGTTACACTCAGCGAAGCAAATCCTGCGCAATTTGATGTTGAAATAGAATTGTTCAACACGGATATCACCTCAGTTGCTGATTTAAATAATAATACAGTTACACATTTCAGGGTATTTCCCAATCCGGTGTATGATATCCTCAATTTATCATTTAATGAAAAAATTGATAAAGAGCTCACTTACCGGATATATGATTATTCGGGACGGGAAATAATCGGTGCTGAAATCAACAGTAATATCGGGTCTTCAGGAAATGAAAAAATTGATGTTAGCAGATTGGCCAAAGGCATCTATTTTATCCATGTATATTCGATGGATCGGGAGTTTTCTGAAACCTTGAAATTTGTCCGATAGGTTATAAACCTAGTTTATAAGATGCAGAATATTATAGAATGTTAAAAAAATTCACATTTTCAGGCAACTTTTGTTACAAGCGTAGTCATACCTATATAAGTACAATACTATTATCTCAATATTACATTATTAACATTAAACTTTACTTACTATGAAAAGAAGTACTTTTTTACTAATCTTACTCACGTTGTTCTCATTCAGCGCATTCACTCAAACCTCCGCCGTTACTGTAAGCGGGACTGTAACTGCTATCGAAACCGGCGAACCAATTGACGGTCATGGGATATTTATCGTAACCGATTCATTAAATGGTGTTGGTTATTTTAATATGATTTTTACCGGTGAAAATGGTCAATATAACGATAGCTTTGAAGTACCGGAACAGTCAGAAGGTATGGTCACTGTATTTACTTTTGATTGTGAAGGACAGTCCACATTTCAGGAGCTAATGTACGGGCCTGAAAATTATGAATTAACAGCTGATTTTGCAATTTGTACTGAGTTTATACCTCTTGAATGTTATGCAGATTTCTGGTATTACCAAATGGAGGATTTTTCTGTGGAATTTCAGGATTTCTCCTGGCCTGAGCCATCCACATGGGCATAGGATTTTGGCGATGGAACCACATCTGAAGAACAAAATCCTGTTCATCAATATGCTGAGGCCGGAATTTATCCGGTGATGCTTACTGTTACTGTTGAAGAAACCGGATGTACTTCAACTACCATGTATGATGTTTGGGTTGATGATTTTAACTACGACTGCTACGCCTGGTATTTCTGGTATCCCTCATGGGAAGAACCTTTCGGAATTCAGTTTGAAGATTATTCCTTTTTCCAGGGTGGCAGCTATTTCTGGGATTTTGGCGATGGCAATACATCCGGCGAGCAAAACCCCATGCATGTTTATGCCGAAGAGGGCGAATTTGCCGTTTCTCTAACCATAACCTCTGCCGATTCAAGTTGTATTGACACCTATACTGAGCTTGTTTTTGTGGAAGATGGCAATACACTTTGTCAGGCTGAATTCTGGTATTACCAGATAGGAGATGCAACCGTTCAATTTCAAGACTATTCATTGCCCTACCCTGACACCTGGGCATGGGACTTTGGTGATGGCAACACCTCAACTGAGCAAAACCCGGTTCATAGTTATGAGATGCCGGGAATGTACACCGTGTGTCTGTCCATTACCAGCCAGGCTTTAGGTTGCGAAGACACACGTTGCTTTGATGTGTTTGTCGATTCGAGCAATTATATGGATTGTTACGCTGATTTCTGGTTTTACCAGATGGAAGATCTAAATGTCGAGTTTCAGGATTATTCATGGCCTCAGCCTTCAACATGGGCCTGGGATTTCGGTGACGGAAGCACCTCTGAGGAACAAAATCCTGTTCATCAATATGCTGAGGCCGGGATTTATCCGGTGATGCTTACTATTACTGTTGAAGAAACCGGATGCACTTCAACCACATTGTATGATGTTTGGGTTGATGATTTCAACTACGACTGCTACGCCTGGTATTTCTGGTACCCAACCTGGGAAGAACCATTGGGTATCCAGTTTGAGGACTTCTCATTCTTTAGTGGCGGAAGCTATGCATGGGACTTTGGCGATGGCAATACCTCAGGCGAGCAAAACCCCATGCATGTTTATGCCGAAGAGGGCGAATATGCCGTTTCTCTGACCATAACCTCTGCCGATTCAAGTTGTGTTGATACCTACACTGAATTAATCTACGTAGAAGAGTATAATATCGATTGTCAGGCCGAATTCTGGTATTATCAAATTGATGATGCTACCGTTCAATTCGAAGATTATTCATTTCCTTATCCTGACACCTGGGCATGGGACTTTGGCGATGGGATTACCTCAACGGAACAAAGCCCGGTGCATACCTTTGAGATGCCAGGGCTTTACACCGTGTGTTTGACCATTAGCAACGAAGCAGCCAATTGTGAAGATACCCGTTGTTACGATGTGTTAGTTGATACAATGAACTATATCGATTGTTACGCAGATTTCTGGTACAACCAGATGGAAGATTTAAATGTGGAGTTTCTGGATTGGTCGTGGCCAAACCCAAGCTCATGGGAATGGGATTTTGGTGACGGAACTACATCGGAAGAACAAAACCCGGTTCATCAATATGCGGAAGACGGAGTTTATCCTGTTACCCTCACAATTACTGTAGATGAAACAGGTTGTACCTCAACTGTAACATGGGATGTATGGGTTTACGATTATAATTATTATTGCCAGGCTCTATATTATTGGTTCCCTGAAGGTGGCGATCCGCTATCCATGAATTTCTTCGACCTCTCATTCTATCAGGGCGATGTTCAGTATTTCTGGGAGTTTGGTGATGGTGGAACTTCCAATGAGCAAAATCCGGTTTATACCTTTGCAGAGGAAGGGGAATATGAAGTTTGTCTCACAATTTCCAGTCCCGACTCGATGTGCTACAGCACATTCTGCGAAATGGTATTTGTTGGGAATCAATTCCCTTCAGATTGCGAAAGTACTTTTGAGGTTACCCCCTTGCAGGATCTGAGTTATCAGTTTGATGGATTTATGGTGAATGGAACAATGGGTGGTGATTATTATTGGGACTTTGGTGACGGAAACACCGGATTTGGCCAGTCAACAGAACATACCTATGATGAGGCCGGTGAATATATTGTATGCCTCAGCACGCTTTCATCAAACAATCCGGCTGATTCATGCTTCTGGATTTCGTGCCAGATGTTGCTTGTTGGTAGCGGTAATGCTCCAATGCAAGCCTCATTTAGTATGATGCAGGATAGCGTAAACCCAATGATGATGCATTTTTATGATGTGTCCTCCGGAAATCCTCAAGGTTGGTTGTGGGATTTTGGTGATGGAACCACTTCGGATTTGCAGCACCCTGTTCACGAGTTTTCTCAAACCGCAAATTATGATGTATGCCTTACTATTTTTGGCCAGGGAATGACTGACATGCAATGCCATCAGGTAGACATGACCAATGCTACGGTTTCGATTGCTGATAATGATAGCCCAATTGAAAAGGTTTATCCAAATCCAAACAATGGTAATTTCTTTATTGATATTTCTTCATCTGTTGATGGTCCTGTACAGGTTCAGCTTATCAATTTTGTTGGACAAACAGTTTATTCAGCTGATGATATGGTTTATCAGGGAGGAAAAAAGATTGAGGTTATCGCACCTGATTTGCCCGGAGGAGTATATAGTTTAATTGTTAAGTTGGGCAAAAGCCAGATAACAAGAAAGATCGTGATCGAATAGATAATTTATCGATTCATAACAAATAATTTAAACCGGCTCGTAATTCTGCGATGCCGGTTTTTTTATATCAGGCAACCTTTTCGTTATTTTGAGTCTTTATAGTAAGGGTTTGGGATAGATGAAACCAATTTGTAATCCTCGTTCTTTTAAACGCTTAATTCAAACTGCTACATTTTTTTCATATTACTGCTTGTGCAGGTTGGTTTATGATTAATGAAAAACTCAATTACTGAATCGTACGGTAATGACATCAGAAGTAATTTTCAGATGCTAGGACTTTAGCGAAGCTTGTAATACTTGATCGACACTTAATTTACTATACTTCATTAATTATTGAAATATCAGCAATTCCAACTCCTTTTATCATTAGGTTTATCAGGGGCAACTTTCAACAGAGAGTTGCCCTTGATTTTTAATAAAAAACCCGAAGCGATTGGCTCCGGGTATTGTTCATAATTTTTAGTGGTGGAATTTATTTACGCTTTGCATACAATGCTCTTCCAAAAAAATACACATAGGTACCCAGAATCAAGGTAATTGCAATTTTGGAAATGAAACAATATTTTGTACAATAAAACGACTCTCCAACATCAAAGAAACAGGATATGCAGCCAACTATTGAGAGGCCTATCCAGATTAGGAAGAGAATGAGCGGTAATAGCATCGAGTACTTTATAATTACAGTTTTCATCTTTTGTTTGGTTTAGGTGAATAAATATTAGCAGCCTCCCGTTTCGCCGGCCGGCTCACTGTGGTATAATTTATCAAGGTCTTTATCGTATTCAAGTGGATAATTCAACTCCCAGTATTTCCAGCCTCCTTCAAGGAATTCCACATTCTTATAACCTAGCTTTTTCAATGCATCGGCAGCCATAACCGATCGTTTGCCCTTTTTGCAAAAAACAATTATTTCATCTTCTTTGGTTGGCGTGTACGACATTTGTTCCTCCCAGAACTTATCATCACTCATTTTAAAAATCAATACTCCGGTCGGAACATTAATTGCCCCGGGAATAAAACCCGGATAATGTTCTTCAGGCTCTCTTACGTCAAGAAGGTAGAACATTTCGAAGTCATCGATTTTCTCTTTTAACTCATTAACCGTAATGGTTTTCATGTTAGTTTGAACATCTGCAACCCACTCATCAGCCGAGCTGTAAATTTTTTCTTTGTTGCATGATGTAAGCATCATCAACCCGGTAAATAGTGCCATAATAAAAAGGCTTCCAAATTTTTTCATGTGATTATTATTTTTGTATTTATAAATTTTTGAATAAAAATTAAGCTTCAACTTCTTCAGGTAATCTTCTCTTTTTGCGCGATTTTTTTGCTTCAACAGGCTTAATTACTGTTTTCGAGCCGGCAAGTATTTCATTCTCAATATGGCGTACTTCAGTCTCGTTCACTTCCTCCCATCCTGTTATCATCGCCTTGAGGTTTGAACCTACAGTATGTCCTGTTGTAATAAGATATAGGTGAATAATGGTAAAGGCAACAACTGCAAACGCTCCAAGTGTATGAAAAATAGCAATGGTTTCAAGGCTTGATAACTCAATTCCCTGAACAGGATAATGAAAAAAGTAGTACAAAAATCCTGTTAGAAACATAACCGGAAAAACCATGATTTTCAATCCTCCGTAAACAATCCTCTGCAATGGATTAAGCTTACTCAGGATGCTTTTGCCGGCAGGGTGCGGTGCATTTTTAAATATCCCCGAAAGATAGAAATGTATCTGTGCTTTCAGGTTTTTACTTGTCGGAAGGTATTGTTTCCATTCATCGGTGGTAAAATCCCAGAAAATGGTGAAAACCGTTAAAACAAGAAATGACCAGGCTGCAATATTGTGAATATGCACTGAAGTTTCGAAACCAAAAAGAGTGTAGGAGCTGTGAATTTCAAACCCGGTTAGAATTAATGTAAAAACCAGAACTGCCTGCGACCAGTGCCAAAACCGTTCGTATCCTTTATATAAATATACCTTTTTCATAATTAATTGTTGTTTAATTGTTGATTGAGTTTGCATTTTTTTCCTGATATAATTCTACATGTAGTATGAACAATTACACCTAATATTGAAGCTATGATAAGCAGGATTCCGAGAACTTCAACACCTGCATTATAGTCTCTTCCCGGAAGGTAGAAATCGCCGAGGGCTGCAATGCGGCTATTTTTACGGGAATGGCAATCATTGCATTTGAGTGATTCTTCTTTGGGTGCCACCTGATGGTTGAGCGGCCAGTACATTTCTGTTTCCACAAAATCGTAGCTGCCACTATAGGGAAGCCCTACATATTCCATCCCTTTTTCTGCTGCGGAATTCCAGTCGAAATCTTTCCAATAGGCTCCTTCGCCTATTTCTTTTGCCCAAAGTTTAGGCTGAATCAGTGTTTTGTTTACAGGATCATAAATCTGACGGCCACGATGAACTTTTACAGGCCAGATTTTTGAGGGCTGAATGGATTTCCGGCATAAGCCTTTATCTTTGTAAGCGCCATCCAGCTTGTTCATTTGTACCGGAATCGATTCAATTTCATCCTCAATAAGTTGATGTTTTGCTATGCCATTAAACCAATAATATTCAGGAACCACATGATCATCCCAGATAAAAGTGCCCTTAATAGAAAGGTATTTATGGTTTCCGTCCTCATCGTTTTCATGCTTTTCATGGCCATCAGCGCCCAGTTCGCCGGCAGTTGACCAATCCCAGATCATTTTGGTAGAATTGGCTTTGGCATAATAGGGAATGTGGCATGTTTGGCATGCTACCCTGCAAAGATGCTCGTCAAGAACCTTGTCGTTGTGAGGCTTGTCAGAATGGCATTGCTGACAGGTAACTCTGTTTTTGTTTTCTGATGACAAAGCATAAAGTTTTCCGGTAATGTTATGATTCTCGGTTATGTGGCAATCAATGCACGACATGTCTTCCCCTTCTTTGGCCATATGAACGTCCACCTCACGGGAACAGTCAAGCATAGCTTTGTCGAGATCGCCGTGTTTAACATTGTTTCCGCCGCCTCCCCAAAAGTGGCAAACACCACAGTTTTCTTTGCGCGGGCTTCCAACGCTGCTCGCGACTAAATTGAGGTCAACACTTGCTTTTGGGTAACCGGCAGTTCCTTTTTCTTTTTCGTATGTGTCAGTCTGGTCGTGACAAACCAGGCAGTCGATGTTGGTGGGCTCGCTGAAATCGAAGGTTTTATCAGCCCAGCCATAGCCAATATGGCAACGGGTGCATGTTCCTTCACTTCCGTTAATACCAATGCAAAAATTATTGAGGATGTTCTTTTTGCCCAGCGATACAACGCCTTTTCCTTCAATTACCTCATCTCTTTCCCATCTCCAGTGCGCGGTTTCCATAATTTCCTTATCGCGATGGTTGTGGCAATTCAGGCATGCCGCCGTAACTTCATGGGCGCTTTCAAAATCCTTTTGTAGTTCTATAAATTTTGAATGATCAACTTCCTTATGCGGCTGCCTCTTTTCTTTCAAAACATAGTTCTCTAACTTCAGTTCTTTTTTTGAATCGTCAGCCATCGTTTGTTCCTCTTCATCAAAACCCATGAGTGTGATAATAAAGATTGGCAGAAACAAGGCCAATAGTAGTATTCCAAACTTTTTCATAATTCGAATTTTTGTTTATTTCTTGTTTTTAATTTCATTGTTACAAAATTAACAATAGAATATTGATATTTAGCAGGAAGTTATTGATATTAGATTCTATGAATATTGATCTGTGTCAACATTAGTTTTGATCTTTGTTTTTAAACTGTTGATTTATTGCTTATTTTTGTGAAAAACAATTTAAGAAAATCGCTATGAAAGCATCGGTGGTAAACAGCACATGTACGGTCGACAGAACATCCCATTGCAAGTGCTTTGATGTACTGACAGACGATCAGCTGGAACTGATCAACAAAAAACAAGTTGAAGTACATTACAAAAAGGGGGAGGTAATTGCAAAGTATGGTGCATTCGCAACTCATCTTATTCAGCTCTGCGAAGGCCTGGTTAAGGTATACCTTGAAGATAATAATGAAACACTGATCCTGAAAATTATTGGTCCGGGAAGTCTTATCGGACTTTCAGCTTTATCTGATGAAGGCGATACATTCAGGTTTACCGCTGCCGCATATCAGGATTCAGTTGCCAGGCTCATTGATATCAATACCTTGAAATATCTTATTCGTGAAAATGGTGTGTTTGCTTCCAAAATCATCAATATCATGAGCGAAAATACCAACCAGATCAATAATCGGTTTTTCTTTATGACCCACCGGCAATCCTATGGCCGTTTGGCCGATTTGCTACTTTGTCTTTCTGGAAATATCTTTAGGTCGCCTAAATTTGATCTGGGCCTTACGCGCAAACAACTTGCTGAGCTTGCGGGTATGTCAACCGAAAATGTGGTGAGAGTTTTAAAAAGTTTTCAGAACGATGGCCTCATCGAAGTTGATGGAAAATCTATGATTATACTTAACCCTGGTGGTCTCCGAAGGCTTTGTACCATTGGGTAAGGCGGAAGATTCTGAGCATTTTGTATAGTAAGTTTTTTATTGGAGATGAAATAATATCTCAGGCCAACCAAAGTTAATTATGGTTTTTTATAAAGTCATGCATTCTCATTCACAAAATGAAGAATTACTGGATTGATAAAAATCTTGATTTCATTTCACCGGATCAACCCAGTCCAAATAATTCACCTGGGTGATTACCTGATAGCTACTTTCGGGGTAGGCTTTTGCCCATGCTGATGGGGCTTTTGTTTTTTTTGCGTGGGTTCCATTTTATTTCGCGGTCAAACCGGTTTTCTTCAACCCATTGAAGAAATTACTATAAATTCCTTCAACGTACTGAAGGAATTACTATAAAATCCTTCAACGAGATTATCTGACCAAAATAAAAACCGGCAGTCAGAAATTTCTGGCCACCGGAATAGTTAAGAGGGTATTGTGGGGGAATGAAAATTTTATTGCTTCATCAGTTTTTGGGTATTTGTGAGCTGCCCTTTACTGTCGAAAAGTTGTAGGGTGTATATTCCCGAATTTAAATCCTGCAAATTTATGCGTGTGGCTTCGCGAATTTCTTCACTAAAAACTATTTTTCCGTTTAGGTCAAAAATCCGGCATACCATTTTTCCGTTGCAATTTTGAAATGCTATGGTTTCAGAAAATGGATTCGGGAAAACTGAGATTGAGGGCATCGTTTCATTTTCCAAACCGCTGATATCGGTTCCTGTTAGGACAATATCATCAATTTTCAATTTCCCGTTTGATTCAACCAATACACCGGCAGTGGACGTATCGCTTGTCATAATCCAGCGCAGGTAAACCATGGGCTGATTGTTGCAGGCCTCGGGCATGGACAGGTTTTCAAGCACACCGGTTTCCCAGTCGTTGGCTGTGATAAATGCTGAGTTTGGGACTTCAAGCCAATCGCCACCTTCACCAATTTTAAAATCCACCCTGAAATCCCGTGGGCCGGGATCGTTGCCTCCTGAAGTTATTTTTGAGCTAAGTTTGATATCTCCAAATACTTCTGTAGAAAAAGCAATTTGCCAGTATTTAGTCTCAGCACCATTATCCCATCCTGAAGCCTGAGCCGCTTTGGTGGTAGCGCCGTTTTTGTAATCCAGATCACTGGTGCCTCCAACAGTGCTTATCACTTTGTCGAGGTTTTGTTCAATGCCCCCATCAGCAATGGCATCTGCAGATTCGTCGGGGAAATTCCATTCTACGAGCACCTCCTGTGCAAAAATTGAGATGCTGAATAGCATCATCATCAAAAAAGAAATTTGTCTTTTCATTGTTAAAATTGTTTTGATTTTTAATTTAGTTTATCACTTTTAATTTTTGAAATAATCCTATTTCTGTACCTACAACACCCGCCTCGCGAAGCAGGCATGGATTGCCTTTACTTTTAATTCTCATCACTCACAACTCACCACTCGAAACTCACAACTTAAACCCCACCTTACCTATCAAAAACCTCCCCGGCGAAAGCCTCATTTTTTTATCAATCGGCTGACGATCGAAGATATCCTGAACAATCAAAGAGACTCGCCAGTGTGGCGTAATCTGCTTCCAAAGGTTTACGTCGAACATCCAGTAAGCCTCAATTATTTCGGTGTTGTACTCATCACCCCAGATCTCACCAACATAGTTGGAAGTGAGGGTGGTATTCACATATTTGTTTTGCCAGCCAATACTTAGAAAAGCTGTGTGCATGGGCACTTCGGCAATAAATTTTCCTTCGAGTTCTTTCGAAGGATTTCCCTGGTCAACATCAAATTCTTTTATCGTTGAGTGGTTATAGGCGTACCAGGCATTGACTGAAATATTTTTAAATGCCTGCCATTTGGCATTCAGTTCGAAACCGAAAATTTCCATTTTACTGATATTTTGCCGTTGCAGAACAGGCTTAATATCGCTGCCTCCTGTATCGATGGAATCGCCGGTAGGAACAAAATACTGGAAATCATTGCCCTGTGAAAAATATACGCTGGGCTCAAAACTCAGTTTAGGCATGGGTTTCCAATTTAATCCCCACTCGTATGTAATAATGGTTTCAGGTGTCAATTCAGGATTGGCAAGTTTAAATCCTTTGCTTATTTTTCCTGATTTGCTCAGGTCGTCAAGTTTGGGGGGGTTGAATCCTGTAGAAAAAGAGAGGTAGCTTGAAAGATTTTTATTAAAAAAAAACATTCCTGATAATTTTGGGCTGAAGGATGTCCAGGTGTTGTCATCGAAAGTTTCGCTGCTTTGTTGTGGAAAACCTGTTGTAGAGGTAGGATCAATCACTTCGAGGCTTCCATTGCGGTAATTGGCCACATCGATGCGTGCACCGGCGATGAGCTTAATTTTTCCTTCCGATAGCTTAATTTCGTCCTGGGCAAAAATCCCGGCAAAACTCAGCTCGCCTTTGTAGCGAATTTCATCGGTTGAGGTGAGATAAATATCTTTAGAATCCACCAGGCCGTTGTGAACATCAAGTCCTAAAGTGATCAGGTTATTTTTAAACCAGTTCTTGCATGCGGTTATCCATATGCCCTGATCACTTTTGTAGGAGGCGGTGTTATACAAGCGGTAAACACCGGTTGAATTTACAGTTTCACTCTGACGGTCGTAATTTTCGATCTGTAAAAATGCATTGGCCGAAATTTTCAAACCATTCACCAACCCTTCGTATTGGCCGTGTGCAAACTGAACTTCATACCTGTCGTAGCCACCATCTTCTTCAAAAACTTTCCTGCCGTCGCCTTTTTTTTCATCGTGATATTCGTACGAAATATCAAGCTTATGCCGCTTGTTGAATTGGTAGCCAATCAATCCATTCACATCCCCTTCACTGAGATAGGATTTTACATGTGTGGAATCACGGGTTTCCTCGGGCTCGATGATATAACCGTCGCCTTGCCTGTAAAAACCATTCAATCCCCAATAAAAGCCTTTGCCGTTGAGTGTTTCATCTCTACTTGCCGAAAAGTGTCCACCAATTGTATTCATCGAACCCAATTGCAATTCGGTACTCAACTGCAAATCTTTTTCGGGCTTTTTTGTGATCACATTAATTACTCCACCCATTGCATTCATGCCATAAAGTGCTGAGCCGGGGCCTTTCATTACTTCGATATGGTCAACATCTTCAGGCCGGATCAATGCCCATTGAATTTGTCCCCCGGAAACTTTGTTAAGTGGGACTCCATTAAGCAAAATCAATGTTCGGGAAGTTCCGTCCAGTCCACGCATCGTCACACTGGTATTTTTTGAAAAGATTCCCCAGCTCCGGTTTACATAAACATTGGATATGCTTTGTAGGGCATCGTCAATATCGGTGGCTGGGAAATTATTTACCTCTGAGGCATCCATCATGGCCATTCTTGCGGGGATATCTTCCATCTTTCGTTCGGTCCGGGTTCCGGTAATAACCACCGGCGAAATTTCGAAGTTGGATGGCCTGAGCCTGAGTTCAGAAACAAGCTGATCGATCGATTTAAGTGTAAACGAAATTGAATCATCATGGTAACCCAAAAATGAAACTCGTAAAGTATATTTCCCGGGATATAAATTTTCGATGAGGTATGTCCCGTTCAGTTTTGTCGTGATTCCTGAATTTAATTCTTCAATTATAATATTAGCACCCGATAAGGGTAGCCCTGTTTTAGCGTCACTTACTTTACCTGATATAGTACTTTGCGTAAATGCTGCGTTTCCAAAAATCAGTAATATGATTGATATGTAAATTTTTAATTTCATTGGTTTAATTTTTATCTCTGACAGGGTTTCTAACCCTGTCGGAGTTAAGGGAATTATCTACTTATCCTGTATTTTAATATCGATTTTTACAGTTCCTGTCAACGTGCCCTCCACTTCAGTAACCCTGAAAATTCCAAATTTTGAATCCTGAGTTTTGAATGAAAAAGTTTTGCCCGATGTAAGATTTTTCGCCTTTCGTTTTCCATTGCCTTCCTGATAAGAAACAATGAGCAGACTGTCGTTTTCGGCTGAATAAAAATCTTCCATGGGCATATCTATTTCAATGAAACGGGTGGTCCTCC
>JGI10211J34971_10001960_pt1 | contig 16925 bp, 15 predicted proteins | sample Etolagsediment_FD_34971 | JGI IMG/M metagenome (IMG submission 34971) | reverse complement strand
GCCTGAGGTCATGGCATGAGTCCAGCCAAACTCGTTCAGCAACGGCTTAAAGAAGACGCCAAAGGAATAATAGAGGGCCCACGAAACCACCATAATGAAGAAGGCCACCACAACTACGATATAGCCGTAGAAAAAATGTGGTTCAGTCTTAAGAGATTGGTAACCTTTCTTATCAGGCACGATAAACCAGCTCCAGAGCAACTTCTCTTATCAGGATAGTGACATTATAGCATATGTCAGTTAGCCACGATTGTAGTTCAACAGTAAGTAATGGATAAGAACACCCTTTTTGTGTGTCGAAGCGTAAGCGATTTTGCCTTGTGTGCCAAGGGTAAAGTAGACGCAAAATTTTCTATATAATAAACACACAGCTAAATTCAGTATTATACTCTTAAACGGTTGATAAGAACTTGCTTTTTCGAACTCTGACTATAGGGGATTCGGCCTTGTGTGTCAAACCACAATAAACCTCATGATGTTTTGGGGGTAAATAGGTGGCTGAAAAGGTGGGCTGAGGGCAGGAAAGGCGAGGATGGTATGACAGTGAATCAGGAACCTGATCTTGACGGGAGAGCGGAAAATGGCAGAAATTTGGGTAGGGCTATTCCCTAAACCCATCTTTTTTTTAAAAAAGAAGCCGGTGTAGGTCTCCGGATACTCTGGGGCTGCATATAACCATTTATCGGACGACTGACAGGCGAAAAATTGGAAGCAGGACAGAAAAAACTAGCACTTAGATCCACAAAATGTTGGATGGGTCCTGTTGTTCTGAGACTATAGATTACGTACCAAAACATGAAATATTTATAAAGTACAGAATACATATAGAATTCAAAAACATCAACAAGTTTGCTTACCTGATGAAATAGGGTGTCCTCCCTTAAGGATTTTTAAAGATTTCAGCTTGCAAAGGCAGTAATAAAAAAACCCTTATAGATTTCTCTACAAGGGCTTTTTTAGTGGTTATTTTACTAAGCGGCTTCTTCAATTTCCTCTCGTTTAATAGTAGATTTGACCTTGAAGGAAAGAATATAAAACTTTTGGTCTTTGACTCTACTTTGATTTTGCTAAACTTTTTTCAAGCTTTCAAACACAAGTCATAAGTTTTTCGGGTTTTGTAAAGTCCGCAATCATAGCAGCTATACGTAACATATTCTGATTTTTCTATTATTATTAATATTTTACATGTATTTATCCTGTCTTAGTTTTTTGCAAATGTAAAGAGTATTTCTTTGTTTCAAGGATATCCTCGCGCATCTCTTTGCATGATCACCTCCATTGCCCTGAAGTAATCCATCATGACCTTGGGATTTGATACCGTACAGTACCTTTCTGTGGTGGTGATCCAGTTGTGCCCCAAGAGATCCTGGATGGTCACCACCTCTGCCTCTGCGTTTAGGAGCTGCGTTGCCATGGTATGCCTCAAGTGATGGCATGAGATCATGAATCAACAACGGCTCTAATCTTATCAGCTAGCTGCGGACACAATTGAGAACCCATGAAGAGCCCTCTATGTCCTACCTAAATATTCTCTTTTATTTAGCTGGTTGTCTGAACCAATATCAAGCCCGCGTTGAAGATTGCAAAGCATAATAAAAAAATTTTTTGATGCTTTCCAGTGTTCGATAAATAGCCGAAATCTCTACCCGTGCCTATGTGTGTTTTTCGTATTACCTAATACACAATTAATAAAGATCAAAAATTTGTGTGTCTTCAAATTTTTTGCGTCACTGAACACCACCTTATTTATCCATAAATTCTAATTTAGCAAGCTCTCGATTTTTTTCATTCCAGAGTTTCTTTTAACAAAAGCGTAATCAAAAAGGCGATTATATACTATTATAGTGTATGATTAACTAATTTAGTAATATAAAATTTAGTTTAAATTTCAACAAGTTAGTCACAAAAGAGGAAAAAAAAGAGCCCAAAAATGAAAAATATCATAATTTTTTTCTTGACAAAAGAAAAATTAAAAGGCAATATGCACTAAAATAGTAAATTGTATACTTTTATAGTGCTTAATTTCAAATTACTTCCAACCGCTAAACTGAATAATAACGACAATGAAAGCGTATAGAAAAAATGAGGGCAGAAATAAAAAAAGAAGATGGTTTGAAATTCTTGTTTGAACCCGAAACCCTTGCCGTTATCGGTGCCTCAATGAGTAAAGGTAAGTATGGCTACGAAATTATGCAAAATTTAGTACAGGCCAAGTTTCAAGGAAAAATTTATCCCATCAATCCGAAAGGAGGTGAAATATTCGGTATTAATGCCTTTGCAAGAGTAAAGGATATTGCCGATCCTGTGGACCTCGCAGTCATCGGTATTCCCTCGCACCGGGTGATGGATGCTTTGATTGAATGCATTGAGAAAGGTGTAAAGGGAGTAATCATTGTGACTGCGGGCTTTGCTGAAACCGGAAAAGATGGAAAAATATTGCAGGAAAAGATTTTAAATACAGCCAAAGAGGCGGGTATACGAATAGTGGGGCCCAATTGCCTGGGAATTTTGAGCAAGGCCCGAAGCCTTAATGTTTCAGTTTTACCTTATACTATAGGTGATCTGTGTTTGATAAGCCAAAGCGGGAATTTCTGTGCTGAGGCGGAACTTATTCTAAGGGGTTCGGGCTTGGGGTTCAGCAGAATGGTAAGTATTGGGAATCAGATCGATATTGGATTCGATGAGTATATTCAGGATGCGGGCAACGACTCTCTCACCAAAGTCATAATTCTTTTCATAGAAGGGCTTAGAGACGGCGGTGCATTCCTGAGAGAAGCCAGAGCTGTCAGCATTACAAAGCCGATCGTCGCGCTGAAAGTTGGTGCTACTTCAGCCGGGCGGCGAGCTACCATGTCACACACCGGATCACTCGCTGGATCCGATGCCATTTATGACGCCGCTTTCAAGCAGGCCGGTGTTATCCGCGTTTCAGAGACTCACGATGTCCTTGATGTTGGTGAAGCGCTTTCAAAGCTACCCCCGATGAGTGGAAAACGAATTGTCATCCTCACCGACGGTGGTGGGCATGCCTCGGCTGCCGCAGATAAGGCCGAAAAATATGGCCTGGAAATGCCGACCTTGACTGAGGCGACACAAAGGCGTCTCAAAGAGGTTATGCTTCCACAGTCGAACACCGGAAATCCGGTAGATTTTGCTGGGGCCGCTGAAGCCGATCTATGGACATACAAAAGCGTTTTGGAAATCATTTTTGAAGAAAAAAATATCGACGGTCTTCTAATTGTAGGAGCAATTTTTGGCGGATATGAAGAAATTTTTGAGCAGGATCAGCTTGAGCTCGACGTCGCAGCCGAGATCGTCAGAATCTCAAAAGGATTCGGAAAACCGATTGTCCTGCACAGTCCTTATCCCCGGGAGGAGATCGAATCTATCAAGATTTTGAGAGAGGGTGGCGTTCCAGTCTACCAAAAGGCGGAAACCGCCGCTCTCTGCATGGCCGCCCACGCTGAATACTGGGCTTATCGAAATAAAGCAGCTGGTCGTGTGGAGCCAACTTCTAGCACGATTGAAGTTGTCGAAAAAGCAAAAAGTGTTCTGGAACAGGTTCGAAAAGAAGGCAGATTGAACCTGGTTGATCCGGAGGCCATAGAGGTGCTTAAAGCATATCAACTGCCAGTTTGCCGAGCTGTGCTGGCAAAAAATACCACGGAGGCGGTTAGAATGAGCAAGGAATTTGAGGGCGAACCTGTTGTATTAAAAGTGAGTTCTCCGCAAATTGTCCACAAGTCTGATGTCGGGGGGGTTAAGGTCGATATTCTTGGTGAGATTGCAGTGGAAAATGCGGCTGAGGAGATTTTTAATAATGCTTCAAGTAAGGTTGCGGACGCTGAAATTCAAGGTTTAATGGTCTGTGAAATGCTGCCGAAAGGGACCGAAATCATCGTGGGGGGATTTAGGGATCCTCAGTTCGGCCCGGTTGTAATGTTTGGCCTGGGAGGCATTTTTGTGGAAGTACTCAAAGATGTCTCATTCCGGGTAGCACCAATATCTGAGCAAGAAGCCTTAGACATGGTCGCAGAAATAAAAGCCTATCCGGTTCTGGAGGGACTGCGCGGCGAGAAACACAAGTATGTAGCCGGTATCGTCGACATATTGATGCGTGTTTCGCGTCTGATGACCGAGCAACCTGATATCGTTGAACTGGATCTCAATCCTGTTTTTGTTTATGAAGACCGCGTAAGAATCGCGGATCAGCGAATAATTTTAAGTGCGTTAGAAGATTGGAACAAATAGCACACGTAAAAATTAGAAAAGGAGTAAAATTAATATGCAACGACACCTTAAGATTGACGAAAAGGTAAGCCTGAGAATTAGAGTCGGCCAGGAAGATGTTCATTACGCTGGAGGCATAGTTGATGGCGCTTATGTTCTGGGATTGTTCGGAGATGTTGCGACCGAAGTCGGCGTTCGCTTTGACGGCGATGAAGGTCTTCTGGTTGCTTATAAAAATGTCGAGCTAAAGGCTCCCATCATGGCGGGCGACTTTCTTGAAGTGTCTTGTTGGATTTCCAAGATAGGCAACACCTCCAGGACCCTTGAACTTGAAGCGCATCGTTACATAAAAAATGTGGGCAAACCTTTCGAGTCCTCGGCCGATTATCTTTTCCCGCCGGAGTTGGTGGCTAAAGCACAAATGATTCAGGTAGTGTCAAAGGAATGCCAACGGTGTTTGGATTGATAAGGGATTTTGAAACCCTATCCGATGACTTTCACCGAATTAATATGACAGCAGATCTGGAGGAAATTATCTGTGTACCTATTAAATGAGGATCAGAAGATATTTGTTGATCAGTTGAGAAAGATGGTAGTTGAAAAGGTTGCCCCCCGGGCAGCCGAAATTGATCAAAAGGGCGAATTTCCCTGGGATCTCAAAAAAGTTTTCCAAGAAATGGGTCTTCTGGGACTGAGTGTTCCCGAAGTCTATGGAGGATGTTTCCAAGGACATGCATATTTATGCGCTACTGTTGAAGAGATTGCCAAAGCATGTGCCAGTTCCTCTTTAATTGTTCAGGTTCAGGCACTCGGTACGCAACCTATTCTAATTGCTGGTTCAGAGAGACAAAAAATTAAATATGGGCCCATGCTTGCATCGGGAGATGCTCTCATTGCATTTGCCCTAACAGAGCCTGGTGCGGGTTCGGATGCCGCGGCTATGGTCACAAAAGCAATTAAAAAAGGCGATAGATACATTATCAACGGCACCAAGTGTTTTATCAGCAATGGTCCCATCGCTGATTTACTTGTAGTGCTTGCGATGACGGACAGCTCAAAGGGAATCAAGGGGATTACCGCATTCATTATAGAAAAGGATTTCCCCGGTTTCACCGTTGCCAAGTGGGAGTCAAAAATGGGGATCAAAGGTTCTCCAACAGCCGTTTTAGTATTCGAAGACATGGAAGTGCCTGCGGAAAACTTACTCGGAGAAGAAGGTAAAGGATTCGTTTATGCGATGAAAACCCTCGATACTTCAAGACCCGTTATTGCCGCGCAGGCAGTGGGAATAGCCCAAGGAGCCCTAGATGAAGCAAAAAAGTATTCCATGGAACGGATCCAGTTTGGAAGACCGATCGGTAAATTCCAGGGTATAAGCTGGATGATGGCGGATATGGCAGCAAAAATCGAAGCAGCTCGGGCTTTAACATATCGGGCAGCCGAATTGGTCGATGCCCAAGATCCACGCATGACCTATATGTCAGCGTGCTGCAAATTAATTGCAACGAATGTGGCGATGGAAGTGACGACTGATGCCCTCCAAATAGCCGGTGGATACGGGTACATGACTGAATTTCCATTTGAGCGCATGATGCGCGATGCCAAAATCACGCAGATATATGAAGGAACAAATCAAATTCAGAAACTTGTCATCGCGCGCAACCTCTGAGAACTGAATCAGTGTGGGATAATGGCATAATTAAAATTGAATTACTTTATCGAAACTATTATCGGAAAAAATTGGCTAGTTTAAGGAGAAAGGAGCATTTTTGAATGGGTTTAATGGCCGGTAAGGAATATATCGATTCCCTGCGCGGATTGAGACCTGAAGTCTATTTCATGGGACAAAGGATCACCGATGTGACCGCAGAGCCTATGTTCCAGCCGCATATTAACGCTGCGGCAGTGACTTATGAATTGGCCCATGATTCTCAGTATGAGGAAATCATGACGGCAACCTCCCATCTGAGTGGCGAAAAAATTAATCGTTTTGTTCATATCCATCACAGCATAGACGATCTTGTGAAAAAAGTGCGGATGATGCGTCTGATTGGTCAGAAAACGGGGACCTGCTTTCAGCGTTGCGTAGGGTTGGATGCCTTAAACGCCCTGTATTGTACGACTTATGACATGGATGAAAAAAACGGAACCCATTATCATGCCAGGTTTAGGAAGTTCCTCCAACACGTTTAGGAAAACGATTTGATGTCTGCCGGTGCTATGACCGATCCACGCGGCGATCGAAGTAAAAGACCCAGTGAACAGAAAAACACCAACAGTTATCTGCATGTCACCGAGAAAACTGAAGACGGTATTGTCGTCAACGGCGCCAAAGCGCATATCACCGGTGTAATAAACTCGCATGAAATTATTGTACTACCCAATCGCGCCATGGGCGAACAAGATGCAAATTTTGCCGTTTCATTTTCGATTCCGGTGAATGCCGCAGGTATTAAGCTTATATTTTCAAGGCAGACCAACGACAGCCGCAGGCTCGACAGCCCGCTGGATGCGGGTAATCCAAAATATGCGATCGTGGGCGGGGAAGCCGTGGTTTCCTTCAAAAATGTGTTTGTACCCTGGGACAGAGTGTTTATGGCCGGCGAATATGATTTTTGTTCACCATTGGTGGAGACTTTTGCGGGATATCATCGATCCAACTACGGCGGCTGCAAGGTCGGACTTGCGGATATCGTCATCGGTGCGTCTCATTGGGTTGCCGATGCTCACGGTGTCGCCAAAGCATCTCACATCATAGATAAGCTCACCGAGATGATCGCCATGGCAGAAACCTGCTGGTCCTGTTCTTTGGCTTGCTCTTATGAAGGCCATAAAACCTCATCCGGCGCATATAACATCAAACCTCTGCTGGCCAATGTAACGAAACTCAATATCACCCGAATGGTTTACGAGTGGATGCGAATTGCTCAGGATATCGCCGGCGGTAAAATAATTACCCTGCCTTCCGAAAAGGATATCAATAATCCCGAACTCAATGAAATTTTAACGGATTGCTTCAGAGGCAAGGAAGGCGTCGATGTAATGGATATCTTTAAAATGTTGCGCTTGGTCGAAAATATGTCGGTTGGGGCGGGACTGCCTGAAGCCATGCACGGTGCGGGTTCTCCAGCCGCTCAAAAGATTATGATTGCCCGCCGTAGCGGTATTCAAATTAAAGAAAAACTTGCTGAAACGATTTGCGGTATAAGAAAAGATGAAAGTTTTAAAAAAATTGTCGGACAATCTGAAAAAGAATACTGGCAAAAAACAAAAGCCCGCATTGAGTCTAACCGGGCATCGTTGGCAGAAAGTGAATAACACCAAAGATTAGGGTTATAATTCCGAATGAGTGAAAAAGAAATTCGACAACACCAAATCTTTTCAATTCGAGTCAGGTATTGTGGGGGATGCAATCCAGAAATCGACCGCCAAAAGGTAGTCGGGCGCTTACAGCGTTTGTTGCAATCTGCTGAATATCAATTTCAATTTGTAACGGTACAAAATAAATCCCATCTGCGGCTATGGATAAACGGATGTCGCCACGCTTGTTTGGATGAACAGATTATCGATTCCCCAGAGGAAGCAAAGAAAAGTATTTCTGTAAAAGGAGAGACATTAGATAATCGACCTGTTCTTGAAGAAAATCTGGCTGATGCCATCTGGGAAAAAATTAACATCATTTATACAGAATGTTTGGCAATGCAACATACTGAATAAATATAAAAATAACAAAATCTGCTGCGTATGATCTTGGTATCGAACTGACACATTTTTTAACTTTTAACATTTTTTTCTTGACAAAAGAAAAATGAAAAGGCAGAATGCACTATAATAGTAATTTATATACATTTTTAGTGCTTAATTATGAAATTAATTTCACCCTTAGACGGAATAAAATGACCGAGTAGATAAAAATGAACCGGAAAATGAAAAACTCTCCTGATGGTTATTTTTCGACCACTATCGAAAAAGGATTAAAACTGTTATCGCTCTTTAGTGACGTGAGACCAAATATATCCCAAGTCGATATTTCCAAAGAATTGGGTATCAATCATACATCTGCTTTTCGGTATGTTAGCACACTTGTACAGATAGGCTATCTAAAAAAAGATCCGCAAACCAAGCGTTTGAGCCCGAGTTTAAAATCTATAGTACTTTGTAACAACCTAATTCGAAGTTTTGATTTCTTGGGTTCTATTCGCAGCCTTGTTGATGAAGTATTCCAAAATATTAATCAAACAATTGGTGTCGCCTTAATTAACGAAGATAAACTTTCAGTGATCTACCGCAGAGAAGCCGAAGAAACATTTATCTATAAACTCCCAACAGTTCATACAGAATGGAACATATTGGCTATCGGAAAAGCATATATGTCCAACTTGCCTTATGAGGAACTAAAGCAAGTCATCGAAAAGCTACCGATGGAAAGAAAAACAACCAAATCTATTGTATCTAGAAAAAAACTACTAGAAGAAATTAAAAAAACAAAAAAAAGGGGCTATGCGATTGCAAATGAAGAATATACCGAAGGCCTCCTAGCCATTGGCGCGCCTCTTATTTATGAAGAAAAGCACTGTGTGGGAGCTGTTTCAATCGATTTTTCAACCATTAAACACACCATAGATCAAATTGAGCGTGAATATGCCGACGAAATTATTAACCTTGCTAACGCCATATCAGAAATTATTCCTATTAATTTAACCTATTAAAAGGAGGGAAAAATGAAAAAAAATGGATTTAGCAAAAAGACATTCTTAGTGTTTACGGTAGTTGCCTTTGCTGCTTTAATTATTGGGGGCACCTTGGCAAGCGCGGAGGAAAAAATCGAAGGCCCTCTAAATGTCGAATCTTGGGGGGGAAGCTATGGAGATGCTGTCAGAGACTACATCATCAAACCATTCAAAAAGAAATATGGAATCGAAGTCCGTCACAATTTTTTTGCAAACAATTCTGAACAGCTGGCCAAATGGAAAACGGGTAAGATGAATATGGACATATCATTTCTGGCCAATGATTTTGTTTATCAGGCCATGATAGACAATCTTCTCTTACCCATCAGGCCGGAGAACGTTCCAAACTACCAATACCTTTTCGATAAATTTAAAAATCCGCCGTTTGATCCCGGTCCGAAGGTTTATTGTATCAGCTATATCTGGGGGGACCAAGCCATTGCCTGGAATACCAAAAAGGTCGACAAGCCCGAGTCCTGGTCCGTGTTATGGGATGAACGCTACAAGGGACACGTGGCTCTCATGGGTGGAGAAGTCTGGCCGATCCTTGAGGTAGCCCTTTTTCTCGGTCAAGATCCTAATAACATAACCGACATGGATGCCATAATGAAAAAAATGCGTGAACTGAGGCCCAATCTGTTGAAATTCTGGTCGAGTGGGGCGGGATTGACCTCGTCCTTTGCAACCGGAGAGGTTTGGATAGCCGATTTCTGGAGAGGACGAGTGAACAATTTAAAGAAGGAAGGGCATCCGATTGAATATACCCAGCCGAAAGAGGGTACCATCGGTTGGGTTGATGCCATCGTTATACCCAAAGGGGCGAAACACCGAAGAGCCGCCGAGGCCTTTTTGGACTTTGCACTAACTCAAGAAGCGCATACCAATTATGTGACAAAGGGAATCACTTACGCTCCTACGACAAGTTTAGTTGAGTTGACCAAAGGGCAAGAGGATATGTTAGGCGCCAATCCTGAACTACGAAAAAGGGTGGTCTTTACGAATCCAGCCTATTATTTCAAGAACCGAGACAAGTGGAACCAGTTCATGAACGAATTGAAGGCGGGAATGTAGGGACAAAAAAAGATCTTTCCTTGCTGACTTGAAACTCCCTCTTTTCTAATGAGGGGCATCTGATTCATTCAAAGAGAAAAAGGCCATGAGTTTGATCGACATAGAGTTGAAGAATGTGACAAAGCGTTTTGGCGATGTTGTCGCAGTGGATAATGTTTCTCTCACCATAGAAAAGGGGGAGTTTTTTTCATTGTTGGGATCAAGCGGTTGCGGAAAGACCACCATCCTAAGAATGATCTCAGGTTTTGAGGAGCTTACAGATGGCGAGATCCACATCGGCGGTGAACCCATGAAAAACAGCCCACCATTTCGCAGACCAACCAACCTCGTTTTCCAACAGCATGCACTTTTCCCTCACATGAGTGTGTTCAAGAATATTGGCTTTGGTTTGGAAATGAAAGGATTCTCGAAGGATACGATCAAAGAAAAGGTCAATGATGCACTTGATCTCATTGAACTTCGCGGTTTTGCCGATCGGAGAATCAATCAACTCAGCGGAGGACAACAACAACGAGTGGCCATTGCCAGGGCATTAATCAATAATCCGACTGTCTTGTTGTTGGACGAACCCCTCGGGGCGCTGGATCTCAAACTCCGAAACCAAATGCAATTAGAGCTGAAACGGATCCAAAAGGAGGTGGGTACAACGTTTGTCTATGTAACCCACGATCAGGGAGAGGCGCTTACCATGTCCGACAGAATTGCGGTCATGAACAGCGGTATTATCGAACAGATCGGTGAGAGCGATGATATCTATGAAAACCCCAAAACAATATTTGTGGCAAATTTTATTGGGGAAACCAACCAAATAGAGGGGGTGCTCGACTCCCTCGAAGAATCGAGGGGCGTTATTACCAGCAAAGATTTATCCATATATGTCAGCTTCCGGGAAGATCTTCGTAGGGGTCAAAAAAGTTTTGTTTCCATTAGACCTGAAAAAATCATGATTGGGGAGGAATTATCTGGCATTGAAAATGTCTATAACGGGACCGTGGTAGGAACCATTTATCAGGGGCTGATGAGTGTATACACTGTTTTAGTTGAAAATAGAATCCATCTAACGGTCAAAGTTCAAAATGCCGGCACGCAAAGACGATATCATGAAGGAGCACAGGTGAAGGTCGGATGGAAAATTGAAAACGGCATTGTGATTACTGGAGATGATTATGATTGAAGGGTCTGCAGATTTCGTATCCGTTCCGATCTCAAAGCGAATCGGTAGGTGCATCGATAGGGCTCGGGCTAAATTTTTACTCCAGTTGGCGCCAGGCACTTTCTGGATGATATTATTTTTTATCATCCCGATCCTCATTATTGTGAACTACAGTTTTTATCATTATTCAGAAGGAGTGGTGCAAAAAACGTACACCCTGGAAAACTATGTTCGGGCGGTAACACAATATGTCTACTTCAAAATATTTGCCAAGAGTCTAAAGTATGGATTGTTCGTGACCTTGTTGAGCCTGGTTGCTGGCTACCCGTGCGCTTTTTTTCTTGCAAGAACAAAATATCGAAGGAAAGAAATCCTCTTCCTGGCCCTAATTGTTCCCTTTTGGACTAGCATAGTAGTTCGGACCTATGCCTGGAAAATACTGCTCGGTACCAATGGGATGCTAAATCACTTCTTGATTCAGCTGGGCCTCATCCAAACCCCGATTCAATTTCTATACACAGAAAAGGCCGTCATCGTCGGTCTGATACATGTCTTAATCCCTTTCATGATACTTCCCCTGTATGCGTCCATTGAGAAAATCAGTCCCATGTTGGAGGAGGCCGCACAAGATTTAGGAGCAAACCGTTTGAAGACCTTCCTAAGGGTCACTTTACCGCTTTCCTCCCCTGGAATCACTACAGGGTGCCTGCTTGTTTTCATTCTGACCGTGGGTGCGTATATTACGCCGGACCTCCTGGGCGGTCCCAAAGAAATGATGATTTCCAACGTCATCCAGAGAGAATATTACGTCTCCTTTAATTGGCCTTTTGGATCCTCCTTGGCCATTTTGCTTCTCTTCATTATCCTGGCCCTCCTTATAATTTATAACCGAATATTCAAACTGGAAAAGATCAAAGGGTGAATAAATGTCTATTAGAGCTATTTTTCTGAAAGCCTGGATTGTCTTTGTCTACCTTTTTCTCTTTGCGCCGATTCTTGCGGTTATTATCATGTCATTCTGCTCTTCAAAGTATTCAACCTTTCCTTTGGGGGAACTCACCTTTAAATGGTACAGAATGGCCGCCGAAGACCAAAACATACTCTCCGCAATCAAAAATAGCCTGATCATCTCTGTGACGGCCACTGCGATTGCAAGTGTTATCGGAATGCTAGCTGCCATGGGATTTGTTAGAAACAAATTTCGAGGAAAAGAAATCTTCAACGCCTTCTTTTTATCTCCAATGATCATCCCTGAGATCATTATTGGGATAGCGCTTCTCAGTTTTGCGACCCTTTTGAAGATGGGCGGAGGATTGCCATTGATCATTATAGGCCACATTCTCATCGGCCTACCTTTTGTCTTCACCGTTGTTTCGACAAGGCTCTATGGGTTTGATCGGGCATTGGAGGAAGCGGCCATGGATTTGGGCGCCAATGAGATCAAGACGTTCTGGAGGATCACCCTGCCTCTGATCATGCCCGGGATTCTCGGCGGGGCGTTATTGGCATTTACGGTTTCTTTTGATAACTTTCTGATCACTTATCTCCTGGCAGGTCCCGGCATAACGACCATTCCTATCCAAATCTATTCGATGGTCAGATTCGAACTTACCCCGAAAATTCATGCCTTTTCCACTGTTATCGTTTTGATCTCAATGACCTTGATCTTGATCAACGAAAGGTTGATACGACCAAGAGCAGGTACATAAATATCTTAAAGCGCTTTATCTATTGGCGATGATTAAAATCCGACACCAAGCTCTCTTGCAAACTCAAAAATTGCTGGAGTACCACCTGTATGCCAAAACAATACCGTATCGCTGGAAGAAAACTGCTTGTTTCGAATCATATCGATTAAACCGCCCATAGCACGGCCAGAGTAAATCGGGTCAAGTAATATTCCTGTATTTCTGGCAACCAACTGGATAGCTTCACGCTCCAAATCACTGACAGCCTTATATCCTCCGCCAAAATACTCATATCGCATCTGAAACTGATCCGGAGTGTATCTGGACTGAATGTTCAACTTTTCGGCTATCTTGTTTGCCAGGATCGCAAGCTCAGATTCATAAGCGGGATTGCCCGATTCGCCTCGGTCGATTCCAATACCAATTACTTCTGTTGAAATGCTATATATATCAACACCCACGGTGAGCCCTGCATGCGTTCCTCCGGAACTCGAGGGTAAAATGACATAATCGACCATGTTGTTCATTGCCTTAATTTGATTTTTAAGTTCATTAACCGCCGCTACAAATCCCATTGCACCAATGGCATTGGATCCACCAAAGGGAATAATATAAGGCCTGCGACCCTCGGAACGAAGTTTTTCCGCGATTTGCGGGATTTGCTCTCCTCTTTTTTGTTCACCACACCAGTAAACAATGGCACCAAACAAATAGTCTAGGAGCAAGTTACCATTCGGAAACGCTGGTCGTTTACCTCCAAGAGCGAGATGACACTCTAACCCGGCAGCAGCACTAGCTGCCGCTGTCTGTCGACAATGATTAGATTGTATGGCACCGCCGGTTATCACAACATCGCAGTTTTGGCTAAGAGCATCACCCAATAAAAATTCAAGTTTTCTTGTTTTATTTCCTCCCAGCCCCAATCCGGTTAAATCATCGCGTTTCATAAAAATTCTCGGTCCACCCAAAACAGCAGATAGTCGTTTTAGCTCGACTAAAGGGGTTGGCAAAAGATTAATTTGAATTCTAGAAAGATTCTCCATACTGAATTTCATATCACACTCTCCTCAAGTAACACGCTACGCTGACAAAGCGGACACGGATTAATCTGAATCTTTAATAGGCGCTATTAAAACTCCGCCTGTTAAAATGTTGTGAATTAGTTAACGTAAAACCCTGATGTGGATTCCTTGCTATCGCTGCCATAGCGTCCAATAGTATAATTCTTATGCAAATCTATAATATTTTGCAAGCGCTCCAATTAGAGGTTACGTGCCAAAGTTTGGAATATCAATAAAGTATAGATTACATATAGAATTCAAAACATCAACAACTTTGCTTACCTGATGAAATAGAGTGTCCTCCCTTAAGGATTTTCAAAGATTTCAGCTTGCAAAGGCGGGAATAGAAAAAACAAACCCTTATGGATTTTTCCATAAGGGTTTGTTTTAGTGGTTATTTTACGAAAAATGCGCTTGAATGCTCCGACCTTTGGTCGGAGATGAAAAGCGCGAAAGAATCCATTTCTTAAGTCTCATGAGGTTTTTCCATGAGGCTTGAGAAATGGATGATTTTCTATTAATATAACCGCATGCCACTGAAAAGAACAAGCCATGCGGTGTATGAAGCCAAGTATCATTTGGTTTGGTGCCCGAAATACAGGAAAAAGATGCTGGCAGAGAAAATACGCCCGAGGGTTAAAGAACTTTTCATTGAGATATCGAGTCACTTTGATTTTGAAATTGACCGTTGTGAAATTGCCGAAGATCATATTCATATTTTGATTTCTTTTCCCCCGAAGTATTCCGTTTCTAGAGTCATAGGTATTTTGAAAAGTATATCGGGGAGTAAGATTTTCAAAGAATTCCCAAAAGTGAAAAAACAACTTTGGGGAGGTCATTTTTTGGGAGCAAGGGTATTTTTATAGAACAGTTGGAGAGCAAGTCACCGATGATGTGATAAGAAAATATATTGAGAATCATAGCTTCTCTCAAAATCAGCTCCCACTGTTCAAAGATGAGGATTAAGAAGCCCCGACCTTTGGTCGGGGAGCTTCACTAAACTTTTTTCAAGCTTTTCAAACACAAGTCATAAGTTTTTCGGTTTTTGTAAAGTCAGCAATCATAGCGGAAAAAAAAGCAAAGTGATAGACAGGCCCTATAAAATATATGGGATTTTAAAAAAAGCAGGATCATGTTTAATTCCGCTGCCATTACTTTCTGTCTTCTTTTATAAATCTCCCTCCCGAATTTTGCAAAGACGACGTATAGGATATTGGCGTTAGTTTTTGCTGGCAGCCTTGCTTTTGCTTCCCGCAACCCAAAGTGCTTGGGGATCGTTTTTATAACATCCTCGTCCTTGATGACACTGATTAGAAAGGATAAATTAACCCGGCAGCATAAATTGACTTCTTTTAAAATCTAGAGTTTTGCGGTATACAGACGTAAAGGATGAGAAAAAATGGATAATGAAAAACTCAAAAAAACCGCGCTGATTATTTCAGTACTGAATTCCTTTATCACCCCCTTTATGGGGTCATCCATTAACATCGCGCTACCTGCCATTGAGAGAGATTTCCATGTAGATGCGGTCTTGTTAAGTTGGATTGCGACGAGTTATCTTCTGGCGGTGGCTGTCTTTCTCGTTCCCTCGGGCAGGCTTGCGGATATATATGGCAGGAAACGGATATTCACCGCCGGTGTGTTCCTGTTCCTTATCTCTTCGATAGCCTGCGCGGTATCCTTTTCCACCGGGATGCTGATTTTTTTCAGGATATTTCAGGGAACCGGGAACGCCATGGTCTTTGCAACCGGCATGGCCATCCTTGTATCGGTCTACCCACCTCGTGAGCGGGGTAAGGTGCTGGGTTTGAATGTGGCCGCCGTATATATCGGTCTCTCGGTTGGTCCCTTTTTAGGGGGGATACTGACGCAGTATCTTACGTGGCGAAGTGTCTTTCTGGTGACCGTACCGCTCTGTATCATTATCCTAATGCTTCTATTCTGGCGGCTGAAAGGAGAATGGGCAGATGCGCGGGGTGAAACGTTTGATTTGACCGGCTCCATTATATACGCGATCGCGATCATCGGGATTATTTTCGGCATCTCTCTATTACCCTCTCTTTGGAGCATATGGATCATTATAGTCGGTGTGATCGCATTTTTTGGATTTGTAAAATGGGAGTTACAAATAACCCATCCCGTTTTTAAGGTGAGTCTCTTCAAGACGAACCGCGTATTCGCCATGTCCAACCTTGCCGCCCTGATCAGCTACAGCGCTACATTCGCCTTGACCTTTCTCCTTAGCCTATATCTGCAATACATCAAGGCCTTGAGTCCCCAGGTGACCGGGCTGGTTCTGATCGCACAACCCTTGATAATGGCACTCCTCTCCCCCTCGGCGGGAAAGCTCTCGGACGGAATAGAGCCACGTATCGTGGCCACATCGGGGATGGTGTTGACCACCATCGGACTATTCCCCTTGATCTTTTTAGATCAGACCACATCCCTCGGATATATCATCGGCTGCCTCGTCCTGCTGGGTATTGGTTTTGCCCTCTTTTCTTCCCCCAATACCAATGCCATCATGAGTTCCGTTGAAAAACGGTTTTTCGGTATCGCATCGGGAGCGGTCGGCACCATGCGCTCCCTTGGCATGATGGTCAGCATGGGTATTTCCACGGTAATCTTCAGCATCTTCATCGGCAGGACACAGATCGGTTTAGAGCAATATCCTCAACTGATAAAGAGCATTTCAGTCGCCTTTATCATTTTCACACTGTTCTGCCTGGGAGGTATATTTGCTTCCATGGCAAGGGGTAAACTGAGATAGTGCCCATTCGTATGCAAGAGCTTGCTCATATTTTTCCACCACAAGGAAAAGAAGAGCACGAAAGGATCAAATTTCCTTAATTAACACCTTTAAGCCTTCAGCTATGCTGATGGTTTCAGTTTTGCTATGCGGGTAAGTGAGAGAATATTTTTCACCGCCCGCTTCGCTCGAGTCGCAAAGTTCGCAAAGTGAATAGATTTTCCCTTTGCTGTTGAGAGGACA